>Ga0307978_1003651_pt1 | contig 10442 bp, 5 predicted proteins | sample OrgLakmetage1056_FD_203151 | JGI IMG/M metagenome (GOLD analysis project Ga0307978, IMG submission 203151) | Saline water microbial communities from Organic Lake, Antarctica - #1056 | ecosystem: Environmental > Aquatic > Non-marine Saline and Alkaline > Saline | place: Antarctica: Organic Lake...
TGTAACTCGTTGCACATACCAAATAAAAAAGAAATGCGAAAAGTAAATTCAATTTAAAGCTCAGCGGCATCTGATGCAGACTATCACTTAGTGTGCGCGTACTAAATTTCTTTTTTTTCTTTCTAAGCGCTAACAAAAACCAAATTATACTTATTACAAACCAAAGTTTATATAGGGAATACAAGCTGCAAAATGATTTTAAGAAATCTAACATAATTCGCTTTTAGCTTTTGCAAATAACAAACAAAAAAAGGGAACTGAAAAAAAGGCTTTTGGTTATAGTACTTCACTTCTCATCTCTTTTACCTGTATTTTTACAAAATTGATAGTTATTAAGTAAAGGTGCGAAGTTCCAAACTTCGCACAGTATGTTAGTTTTCTTAAATTTAACAACAAGAATACTTAATACTTAAAATATATTTTTAGGTTTGCCTAAAAATATATTTTAAGTAAATGAAACACGCTATTCTAATTTTATCCTTGTTCATTTGTGCTTTTGGTTATGCCCAAAATGCAAGTGTTCAGGCTACAGTTTCAACGGAAGATGGATTTCCTGTTTTTTTTGACGTAAAGCTTATAGGTGCAAATTCTAAAGCTGAATTAAAACAAGATGCTTTTCAATATACAAATCTAGAGGCAGGAAATTATACACTTCAAGTTCAAGCCATTGGATATGAATTATTTCAGCAAGAAATCAAATTGAATTCCAATCAAAATTTGAAACTAGACATAGTATTGCTTTTGCCAGAAGATGCTTTGGAAGAGTTGATTATTTTGGATGAACAATCTGGAATTAGTTCTAAAACACCTTACAGTTTTTCCAGTATATCTGTCGGAGCCATTCAGCAAAAAAGTTCTCCTAATGGTTTGATGGGAACTTTACGAGAAGTTCCTGGGGTGTATGGTGCGGAATTCGGTCAAGGCATTGTGAAACCGTTTATTCGTGGACTTGGATTTTCTAGGGTGGTAACTGTTTTTCAAGGAAATAAATTAGAGAACCAACAATGGGGCGCAGACCATGGTTTAGGTGTAAATGATTTGGGCGTAGAACGGGTTGATGTTATAAAAGGACCAGCTTCAGTATTATACGGTTCTGGAGCTTTAGGGGGAGTTTTGTTGGTGAAGGATAACGAAGATTACCTTCGTTCAACAGATATCACAGGAAATGTTGGAACTAGTTTTAATTCAGTTTCTAATGGATATAGAGGTTTTGCTTCCGTGGGAAAAAAATTCACCAATGGATTCTTTTTGGCAACTGATTTAGCCTACGAAAATCATGCAGACTATAAAGATGGAGATGGTAGGATTATTGGAAATTCTCGTTTTAATACTGCATCAATTCGACTGCATGCAGGTTTAGAAAAAGATAAATTTCAGAATAAATTATCCTTTACTTATCATGACCAAAATTTAGGTATTATTAGTGAAGATGAAATGCTACAAGGTTCAACTTTAGCCACATCTAGAAGTGACCGTTCTATGCAATTGCCGTTTCAAGAAGTAACAGATTTCTTGTTGTCTTACAAACAAACTACCCAACATGATGGATTAGAGACTTCGCTTCATCTTTCTCAGCACATCAATAAACGGAAAGAAATAGAAGCTGCTTTTGATGAAGTAGATTTAGGATTTAGGCAACTGCATACCTTTTACAATGGTAGGATTAGCTTAACAAACACACAAGTAAAACACAGTTTTGGAATACAAGGAAGTTTTTTGAATAACACAAACTTGGATAATGCACAGGAGTTTTTGATTCCAGATGCAAGCTTTTTTGAAATAGGGGGTTATTATTTGGCGGAATATGAACTGAATGATTACTTTTTTCAGGGAGCTTTGCGTTACGATTACAGAAATGTGGAAGCAGATGCAAGCTCTCAGGCATTAATTGATGACGGATTTATTTTACCAGGCGAACCTGCAGATCGAAAATTGTCTTCTGCTTTTGATGGTATAACTGGGTCTTTGGGAGTAAGCAAAAAAATAAATCAACACAAGATTAAAACCAATATTTCAAGTGGTTTTAGGACACCTGATTTAGCTGAATTATTTTCGAATGGTCCACATCCAGGAACCACTCGTTTTGAACTTGGAAATGTAAATTTTAAGAGAGAACAAAGTTACCAGGCAGATGTCAATTATGAATTTACTAGCAAAAGCTTTTCTGCTTCGGTGTCTGTTTTTGGCAGCTTGGTAGATGACTATATTTTCTTTTCCTCTGCAAATGAAGTCGAGCCAGAATCAGGTTTAAACTTATGGACTTATCAACAAGTAGATGCTCGTTTATACGGAGGAGAATTTAGTTTGAATTACAATTTATTTGAGAATAATTCATTAAACCTAAATCTGTCTGGAGCAGTTGTTCGTGGAGACAATTTAGAATTGAATGAGCCATTGACTTTCATCCCGCCAGATAATATGAATTTTACTATCAACTGGCTTCCTTTTAAAACTCCTACTACTTTTACTGCGGGAGCTCGGTTAATTGGTGAGCAAGACCGCCCTGGCTTTAATGAAGAAATCACAGAGGGATACACCTTATTTACTTTGGGTGTTTCTCACTATTTTCAACTAGGAAAAAATGAGCTACAAGTTAGCCTTACTGGAAACAATCTATTCAATGAAACCTATGTAGACCACATGTCTGTTTTAAGAGCAAATAATGTGACTAGTCCAGGTAGGAATGTATTGCTAAATCTTAGATATAAATTTTAAGTTTTACTTCTTAATAATCCGCTTAATTGCTGTAGATGAACCTGTATTTACTTTTAGCAGATATATCCCAGCATTCAATTGGCTTAAATCTACTAAAGTTTTTAGTTCATGGTTCAATTTTTTCTGAAAGACGATTCTACCATGTAAATCATAAATGCTCACATTATCTAAGGGTATAACAGAAGTTACATTTAATACATTATTCACAGGATTAGGAAATACAGAGAAATCACTTTCAGTAAACTCTTGATTTGAAAGAGTGGTGCAGGAAACTGTAATATCCCAACCTGATAAATTTGCGAAGAAGTCTGAAGTGAACTTTACTGTAATCGCACCAGCTTCATTTGTTGCTTCAAAAAAGGTAGTTGTTAAATCTGAACCAGAAAGATTTTCTCCATCTAAAAATACGGGTGCATCGGTAGAATCCCCATCGTAAATACTCATGAAATCGAAATCTTCTTCAATGTCAAATTCATTTATGGTTAAGGTGATTTTTTCATTAGTTGAATCTGGATAAAAAGTCTTTTCCATAGTTTCATTATCTTGGTAATTGCCAGTTAATCCTCCAGTATCTCTAAAATTTACACCTGAACACCAGTCAGCATCACTGAGGTATAAGAAATTAAAAAAACTTCCTAAGTTTCCGTTTGAGCATATACTCAGCACTTGAATTACATAATACGTATTCGGTTGAATAGTGTTGTAATTGAAAGAGTTTGTAGTGATAGTTGTATACCCAGCGGGTGGTGTGTTTAATTCGTAAATGGTATAATTCCAAGAGTTTGATATAACATCATCAATAGTTACAGTTATGGAATTAGTTTCTGTTTCACTAACGCTTACTCCCGCTATGGAAGGTACACAAGAATCTATGCAGTCATTACCTAAACATGGCTTAGTATCTATATTACTACTCATATAGGCAGCAACTTGAGGGTGAAAGCCGTTGGCTAAATTAATACCAGTATCATCAAGATGACAATAGCTCATAATAGTACCTCCATTTGTAGGAACTGGCCCATCATCACAACCTTCTGAATAGTCGTTGTTTGGGCCACATGAATCAATTGGGGAACTATCACCATTCCAAAAACAAGCATGAGTATGGGGTGAGCCTAAAGAATGACCCATCTCATGTGACATTACTAAAATGGTCCACGAATAGATTGGCAATTGCTCAAAAGACATAGAAACACCAGAAAATGCATAGCGAAAGTTCTGGCATAAACTATCTAAATAAGCAACACCGCCGGTAACTGGTAAATCTAACAAATGTGCAATATCTGCATTAAAAGCAATTCTGTTTTGCTGAAAATACTCCAATTTGTCTATATTTTCCCCTACATAAGGGTCTTCCATTTGCCAAATTAAAACATCGCTCAAAGCAGTTGGTATACTTGCATTACTATAAAGTGTTGCTTTTATATTGTGTACAGAGGTCAACCAATTCATGGTTTCATCTACAGAAGCTAAATTTTCAATATAAATATCATTCGTTAGTTCGTAAAAGACACGGACACATTTAACGGATTCAGATGTATAGGTTAAAGTGTCAACTTGAGGCACTAAATCTGCTTTTTCTCCTACTTCAACAATTTGACATTCAAAATCTTGAGAAACAGACATTTTAGAATCGGTATAAATCACATATTGATTGGACCCATCCAGTTGACCTATATTTCTATTACCTATGCGTGGGATAGAGATTACACCATTCACATTTTCGCTAAAAAAGTTGAAAACAACAAAAGAATTACGGTCATTATTTACTTTACCTCGGTAGTATAAACCAGGATTATACTCCAGAATTTCATCATTTTGATTTCTAATTTTAAAGTCATCTGAAAATAGTTCTTGGCGTTGCAACTTCATCATTAAAGTATCGGCAGCGTGAACCAATTGAAACTGAATAAAATCTGGCTTCTCATTCTGAATTTCTAAAAGGACATTTTCATCAACTTGTAAGGTTTCAATATCTGTGGCAATTGCTCTCAGGGAAGGGTCAATTGCTTGCTTGGTTGAAGTAAAAACAGAATAATTCTTAAAACCTGGACCTTGTTGAATTGAATTTTGTGATAACAAAATGTTTGAAAATAGAAACAAAACGGGAAAGAAGAGTAACTTGTGCATAATAATTAGTCTTGGATGAATGATTATGAATTCATAAATCTAGCCTAATATTTCATTTTAGGATTTAAAGCAAGTGTATTTTTGTTAAATATTTAACACTTACGGCATTATCATTATTTAAAGCTTTCATTTTAATTGAGAAAGAAATCAAGCTTACGTAAAAGTCCACTGCTAAATTTTAGGACAAGACTAAAGAAATTTTTCTTTTGATTACTTCAATAATTTTACTTTTCTGGTTGATTTCTATGCCCAACATTCACCTAATGTAATATATTTGGTTTTCTATAATTTAGGTTGAATGCTGATACAAAAACTAACTAAATATATTAATGACAATGCTGATTTTGTTATTATTAATAGGGCTACATCCTATTACCCAGATTTAATTAATAACACTAAAAAAGAGTTCAATTTTCAATGTTTTGGGAGTCATTATATGGCTTATAACATCAAAATTAAAGTCAATAGAGATTCCAATATTAGTTCCAGTTGTTCATGCCCTTATGATGGTCATGGCATTTGCAAACATCAAGTAGCATCAATAAACAGTCTAATTAAGCTCATTAAATTAAAAAAAATAGACAATGATGTTGTGGAAGAAAAAAAGACTACTTCAGAATTAATCACCCTTTTGCCGCATCAAAATGGGAAGATTGACCGTGAAAAAATGCGACAAGTTAAATTTGAAACCAATGATTATAGGTTTGGTGAATTAAAGATAGAATCCATTTCAAAAAAAGAAATAAGGGCTTTTGTTGATACGTATAGAGAAAACTATACATTAATTTTAAAGTACTCAAAAGCCAAAGATGAAATTCAGTTATTTTGTTCTTGTGCTACTTCTAAAAACTGCTACCACAAATACCTTTTATTAGTAAAAGTAAAAGATGAATTTGGCTTAGATTATTTCTCGCCAGACCATGAAGATATGCTAAAAAAAGAAATCCTTGAAAAAGAAAATTTACTTGGTAAAGTTGATTTTGATGAATTATTTGAATTAGAGATTAACAAAGATGGGGTACACGTTGTCAATAAAATAGAAAACTTTTATACGCACCCAAAGCTGATTTATGAACCAAAAGAAGCTTCAGGCAGCAAGTTGCAGTACAAACCAATTTTTTCTGAAGAAGCGGAGTTTGGCTTAGCTTATTGTATTGAAGTTTCCAAAAGAGCAGTAGAAACAGCTTTCCCAATTTATGGGAAATTGAATAAGGAAAAAAAAGAGATAAGTTCTAGAGTAAAAACTGTTGAAGTCTTCAATCTACCTGATATTGTAGAATTAATTAGCGAACAAGAAGGAAACTTGTTACCCCAAGCAATCCGCATTTCTGAAAGTTTTGCAAACCTTACTTATTCAGAATATGAAAATGAAGATTTAGGTAAGTTTCTACAACAATTTAAGCATTTCATAAATTTATTTAAACCTAGGCAAATATATTTACATTATGCAAAGGACAGTTTCGCTAAAAAAAACCTCTCTCCAGTCAATGTAGTAGAATCACTAGTTTTGCCTATTTTAAAAATCAAAAGCTATGGCAAGTTCCATCAATTGGAGTTTCAAGTTAAAATTGAAGGCAAAAGCTATTCCTTAAGTTCCAATAAATTAAAAATATCTGAACTTGGGATTTTAATTCAAGATCAACTTTATCTTATAAAAGAGGTAGAGACTTTAATTGCTTTGAAGAGTTTTAATGAAGTTTCAAAAATGAATATCATTAATGAGGGGATTGAACACCTTAGGGAGGAAATCATCAAACCCTATTCAAGTGTTTTTGAAATTAGTTATCAAGGTTTAACTGAAAAAACATCAAAAAAGAAAACATTACATCCTGTAAAACAAGTTTATTTATCTGAAGCTGAAGAAGGAGAATACATTGTTCTGCAACCCATTGTGCAATACGGTGAACACCAAGTAAGTCCTACAAAGTTGGGCAAAGTTTGGTTAGATAGCGAAAAGCTAATCAGCTTAAAACGGAATGATGAGTTGGAGTCAGAATTTTTAGAAACCATCCAAACCTTGCATCCACATTTTGAAGAAAAAACAGATTATTTTTTCATTAAAACACAAGATGCATTGGCTTCATTTTGGATCATGGAAGCCATAGAAAAACTCAAAGAAAAAGAAATTCATGTTTTTGGACTTTCAGATTTAAAAGGGATAAAATACAATCTCAATAAACCTAGTTTTTCAGTAGGATTAAGTTCAGGTATGGACTGGTTTGATATGGCTATAGACATTGAGTTTGGAGACCAAAAAGTAGACTTAAAGAAACTTCAAAAATCCATTTTAAAGAACAGCAATTATGTTGAATTAACCGATGGAAGTTTAGGAATTTTACCACAAAAGTGGATTGAGAAGTATAAAAAGTATTTCAAGTTAGGGCAGATTAAAAAAGATAAAATCGAAATTTCTAATTTTCAATTCAATATCATAGATGAATTGTATGAAGATTTAGAAAATTCACCAGATTTCTTAAAGGAGTTATACGAAACCAAAAAGCGTATTTCTAGTTTAAAAAAATTGAAACAAGTTGAGCCATCTAAGAAACTGAATGCTGAATTACGTTCATACCAAAAAGAAGGCTTAAACTGGATGGTTTTCTTGCATGAAAATAAACTTGGAGGTTGCTTAGCAGATGATATGGGCTTAGGAAAAACCATACAAAGCATAGCCTTTTTGCAACACATTAAAGATCAAGCCAAAGCAAATAGCCTTACGCCAAGTCTAATTGTTGCTCCTACTTCACTAATGTTTAATTGGGTTTCTGAACTAGATAAGTTTGCTCCAGATTTAAACCATCTTCTATTTTACGGAACAAATCGGCATGAACTCAAAGAAGAAATCAATAAGGCAGATATAGTCTTAACGACCTATGGTTCCTTAGTGAAGGATGTTGAATTTCATAAAAAGCAAAGCTATAATTATGTTATTTTAGATGAAAGCCAAGCTATAAAAAATCCACAATCTCAACGATACAAAGCAGTAAGGTTATTGAAATGTGAAAACCGATTGGCCTTAACAGGAACTCCTATTGAAAATAATACATTCGATTTATATAGCCAATTTAATTTCTTATTGCCAGGTATTTTTGGAAGCATTAAACATTTCAGAACTGCTTTTTCTGAAGCTATTGATAAAGAACAAGATGAAGAGGTTTCTCAACTGCTTGCTAAAATGATTAATCCATTTATCTTACGAAGAACCAAAGCCCAAGTGGCGACAGAATTACCTAGTAAAACGGAAGCCATTATTTATTGCGAAATGGGTAAACAACAGCGTAAAGTATATGAAGATTTTAAGCTGTACTTTAAACAAAAGCTACAAGAACAAATAGAAGATGAGGGTGTAAATAAGTCGCAAATGTATATTTTACAAGGGCTTACAAAACTTAGGCAAATTTGTAATTCTACCGCTTTAGCAGATAAAGAAAAAGATTATGGCAATTACTCTACCAAGTTAGACGAATTAACTACCCATTTATTAGAAAAGGTGAACGCACATAAGGTTTTGGTTTTTTCCCAATTTGTCGGCATGTTGCAGTTGGTAAAAGAGCGCTTGATGAAGGAGAACATTCATTTTGAATATTTAGACGGACAGACTAGAAACAGAGAAGAAAAAGTAACTAATTTCCAGCAAAACACAGATGTTCGTGTTTTTTTAATCAGCTTAAAAGCAGGTGGAACTGGTCTTAATTTAACCGAAGCAGACTATGTGTATTTAGTTGATCCGTGGTGGAATCCAGCAGTAGAAAGTCAAGCCATAGATCGTTGTTACCGAATAGGTCAAGATAAAAAAGTAATGGCGTATAGAATGATTTGTAAAGATAGCATTGAAGAAAAAATCACCGCGTTACAAGACAAAAAGAAAAGTGTAGCTTCTGAAGTAATCCGTACAGACCTTGAAAAGAAATCTTTCAACAAAGAAGATGTTGCTTTGTTATTTGGGAAGTAGAATGGTGCATTGAACTCTTATTTTGATTTTTTACATTCTCTGCTAATAGTGCAACTTCCAGCAAAAAAGTGCTCTGCGAAGTTTCAAACTTCGCAGAGCATAGGTTTGCAACTTCGTAGTACACCTACTAAAAATTATAGATATTTACCTCTGAGCATAAATAGTTTTTTTAATCTTTAGGAATAGTGCGAAGTTTCAAACTTCGCACAGCATAGCACAGCATAGAGAAACTCTTACTCAAAGAACACTTATAAAAAGCGCAATTTAAAACTTTAAACTTCGTGTAGCATTAATTTTTCATTCGTGGCATAAAAATCAAAATTTAAATTAAAAGCCTTCCATCCACCGCTCTGCGAAGTTTGCAACTTCGTAGTACACCTACTATAAATCAAATCTTTTATCATTCCTCCAACCTCAACTCAATTTCGCGTTTAAAGGTTTCTTCTAAACAAATAAAAGTTTCCGTACGAGCAATACCTTCTATCAGTTGAATTTGATTACTTAAGATTTCAGTTAAATGCTTATTGTCTTTACACAAGACTTTAATTAAAAGTGAAAAATTTCCAGTGGTATAACTGCATTCTACCACTTCGGGGATTGCAAATAAAGCCTGACTTACTTTACGGTAAATATTGGCACGATCAAAATAAATACCAATGAAGCTTTGGGTTTGGTAGCCAATTTTAGAATTGTCAATAGTACACTTGGAACCGGTGATAATGCCTTGGTCTTCTAGCTTTTTTAAGCGTAAATGCACTCCAGCAGTAGATAAATGACAAGCATCCCCTATCTGTTTTAAGGAAGCTCGCGCATCCATACTTAATAAATTTAAGATTTTTCGATCTGTATTGTCTATCATCTGTAATAATTTAATTAAAAATCAATAATAGTAAAAAATATCAATTAATAATCACTTAAGCTTGAATAATATTTATATATGTTGCTAATTTGCTTTAAATATTAAATTAAATATCATGTGTGGAATTTTTGCAAGTATCGATTCAACTTTAGATCAAACTACATTATTTGATGCGTTTATGAAAATAAAGCATCGCGGTCCAGATTATTCAGAATTCGAAGCGGTTTCTGAAAATGCCTATTTTGGGTTTCATCGTTTGGCCATTAACGGTCTTTCACCAAAAGGCAATCAGCCAATGTATAAAAATCATTGTTGGTTAATTGCAAATGCAGAAATTTTCAATTATAAGGAATTAGCTAAAAAACATGAAATTACCTTAACCACAGGTTCAGATTGCGAAATTCTGATTGATCTATATCGCAAAGTAGGTGTGGAGCAAATGTTGAAAGAAGTAGAAGCTGAATTCGCCTTTATTTTATACGATGAAATTACCAACGAATTTATTGTAGCTCGAGATCATCTTGGTGTTCGTGGGTTGTATATGGGTAAGGATGAACACCAAGGAGTTTATTTTGCTTCAGAAAGTAAAAGTTTAGCCTTCTGTAAAGAATTGAACCAATTTCCACCTGCTCATTTTTGGAAATCAAGCCTAGATGAATTTTCTACTTATTATGTACACGAATACACGGCTAAAGAAGAAACAGAAGAAGCCTATTGCCAGCAAATTAATCTTTTACTTACCCAAGCAGTAGAAAAACGAATGATGAGTGAACGTCCAGTAGGTTG
>Ga0307978_1003662_pt1 | contig 10432 bp, 9 predicted proteins | sample OrgLakmetage1056_FD_203151 | JGI IMG/M metagenome (GOLD analysis project Ga0307978, IMG submission 203151) | Saline water microbial communities from Organic Lake, Antarctica - #1056 | ecosystem: Environmental > Aquatic > Non-marine Saline and Alkaline > Saline | place: Antarctica: Organic Lake...
GTGTGGATGTTGCGTGCAGTGATTGCGCAACTGAACCTGAGCCTAGCTAGTAGTAACCGGCAGTCTCTCACAGGGTAAAATCAAAGATCGAACGAGTCGCATTCGCATTCGCATTCGCATTCTCATATATTCGGTCCTCCCCCCTTTTTTTCGTTTTTCCATTGCAGACGCACGGCGTTCCGGGAGCTCGATGCCAAAGGTTTGCATCGAAACGTGCCGCCCAAGCCTTTCTGGAGGCGCGCCTTTGCCCGCAAAACACGGTTCTAGCCGCGAACGGTGGCGTGCCAGAGCCCACCGTTCCCGTCGCCAAGGGGGGTACTTCGCGTGGCAGCAGGAGATCGAGGCGCCGATCTAGAAACGGAAGCAGCAGGCGACTCGGACTGGCCTCCTTTCCTGGCAGCGACCGAACGAACGCGGCGGTCGTCAAGGAAACGACTGCTACATCCCGGCGAACGAAAACGCGTGCCACCAAAACGACCACCACCACCACTACCACGATCACTACCACCTGTACGACAAACGCCACCACCACCACGAACCGCGCAGCGATTGCAACTCCAACTCGCAGCACGCGGCAGCGGCGGCCAAAGCGAGCTCGCTCCGTCCCCAAGCGTTCCTTGCTACCAGCGAACGGCAACGATGACGACGACATTTGCAGTAGCAGCAGTGATGCACCGCCTATTGAAAGTGGAAAAGACGATGCTGACGAACCTGCTGCCGAACCTGCTCACGAACCTGCTGGCAAGCTAGCAGTAGCCACGCGGCCCACGAAACGCCAACGCCACGGCCCAGCGCTAATACCCGATGATACCGCAGTGCACGCGGAGACTGCCGAGACTCGTTCGTCCCCACTCGTATGCACTCTTGCACCACCGCCAGCGCCAGCACGCCAACACTTGAGACTGGAGATTCACGTTGTCTTTGACGGCGGTTCGAGAGGTAATCCGGGTGTCGGTGGGGCGGGTGCCGCCATTACCATGGTGGGTACTTGGGAGAACGACAAAGCAGCAGCCTTTTGTCCTCGATCCTACCACGTTCGTCATTTTCTGGGAGATGCCGTCACTAGCAACGAGGCCGAGTATCACGGCATTCTCATGGGACTGGCAGCTGCCAAGCGAGAAGCGCAGCGTTTGAGGAGTTCCGTGTCGTCCATTAACACGGACTTGATTGTACGAGGCGACTCCATGCTGGTTGTGGAACACATAAGGGGAAGCTACCGGTGCAAGTGCCAAAAGCTGCTGCCTCTGTATCGCCAGGCAAATGCTCTTTTGAATGCCTTGCAAGACCTTGGCGAAAGCAAGCTATCGTTGGAGCATCACTACAGATTGAACAATGCCAAGGCTGACGATCTTGCCAATCAAGCCATGGACAGTCGACGAAGCTGGTACACAATTTCGGACGACCGTCATGAGCTACAGCGCGATGCGAGAATCCTCGTACCTTTGATTTTTTAGAAATACACAAACTTTTTTTTGTTTTTAACATGTTTAAAGTACGCGACTATCCGACAGCACGTCCATGTGGACAGACACGTCGTCCTTCTTTTCCTCAACGGACAAGGCGCTGGGGGAGCCCGACCGCTGCAGAGCATCAATCCTTTGTCGCAACTTGGCCTGTTCTAGCGCACTCTCTTCTTTTAAAAGCTTTAGCTGGGATCGCAGCGTGCTCGTTGACTTTTCGCTGTCCATGGACTTTGCCAATAGAGACGTGATTGCAGTGTTGCTATCTTGAAGCCGCATTCGAAGATCTTCCATCATGCTCTTGTTGGACTTTTCGAGAGCAGATATAATCATCTTCGCTTTGGCCAGAGACTCCTTCTCGGACTTGAGTTCTTTCACTGCTCGTTCACGGACAACCTTGGCTTCGGCAAGGTCTTTCTTGAGAGCGTCAACTGTCGTCGGTGACCCGTACGCATTGCAGAGGTCAAAAGATCCGCTCCTACCTTGGGCCCGAAGTGTTGCAAGAGCTTCCATCTGATACGGATCATACGTGTCGGAAAGAAACTGTGACGGCAAAGAGGCTGCGGTGGGGTCCGTATCGGATCCATCCGACCCGTCGTCCGAAATGTAGCCCACATCGTCCTCGACTTTGAGACTGTCTCGCAAAACACCAAGTTCCCTCTCTTTCTTGGTCAGCACGTCCATGTTCATGTTGCACTGCTCTCGCAACCTTCCAATCTCGTTCTGGAGGTGTCCCACTTCCGTGTCTCGTTGTGCCTGCAAGCGCGAGTTTTCGACCTGAAATTTAACGGCTTCGTCCTTGAGACGTCGAAAATTGCCTTCCAGCCGCTTCAGTGCGTGCTTCTTTTCTCGCAGCTCGCGACGCAGGTCGGAACCTCCCGCCTCGTACTGTTTGTCTCTGGAAGAGGCGGATACTTCTGTCGTGTCAATGCTCGCTTTCAAGGCGGCAATCGTATCACTCAGCACCTTGGAGCACGCGGCCACGGCTGATGCATCGTTGGTAGCTTCCATGATTACAGACGCCGATCGCAACTCGCTCAGGTTGCTTTCCAGCTTACTCATGAGCTGCAGTGTCTTGGCTTCTTCCTCGGCCCGCGAATGGGATTCATTGTGCTCTCGGTCGCCTTGGTCACGCTGCAAGTCGCGAAGTTCCGTCGCGAGCGTGTCCATGTTTTTCTTACGGTCGGCCAGATCCAATTTCAGCACGGCCACTTCGTCCTCTTTGGTTCGCAACTTGGAACGCATATCCGAAGCCAGCGATCCGCTCGCATTCTCCAACGACGTAATAATCATCTTTGCGTTTTCCAGAGCACATTTCTTCTCCTCCAATTCATCTCGTACGATACTCCAGTCGCGGAACGAAACATCGTCCATGTCACTGCCACCGCTGTCATTGTCGCCGTTTGGATTTTGACCGTGCACGTGGCGTTTCAACTTGGAGATGAGCTTGTTCTTGGCTTCCATTTCTGCCGCCACCGCTTGCTCTTGTCGTTCCATTTGGTCCAGCTTTTGCCTAGCCATTTCCAGATCTAGCTCTTGTTGCCTCACGTCGGCCCCACCTCGCTGCATTGTCTTGTTGACTTTTAATTCGCGTTCCAGCGACACAATGCGCGAAATTTTTGCTTGCAGCTCTCGCTCGAAAGACGCCGTTTCACTAACCATGGCACCCTTCGGAGCAGCGTCGAGTTGCTCGAAAGCCTCGTCTCGCTGAGAGGTGACATCCGCCAGCACTCGCTGAATGGCACGCATCGATCGGTCGTGTTCCTTTTGCTGAATCTTGGCTTGCTCTTGCAATTCCTGGCACGTTTCTTTCCAAGCTTGCTCGCTGGAAGAATGCTGCAAATACGCCTTGGCATCCGTGCTTCTCGTACTACCACCATCACCACCACTAGTAGTAGTCAGCTGCTGGCCGGTGTATGATTCGACGCGCGCTTGCTTGACGGCGATTTGCACCGCGTCCCACAAAGTCTTTTCTTCAATGCTCAAACCCGAGGGTCTCGTGGACCGGCTCTTGACGGCAGCAGTAATGCGCTGCAAGGAAGAATTTTGATCTTCCACGCCCCCCAAGGAGGAAACGTCGTCATCCAAGGCAGTAGAAGCACCAGCACCGCCAACGCTAGCACTAGCCGACGCGCAAACACTCAACCGTTGACGAGCACTCCCACGAATGGCAGCACTCGCCGCAGCCGCCGCACTGGCGCTGCTACTGCTATTACGAAACTGCGGCTCGAGGCCAATTCGCAACACGGGTGGTCGAATGCTGCTACTGCTGCTACTCCCGATACTACCATGACGGTTGGTCGCAGTGAGCCATACCGGTTCCACTCCATTGGTATCGTCCGTGGCGACTTCGTCCATGGGCAGCGCTTCATGCGACTGCTGGTGGTGATGGTGGTGACGATGCTGGTGGTGATGATGCGAGTCGCTCACTACGGAACGATCGCACGCTGCATTCGCAAACGTGCACAACGATGCTCCTCGATGATTGTAGGTACCAGTAGTAGTACTAGTACTGCTACCATCCCCCGGGACTTTACCGCGGGTGTCGCGTCTACTGTCGCTCGTCGTACGGGACGCCATGACGGGACGATCGTCGTGCTCCCAGGACTTGGAGGACGTTAATAGCGGAGAGACCATGGGCGGTCGGCGATGCGTTGGACTCTTGTAATTGCGACGAACCTCGCCTCCGAGAGACTGTGACGAACTCGATTGACACGGCGATTGAGGAGGTGACGAGGTGCTGCCCGAAGTGGATCTCGTAATGGCTACTACAAGCGATGGAGTAGTGGTACTAGTAGTACTACTGCTCGTGCTGGTAGTGGAAGCAGACGTTGTGGAGAGCCATGCGCTGTTCGCCTTGTTTTTGTTGCTCGAGCTGTTGGTCGGGCTGTCGCCGCGGCCATGCTTTTGGTGCCGCGCAGCGAGGCGTCGGTTCCGACTTTCTCTCGCGCTAGCGGTAAAGGACGACATGCTTGGATACTGTGTTACACAGCAGTCAGTGTGTTCTCACTACGAGCTACGAGTCTCGTAGACTGGGAGTATTGTATCAGCAGTGTGTGCTTGTTCAATGGGGCTTTCCTCTCTTTTTTTCTTCTCTTGCGGAGCTCTTGAAAAAACGGTACCGGTCTCCCTATTCCCTATGGCCTAGGTACGTACTGTATGTGCCTTCTTATTCGCATGCAACGTCTGATTATGGAACAATCACAATCACAACGGTTGGCGGGGCCTACATTAATAAGCCCAGCCTCCAGCCTGCCGACCAGCAAGAACCAATAAGAACCAAGCCCCAGAATACGGTAGAGCAAGGAACATGTCACACATGTCCGTTATGTCCGTTTGGTGAGAAGGTGTGCGACTCCGCGGCTCTCTTCTTTTTTCCCAAGACTCGTGGGTCGCGTCGACTAATTTTAAAAACGGCGCGCGTTCGAACACCATCCAACCAGCCATGATCGATAGCATCCAACATCAACCTCTCTGTGCCGACACCCGATCGACACCATGGTCTCCACCGGGTCTGTATCTGCACACACAACGACCGACGAATCTCTTTAACCTCCTGTATCTCAATCACAACAATGTTATGAAGGGAAGTTGCTGTTTGAGGCCCACCAGGATCGTCAGCATGGTTACTGCGCTGGCGCTTGCCACATTTGTTCCACGGCTCGGTCAATCGCTGGCGCCGTGCGCAGCATCCGCAGCATTTGCTGTTGCGAGACGGGCCAGTACACATACACATACACACCCACCCACCCGCCAATCCAGAGGCACGACAAGTACGAGGACAGCGCAGGGACGCTTGGTCAGCGTCCACGGCACGGCACACCGTCACGACTACTACGACCGTCACGAGGATGCGCTCTTTCTGGCGGAGAACGCCGTTCACGTTTTGGCCAGAAACGGTCGGAGCTGGAGGAGGCTGAAACATTTGGTCGATCTGGCGCTGCGCAGCAGCGGCAGTAACAATACCGATACCGATACTGATACTGATACTGATACCGCAAGCAGCAGCAGCAGCAATAATAATAATCTCGTCCAAAAGAGCGTGGCCGATATTGGAACCGACCATGGCCTCTTGGCAGCTGCCTTGGCCTTGTCGGGACGTTTCAAGTCCGTCCTGGGTGTGGATGCGTCCGATAAGGCCCTGCAAGAGGGCGCTCTAGCGCTGCATGCAGAAATTATAGAGTACCGTAGTCGACAACAACAACCAGAACAATCGCAGACCACGAGCATGAGCAGCGTTCCATTGTCCACGCCTCCTCTCTCGCAGCTCGAGTTTCGACACGGTGACGGATTGCAGGTGGTGCGACCGGGAGAGGCCGATATTGTGTGTATCGCCGGCATGGGTGTCCACACCATGCTACACATTTTGAGTGGTACCAAAAGCTCCACCGAACGCGAGACTCTTGCAACGTTGGACTACCTGGCGTGCCAGCAGCTCATTTTGCAACCGACCAACTCGAGACCGCGAAATCTCATGATGCTGTACACTGGTCTGCGCGATCGAGGATGGCACGTGAACGACGAACGCATCGAGTATCTGTCATCGAGGTGGTACTTTTCGACCTCTTTTGTTCGATCAAGTCAAGAGACACATAATGGCAATGATGCTGGGCCTCTGCCAGGTTTCAAGCTACTCGACCAAGATAAAGATTCCGATATCTTTCGAAACTATGTTGAGCATCACTGCTCTTGGCTTCGCGAGGACAAGCAGGCGGCAGGAAATCTTCGCGGCGGCGAAGAAGAGTGGCTCGAAGCATTCGACAACACTACCGGTACTACTACGTACTAATAAGGATTGATTCATAAACTTGTAAACCCATGTTTAAAAAGAATACATTTACAGCTGGTTTGGAAAAAAAGAGGAAATCAGTAGTCAGCATTCTCGATTCTCAAGCGCAACCACAGTAAACTGGGGAACGCGCCGTCATTCTCGAGAGGCATCATCTTCTACCGTAACCAATCAATCCATACCAAGCCGCCTAAGAAACCTCCGAATCGCTTTAGAGGAGCCCTTCGAGGCCAGACCGGGTGCAACACATCATCATTTAGCACCAGTCCGAGCCGACGAAGGGCTTAGCCTCAGCATCCTCCAGCAGCGGCGTCTTCGCCACTGCTCTTGGTAACGGATAGTGTCACCAGCTCTTCAGCACTGGTCGGGTGGATGGCAACCGTATCGGTGAGAGTTTTGAACGTGAGACCCTGCTTCATGGCAACACCATATCCTTGCATGACCTCGCCAGCGTTCGGACCGAGATAATGGATACCGAGTACATTCTCATCGGGTGTCTTGTCCACAATTACCTTGGCAAAGCCGTTCGAATGGCTGCGAGACAGCGAAAGCGACCATTCCAGAGGCAAAAACTCGCGGTGATACACTTCAATGTTCTCTTTGCCAAACCTCGCAATGGCATCGTCTTCCGAGATACCAACACAAGAGTACTCAATGGGAGTAAACACCGTTGTGCAAACCTTCTCGTAGTCCATTGGTGCGGAACGGCCTCCAAAGAGTCGTCCTGCCAGCAAAATGCCAGCTTGAATGGCCACGGGTGTGAGCTCGTGTGATCCCTGCGATCGGAGTAAGAGGAAATGGTGAGTATCGTACGCATATCATACAGCCAAAAAGACTAGCAACCAAGGAAAATAAATGGACTTACTTCAAGAACGTCGCCGACAGCGTAAATGTTGGGACAAGACGATTGCTCGTACTTGCCGAGAATCTTTCCATTCTTTGGGTTTGCCTTGATTCCGGCGTTTTCGATCCCAAGTTTATCAGTATCCGCAGCACGACCAATGGCAGCGAGAACAGTATCAAACACGTCCTCAGTGCCGTCCGAGAAAGAAACCTTAATTTGTCCCGACTCGGTCTTTTCGAGCTTGGACGGGGTCACTTCGCGTTTGAACTTGACGCCGTGTTCCATCATGTAGTCTCCAATCTTGTCGGCGCACTCGCGGTCAAAGCCACGCAGCAGAATACTGCGAACAGCGATCGTAGTGTCAAGACCGATACCAGACAGGAACCCCGCGCATTCAAGACTAATGTAGGATGCACCAACACAAAGAGTCTTTCCAGGACTCTTTTCCAACGCGAAAATGTCGTCCGAGTTAATGGCTAGATCGCCACCTTCGCAGTCCAAAGCTGCTGGACGTCCACCGGTCGCAACGAGAAAGCGAGAGGCCGTCAAAGTACTGGCACGGCCCTTCTTGTCCACTGCTTCAATGGTGTGCTGGTCGGTGAATTTGGCAAGCTTGTTAAAGTAGGAGACATTCTTTTCGCGGAGTCTCACACGATACTTGAAATTCAGGCTGCGAATGTAGTTCTGAATGTTCTCCCGAATGGCATCCCAAGACTGTTCCGTGATCGGATCTTTGAGTGGTTCATCGCCTACATTCTTCGTGCCATCCACACTGATACCAAAAGCCGCCGAATCCGCATGGACCGACTCACGCAAAAGAGCGCCAATGTGAAAGAGTTTCTTTGGAATGCATCCCACATTGACGCACGTTCCGCCCAAGCCCCACGTCGTCCCGGCTGGAGACGGCTTGACAAAATCCAAACAAGCCACCTTGGCGCCCAACTGAGCAGCCTCCTTGGCAGCTGCCATTCCACCAGAACCGCCACCGATAACAATCAAGTCGTAATCGTAACCGTGATCCACCTTGTGACCATCGTCCATCATGGTAACTCCGCCGGTATCCTTTTCCTCACAAGGCGACATGAACGTACGGCACCAAGCTAGCGTATCATCGTTGCCTCCCAAAAACGATTCAACGTCTGCTGTATCAATCTTGTCGGTGGCCGTCTTGGAGAACCAAACGCAGGGTGAGCTGGAGTGACCAGCAGCACGGGCGTCGTTGAAGCAATTACGAAAGCCTTCGTCAATCAACCAGGTACGGTAGCTAGTGCGGTCGGTAAAGTCATGCGGAATCACCTTGATGCGAGTAGGAAAGAGGATCGCGAGCGAACGAAGGACTCCCAAGGTCTTCACAAAGAAGCCGCCTAAAGTAATCAACGAAGATTGAACAGGGAAACAACAGCGATATGAGAATATGCGGTAAATACACTACGTACAGTAGCGAGAAAGACTATTAACGGCACAACACCTGGCTCTACACTTGACGTGTCAAAGGGTTTCTCAAAGAGCTCATTCCGGATATTGAAACAACAAGCTAATATACTTACAGCTCCCGTAGCCTGCAACGTGCATGCACTTTTGCGCCGATGCCATGGTGCAGTCGTAGTGTTCGTGCCGTGGACAACAACAACAACAACAATATTAAGTGTGCGGTTCTGCGAAGAAGTTTGTCGAGCTCTGCCGTCCGCTGACCGAGTAGAGGGAGCGGAGAACGCCGATGCCCATTTCGTGAGTCCCGGGTAGGAATTAGGAAAAACCTACACAGGCAGTGACAATAGACAATAGTCTAACTGACTACTACATAGATCACCCTCACCCACAATGGCGGCTCAAACTGTGTACCAGTACATGTGCATTGGTAAGATAGAATGACACATTGAAAGTGAAAGTAAGGATGTAGTTTAGTCTTTTCTAAAAGCTTGATGATGCGGCACTGGATGCTCGGGCAAAATAGAGAAACAATAGAGCAAGATGTTACCCTTAACGTTAAAGGAGACAAGGCCATACCCAATAGTACGGTCACATGTCTACGTCGCCAGACCACGACCTATTCGCGCTTCGCAGTTTTGTCAAAGCTCTCATTCTGTAGGGTGGATGCGTGCAACAGTGGTGTATTTGGATGCAATTAGACAAGCAAGCGCAGCAACTGGCAGGTCCCGGAGGTGTCAACAATCCTGGGTAGTAGTAAAGCAACCGGAGCCCAAAAACCAAAAACAGATTCAGCTGTACAATTCGCGCGCTCTGCGGGAATTCTACGAAGATTAGGGATAATAAAAGAAACGCGTACTGCGTACTGTGTACTTTAAACCACAGACGTGGGATTGTCTGCGCTTTTGGGGGTTGGAACAGAACGAGGCCACTCGTAAGTTGTAAGTATGAGCGACTTTTTGAAGGCCGCATTATCACCAGCAGTCTCGCGAAGAAATGAATAGAGAGCGTCTTCGGTAGTGGTGTTGCTCGAACAGTCGCTGGTGAAGAATTGAATGAGAGAAATCGCAACGGAGAATTTGAAGGTGCCTCTCTTCGATACTTTCTGTTGATTCTAGGGAAATCTGATCACGCCTTGAACCTTCAACTCGCAGCTGTAGTGTGTCAGGACTCTCGATAGTCTATCTATAAGAAAAGTCAATCAAACTGTTCTTGCAGCACCACAGTGATGTGACACTTTGCATGGACATTTTCTACGTCCAAGGCCACCCTTTTTTTCACACCATCTCTCGCAAAGTTCAATTCCGCACCGTTGCCCCCGTACTCAACAGAAACAAAGCAACCCTCCTCCGTGAGATCAAGCCGGTTTTGGCAATGTACAAGTCCAGGGGTTTCAACATCTCCGATTTGCACGCCGACATGGAATTTGAGTGCATGCGAAACAACGTCCTCCCTTCCAGCCTCAACGTTACCGCCGCCAACCGACCATGTCAGTGAAGTCAAACAATCCATTCGGACTATGAAGGAGCGTGCGCGCAACACCATCCACGGTCTACCTTTTAAACGTCTTCCAAAGGTGATGATTCAAGCACTTGTTTACCATGCCGCCAAAGGATTGAATCAATTCCCGGCAAAGAACGGCATTTCCGACACTCTCAGCCCTCTCACCATCATGACTGGGCGCGCGAACCCCGACTACAATGAGCTGAAGCTGGAATTCGGATCGTACGTACAGGTTTTTGAAGACAACACCTCCAGCAACACTACCACTTCCCGTAAAACTAGAGCAATCGTGCTGAACCCGACTGGAAACGCCCAAAGCGACTATTTTTTTATGTCGCTCGTCACTGGAAAACGCTTGTCCCGGCACCAATGGACCAAAATTCCCATGACCAATGCAGTCATCTCTGC
>Ga0307978_1003663_pt1 | contig 10432 bp, 8 predicted proteins | sample OrgLakmetage1056_FD_203151 | JGI IMG/M metagenome (GOLD analysis project Ga0307978, IMG submission 203151) | Saline water microbial communities from Organic Lake, Antarctica - #1056 | ecosystem: Environmental > Aquatic > Non-marine Saline and Alkaline > Saline | place: Antarctica: Organic Lake...
GAAATGCTGGTCCTTCACGAAAGCGCCGTCTGCTATTCCTGCCGGAGCGTGTGTCTTCCAGCGAGAAGCAGCGGTGCGCGCACATGCGTGGCTAGGAAAGCCGGCACACTCGAGGAAATCCCCAGGTCCCACGAGCGTGCACGAGATCTCTGCTGCAAGAGGTCCAGCTTTGCAGGTTTTTGCTTCTTCCTCAAGCCAGTTCTCTGCAGCGCTCACATGTTCCGCGCTCGCTCCAAGGTATGGCACGAGGTCCTCGTTTTTGAGCCAATGACCGTAGTGCTCTTTGTTTGCCACATCCGACACTTCAAGGACTCGCGATTCGAGTTCCGCAAGCTTTGTACCGTCGTGCTTCATCGCTAACACTACCGTCGCTGAAGGATGCGCCGAGGCGGCTGCCCCGCCAACACATGCTAGGACCAGAAACGCAGTGGTTGCTGCCATCTTGTGATCTTGTGATGTCTTTTCTTTGTTCCGGCTGATCCCTTGATGTTGGCATGTCTCGTTATTAGTTGATTGGTGTAAACTAAAGCGCATCGGAGCGTCGTCGGTGGATAGGTTAGAGGTTAGGTTAGGTGGTTGGTTACGGGTACCCTGAGGGCTGGGGGATGGGGGATGGGGGCTGGGGTGGAGGTGAGAGTTGCCACCAAAGGGGGAAGGATTTTAGTGTATTGTGCGTATGCTAAATGCCACGTGCATTATGGATCTTTTTCTAATAAGCCCCTCCTTCTTTTATCTTAGGAAGCCAATTAAGAACTTTCGGGAGAGACCGAGACGCCGAGACTCGGCTGGGAATGACGTGAGCTCGAAATTGACGTTTATTTGCATTTCTTTAAAAGGATAATCTCCTCTGAATATAGTGCTTAATGAGCCCTTCTTGGCGTTTTTCACGAAATAAAATTTACGTGAGTTTTTCGTGAATTTGTGTAATACCGAGTTGACTCCAGCGCCATTCCCAGCCAAGGGCCGGAATTCGACGGCCAACACGAAGAGGAAGAAAAGCAAAGCTTAATACTTCTTTGCACACTGCTCCTGCATACTACAATCTATATTTTCAAGACCTCAATTCCTTGCTGAATTCGCCATTTGAAATTCCAATTAGCTATTACAGGGACTTGGCCTTGGCCCCTTGGGCAAGGCGCATGAGCTCAGACAGTGCTCTTCGCTCGCTTTGGAAAATTACACCCGCCACCACCAAGAAAGATATAGCTCCAACTGCAACATGCACGGCTGCTCCGCGCAGAAGGCCACCATTGCCTGTGGTAGTGCCTGAATAACGACCAGCAGATCGTGCTGTTTCCGATGCTGCCGTGACCGCCGTAGCAACTGTAAACACCACGGCCTCGCGCAAATTCGGTACCACAGCTCGCCATTGAAGAACGTTCTCTTTTCTTCTTTGGAAAAAGCGTAAAACGACGTGCCCCGAATAAGCGGACCGGGCCATCATAGTAGCACAATTGGCAGCAACAATGCCTGCAGTGCCCAGGCAATACATGGCAGGGAAGCACAGCGAAGCAAAGAGCAGGGAGCAGGCTACATGAGCACGAGTGAGCTGTGCCACTTCGCTTTGGTTCGCAGTGGCAAACACAAACGCTTCCAGAGATCCATTGAGTCCCAGTATCAAGACATAGGCGCAATACAACTGTAAGGTAGCAACGGCGTCGGGTGAGCTCCATTTTTTACCCGGCAACACCGCGAGCAAGACTGGCACGTACTGCACTCCAAAGGTAACGAATACAAGCCCAAGAAGCGATACGACTTTGAGGAGACCCACTAATGCAGCGCCTAAAGCTATTAACACGTTTTCTTCCTCTTCTTTCGTATCCTCAAAGGCATGGTAATCGTCCAGATTCGCTTGTGCTTTGTCTGACCTGGATGTAGGGATCAAAGTACGAGTGCGGCGCTCGACAGCGCTCAAATCACTTCCGAGCTTGGAAAACAAAAGCCGAGCGTTTTCTTCCAGAGGCTGGAGGAGTACCCGCACTGCGAGAGAACCGTAATTTTGGGCCATAACGTAAACTCCCTGATGGATAGCACAACAAATCGTATTGTAAGATGGGACGAGATTACAGTGTGGTAAAGTACTGGGGATTGATTCATTTTCAACCCAGCAATTAAATAAATATTGGGCAATTTTCATTTCACCTGATCGTGGGCAGTTGCAGCGAACGAAAGAACGATCCGATCGCTTTCCGTCAGTGCGTGCTTAGCAACCGATTGTACGCTAAACGACCACGCAAGCTTCAGCGGTGGTCCCCATATCCAGCCTCCGCTTGGCAGTTCTTCGTCCTCAGCCGCCTTTACACTGACTGCTTCACTGACTGCTTCACTGACTACACTAGCGGTTTCACTTGTTGTGTGCTCGCCTTGTGGAAGAGGTTCCAGACGCCGCGGCCAAAGATCTTTGATGGAGTTCAAACCTGCCGCTTGTGGCCACAGTGCGAAGTAAAGAGCGTAAATGGCTGCTATCACAGAACCGTGAACTACCTAGAGGGATGAACAATGCATCGAAGCAATGAGTTCACTTTCTTTTCACGACAAGCACACACAGTCATCAATGATGTACACGAGAGCCCAATTAAACATGTTAGATGTAAACAAGGGCTGAAGACTTCACTTATATATACTTTCAACACCCTTTGTCAACCTGAGCGACTCCAAACGCGAGCGCGCCATCGAGTTGGAGCCACACGAGGCCAACGTAGGTAGCGGCGCCACGGGCGAGCGCAGCGGTGCCTTCAGCAGCTGCTCGACAGCCAGTGAGCATGTTTGCTTGCGCCAATACGAAGAGGGGCTCCACCAAGGACTATACATGTGCACATGTGAGAACAAGCCGCCGCCCACATCCAAATACACGCAAGCACCACATCAAAAAAGAATTTATTTAATAATGAAGTCAAAAACAGAAAAAAAGCCTGCTATCGTCTGCATGAATTCACCTCCATGGCGCCGCCTGCGCAGTAGAGCAATCCCACTTGTTTCTGCGCCAACGGCTCGTTCGGGTGAAGCCACCAATCAAGGAAGCCTACGAGCAGCGAGAGCAAGATCCCTAGCGGCGCCGTGAGCCACGCTAGGTTGACGAGCACTTGGCTAGTTCTTTTAGATTTTGGTGTTGCGTCGCTGCCAGGGTTGAGCCGAACTAAGCTAAGCCTCAGCCCCTCGCGGCCTAGAAAGAGGGTGGTGGAGAGCAGCAAGTCGCAGCGCAAGAGCGCAAGGCCGAGCACTGCTGGATCCACATGCTGCAACAACAACTGTTGACAGACAGCATGAAATGGGGCACATGATTAATGGATGCGCTGTGGAAGGCATCGGTTAGGTAGCTTAAAAGAGACGTCTATATCGCACTCGGCAGTCTCAAGATCATTTCTAGTCAATTGCATCCAATGCTCAACAATGCAGGTATTTAATAGCCCGAATGTACCTGATTGATGATGAAGTTGAGGAGACGCTGAAAGATTACCAGCAACATCATGTAACGGACCCCTCTACCAACTCTGCCCAAGTTTGCGTCTGCCATGGTGGCACTACCTTTGCCCTACCAATTGACGCACTACTTATTACAAATAACTTACCTCTATGAACTCGAGTAAGAAGCGCTTTCTCTAGAAATTATGTACACGCCCGTGCTAGCAATACTAGTGGTATACTTCATGGCAACATTGTTTGGCTAAAGAATCTAGTACTTTTGGAACTCTAAAACGTAAGTACTTGCGTGGCTTTCTATCTTTCACAGGGGCCCGAGGGGCCGGAATTAGAAGGCTAACAGTAGAGTATTAAAACAAAGAAGCTCAAACAACTCAAACTAAGAAGCTAATCAGGCGCACATGCCCGTTCTATCTAATCTCTTGCTTGGGAGCTTGGGAGGTTGGGTTCGTTGGGTTCGTTGGGCTTGGGCTGAAAGCTTGATTGCCATATTACAACCTTAAAAAGGCACCTGCAATTCCTAGGATAACGAGGCAGAATCCAATTTTATGGACATGTCTCCAAAATCGGTGTGGAGTTTGGCTTCAGCGAGATTGCTCTAATCACGTCAAATGGCTACACCTACTTCTCTTATATCGGGGCTTGCGAACAATCTCGCACAGCTATCTTCTTGTCAGCGTGACTCTATAGCCGAAATTAGACTTAGGCTAGCGAATGAGGGCAGTGCACACCCAAATGTGGTTGCTCTAGCGGACTACCTCAGAGACGAGAGCAACTTAGTGAGATTTTTGATTGCGCGGGAGTGGGACGTATCGGCAGCTCAGTCTTTGTTGTTGGAGGCGCTGGCCTGGCGAGCAGTGCGCCCGGTACACCGCTGGTTTGTTGCAGGTCCAACATTTGGAGATGCCACTGACACCTGCGACGACGAGAGTGCAGCGGAACACGCAACATGCGCTGAGAAGGCTGAACTTTTCCGGCGTCATGCCTCTCTTGGCAAAATTCGAGTGCCTGGAGTGGATATCCACGGCCGAGCTTTGCTGGTACGTAAAGGCTGTATGCGAATCCCTGAGCAGTTAATTATAATGTATGTTGATTTTCAAACGCTGCTACTGTACACTTCCAAGGTGCTGGATTCGTCGCGTGAGAACATTAGCGACCCTGCAGAGCAAATGGCGTTTCTTGGCTGGAATCTCGAGCTGTGCAAGCGCACGATGGAAGGCCATCACGCCAACCGCGTTGATTTTATAGGGCCGTGTCCAGACAAGATAGTCGTCTTCCTGCATTTAACAGACTTTAGCCTCTGGACGCAGCCCAGTATGTCAGTGACTCGTGAAACCATAACGATTCTCAGCACAGTCTTTCCCGAGTCTATGGCTTCAGTCGTAGTCTTGAATCCGCCGGCGTACTTTACCTCGTTGTATGCCGTGGTGTCGTCACTCATGGATGCGCGGACGAGAAGCAAAGTGCTCCTATTGCCTGGAGGTGCAGGCCCGGGCTCGGCAAGCGACTTGAAGCTGCGAGAAATGATTGGTCCAAATTGGCGGGCCCTCACGGGTGCAGGCCAGCCAATGGTGAAAGGTTGGTCCGAGCGACTCAGCCGTATGGTGGACGCTTCCCCGGGCTTTAGCATCGATCGCTATTGGCCAACAGTGCTTGATCGAGAAGCAGCCGCTTGGCGCCGCCGCTCAGAGGCCCAAGGAGCTGCGGTGACATCATCTCTGAAGGTTGACGTTACAAACAATGGGCAGCACAACGGCAGTGAAGACAAGACCGTGGAATCAACTAAAGGAGTTATACATACATCCTCTGAGCGATTTCGAAATGACGATGCGGATGACAAAATTTCACCTATCTCTTGTGGTGTGACATCAGGTAGCATGGCCAACAGTGGCGTTGCGGCGCCTGGTCAGGCTGTTCGCAATGCTGATGATTTCGCGGGGGCATTTCGCGGTTTACGGGCCCTTGGCCATGGCAACTGCACCGTAGCTTTTAGTTTCTTGAAACAGCAGCATCGAGGTGTGGTCGTAGCTTTTCATGATGCTCGAGGCTTTGGCCTTGCCCTCGACAAGGCGTCTTTGAAAGTGCAGTGGGTTGAACCAAAAGGGCAGGTAGCAGAGGCTGGGGTGTCTAAGGGCTGGCAGCTCGTGGCAGTGCGGCTCTCTGTAAAGCTTGAAGGCACTAATGAGGTGTGTACGAGCGGTAAGGGTGCTGTCTCAAACCATGCATTGGAAGAGGATGAGGTCCCCGTACGCGTGTCTGAGGACTTACGTACAGCAGTAGGGCAATTCAAGAAAGCAGGCCACACGCACGCGGAGCTTGTTTTTACCGAAGTCGCCGCAGCGTATGCTTCTGTGGTGTTCGATTTGGCTCATCCATTAGCCATGAAAGTGCACCCCGAAAAGTTACAGGTCACAAGTGTGGCAGCGAGCGGGCAGGCTTCAGCAGGCGGAGTGGAGCCCGGTTGGCGAGTTGAAACTGTGGGGCCATGCTCTCATGAGCCAATGGCTGCATGTGCTGCTGAACCAGAGTCCATACCAGCTACTTTGTTTTCCGACATTACGAACGTTGCATCCATTCTCGAGGATGATGAATCGGCAATGCCTGCGGTAGCTGTAGTGCCTGCAGCAGCAGCAGTTACATCTACGATTGTTGCGGCAAAAGATCCTCTCGAGATTACTTCAATGAATATGAATTTAGGCACTGTCGCTGTTGTGATATGCGCAGCGGTAGCAGTAGCATCGCTGGGAACGTTGGCTACTGTTGCAATGATTGGCTTTTTAGCATCTATTGCTTTTGTTCTTGACCGCTTAAGAAGCACACCAAGGAACGAGTGCTTGCAGCAAGTCTCTGAAAATACGCGCGCACCATATGAAACCTATCCGACAGCGGGTGCAACTGGCGTTCAAGTTCCAAGCGCGACATTGAATGCGTCAAGTGTAAAGATTATAGCGCCATTTCATACAACTGCTGAGAATGTCGGTGAGTTTGATGGTTGGCGCCCTGAATGGGATGACACGTTCATAGAGGACTCAAACGAAGCCATCAAAAGCAATGGCTCAGCGAGAAGTATTAGAACGAACTCCGAAAAAAAGCGCTCTGAATCCGAGTTAGACCTCCTCTTAGAACTCTGGGCCTCGTTTGAAAAGGTGTGAATCAATGAAATTCATTCAGTGCTTCCAAAAATTGAACGATGTTGCTTCACCTCTACATCGCTCTATATTATAAGATCTTTTCCACCTATTTTTGCATGTGATTTTGTAGGAGGATAACGACCCTGTTGAAAAGTCTGCGGAGTACAAGGCCTCTGCTGCATACTTGCACTGCACAGTTGCTCGCGAGTGGGCATGTGATGCCGGAGTGCGGCGACGGTACTTAAAATCAGCGAAAGGCGACCCCATGGCTGCTTCTCTTTTTTTGATAGCTTCGTGCGAATGGCGCGCTCAACACGGCGTGGACAGTCTTCTCGATGATCCCCATGCAATAGCCTTGGAGCAGCGCCAGAGGCCTCTGCTCAAGTTAGGCTGTGATAGAATTTGCTTGTGCATCAAGGAACTGTTCTTGAATTCCTATCTTTTATCACTCGAATCAATTATGTCGTCGTAAATTTCCTATTTATACACCCGTTGTTTCTTTCATGTCTGTATTTTCACTTCAACCTTCTTTAGGTATCACTTGTCTCAGTGCACATCATCCTCAGCTTGCGGTGCCACTTCAACTCTGCTCATAGAGCGTGTTGGTGCATGGGACTTGCAAGCTCTGAAGGAGCACGCAGTCGCTGCCGCTGATGAAAATGACGCGCTTGCTCTTGGCTATTGCCGATTCGGCCTGAAAGGTTTATTGCTCGGCCATGTAGTAGTCAACGAACTCATACAACGCGCGCCTAAAATTGCTGCTGCTGCTGAGCTAAAAAGTAGAGCTGGCGGTTTCGCTACGGCATCTTATGGTTCAGTCAACGATGATCCAGCAAACTTGAAAACATGCACAATGCCAGCAGCAATTGATGAGTCAATGGCCCTTCCAAAAGTTGTCGCAGTTTTGGACTTGAATGGCATGGGCACCGGTCATCTCGCTGCGGTATATCATCTACGAGGCTTTGTATTTCTTATTGTTTAAAGAATTGCGCTGCATCAACTCCTTCATTTTTCACACCATACTCCTTTATGCGTGTAAATTTGCACATGCCCCCCTCCCCTATTAGACGCGGCTCCAGGGACTCTTCGGCGAAATCGCAAAACTCGATACGCAGCACTACCCTGAATTCATGGGGCACATCGTAGTGGTAACTTAAGCTTGCTTTTTTTGCGTGATTTAATTGATTGGTACTGTATGCATTCGTGTGATCGAAGGCCTTAACCTGCGCTTCAAAATCATCCAAATGAATCATTTTTCTTCCAGGTAAACGCCCTTCCAATCTTTGGCATCCTCGCCAACGCCATGACTCGACTGCTGCACCCTGACACGCGTGCTAAAATAACCGTCTTTGGATCTGGCCAAAGCGGTGATAATACATGCGTCAGACCTGACGCAGCGGCGCATTTGATCCGGTTGTGCGGAGCAGATGCACTTCCGGCTGAGCTTGGAGGAACGCTCCCGCCGAAGTCTCCGCCATACAATTATTAGAGATTATTGAATGTCTCGTCGTCTTCGTGGCTTTACATGCGCGATTTTTTTCTTTGCCTCGTGTCTGAAGAGCTTTATCTCATATATACTCCAAGCTGCAATTGCTGCAGGGGCATTGCAACATGCATAATAACTCGCAGCTCGCCGTCTGGGCCAGTCAAAAGGCGGATTGATATCTGGTCTGCACGGTCTACAGTAGGGGAAGGGAGCAAGAACGGAAGAGTCGCGATGCTGCGTGCTGTCGTGCGTTTTATGGCATGGATAAACACCGTAATTCGCAATAAAAACCAACTTCAAGGATGTGGAATGCGAACGAACGAAACGAAGGCATGGCGACAAACCAAGTGCCTACGCCCGGGGCTGAATCCCAGCTGATAATGTTTGGGGCTTGAGCTCGAGGCTTGCGGCTGGGGCTATGAAGTATGGCGCTTTAAATTAAATGCCGCGTGCTGCAGTTCAATCGTAATTTGATACTGGCACGCACAACAAATAAGTTCTTGGATCTTAGGTATCAATGTTTGTAGGTAAATTACATGAATATCTAATACTCATAAAATACCACACCAGTATTAGTTTACGATTTCCGGATTCGAGTTCGAGTTCGAATTCTGTATGATTGTGGCGTATTAACTGGCGTATTAACTGGCGTATTTAGATCTTTTTGACAAAGGCAGCTCCTCGGTGGGTGAAAGCATCCTATCGGTGGAGTGGGTATGGCTTTGGACTTGGAGGAGAGGAATTCGGTTCAGGATGAGGGTAAAAAAAACCCACCAAACTCGGATACATGTGAGTCTGAGCCTGAACACAATCGAATCTTTGTTCGACCTCGCTAAGTACCGCTTCTGGAGCGGAGAAGCTATTCCTGGTGTTCGTAGGCCTGTGTTCATTCGTGTTCGCACAGCCTACAGCATTGCAGCCACGTGATCCATCCTTCGTTAGCAAGAAAGGGGACAGGCGATGCTGAGATCGGCTGGCGCCCGACGCCTGAGAAAAACATTGAGACGATGCCCTGCTGGGGCAAAAATAGCCCAGAGAATTGCCTCGTGGACCTGGGACGTGACACACGAACGAGCACTCAGTCCCGCCGACTTGTTCGGAGGAAAGGCGCCAGTTGGAGCCTTAATTGGCCTTCTGGAGCGAATTCGCTAGCGCATTTGCAGCTCAAGTGCATTCTTTATGTGCCTCTGTGACTGCTGTGTACTTGCCTTTCTTTGTTTTTGGGAGAGTATTAACTAGACTAGACTAGACAAAGGCTCCGAAGGGCCGGAATTAGAAGGCTAACAGATAGAGTTTAAAACAAAGCAACACAAACTTTAGCGAAGAACTAGAAAGCTAATTAGGCGCACATGCACTCTTCGGGGTATACGCAGACCACTCTCTCAAGGTGGAGGGCCTTGCGAGGGCTTCGAAAAACGCTGGAGGATGACCACGACTAGCGTCCGTGGCGTTTGATGGAAGGTTTATGGGTTTAGCTCTATGATAGAGAGGGACCGCTAGGCCACAATCGGCCCGCTTCATGTTGTTGTTTGTATTTTGAGGGGGGGCTTTTCTTTTCACTGCCACTCCACGGACGAGGAAGGAGTTCCTGTCCCGTCAAAGCCTCTTATGGCTCAGGGGCAGAACAATAGGCGCCTTGCGTGCTGAAAGGCACACTTTGACCTCTGCCGAGTGGATCTCGTGTTCCGCATGTCACGAGCTTCTTTGCTCGCGCGCCTTCATCTTTATTGTTCTGCGGAGTGCGCAACACCCACAAATACCTCGCTTTTTGCAAATTTTCCGAGGAATTTGGCCAATGCCCCTCTCCCTCCTGAATCATTCCGCACTTGCTTTGTTTGCGCAACGCACGCGCATTCCTACTTCTGCCCGCAGCATTGGCTTTTGTGCCATTTGGGTTTGTATTAGTTCGAGCTCATGCCCGAGTGGCCATGGAATTGATGATAGCGGCCCAAAGTGGCCCGCTCTTCCGTGCTCTGAGTGTGCTGGTCAAAAGAATAGTTTCCGTCCGCAGAGGAGGGGACTACAACGAAGTCTCGCAGGCGATCCAGAAGAAGAGTCGCCCATCTCCGAGCGATTGCGTGACCTCATTTGCATGCAAACTTTTGCCAGAACAAGGCTTTGGCTTCTCAAAAGCCGATGTTGTAGGGTGCCGTGTGTTTGCGAGCCATTTCCCAAGCGACGAGGTCCAAGGTGAGAAGACTGAGGTCCGAGAAAGCATTTCCGAGCAGCCGCGGGATTTTGTATTCTCGTATTCCGAACGACAACAGTATAGGGAAGAAGTTGAAACACGGAAAATAGGAAGAAACGAAACATGGACTTTTCAGGGATTGTTTCCCAGGTGCACCGAAGTGGACGAGAAACCGGGGAAAAAGCACGACATAATTGTTTCGTTTCT
>Ga0307978_1003670_pt1 | contig 10423 bp, 5 predicted proteins | sample OrgLakmetage1056_FD_203151 | JGI IMG/M metagenome (GOLD analysis project Ga0307978, IMG submission 203151) | Saline water microbial communities from Organic Lake, Antarctica - #1056 | ecosystem: Environmental > Aquatic > Non-marine Saline and Alkaline > Saline | place: Antarctica: Organic Lake...
CAGTCAACGTGCCGGTGAAGTTGTACTTGAAGACGACCTCGCTTTCTTCGTTGGTGTCGTTGAAGGCGATGACGGGGAAGCCGTCCTCGGGCTGGATGTCCCAGTCAAAGTCTCCCGCGAGTTCACGAGAGATGCTGGAGGAGAGGGCCGACGAGGCGGTGGCTACCAAGAGGGCAAGCTGGAAGAAGCGTGTGAACATTGTGAGACTATTTTGGTGGGTGTTGTCGTCGCTGGTGCTGTTCGATGCTTGTGGCGAGCTTGCAAATTGTGAGCAAAGAAACAAAGATGGGGTCAAGGTCAAGTGCGATCGAGCGCACTCCGGAGCTTCGGAGGAAATGTATGTTGCAAACAGTGACGCAAACAGTGACGGGAAAATAGAAAATGTCCCTGTTTACGATTACGGGGGCGGGGACATTCGCCTATGCGGAAAGGGCTGGCTTCTCTTACTTATTGGACAATCTATTGTCCTAATGACTCGGACATATTATTGTCTATCAATACAACTTAATAATATCATTTGCCAGCGAACTACACTGGCTGTACATTACACAGAACAGGTTAGTGTATCATACCAGGTATTTATCAGGTACATACCTGGTATCGTTCAGTTGATACCATACTATACGTCGTAGCCTCGGATTGTACTGTAACTTGAATGTGGACGCGGGCACGTTATGTTCCGTGACACTTTCACTGGTCCAAGGTACCGGTACCGGTACCGGTACCGGTACGGCAGTGATAGCCGCCTACCTGTAAGTTCCCTACCGAAGACTACGTAGTCTTTAGTCAAGCGTCCACGTCTTTTGCTCTTTGGTCGTTGCTAGTGAACAAACGACGACGGCAAAGCAACAAAGAAGACGGCCGCGTGACAATGATGGTGACTCCTTCATGTGCAGTCCGTCGCTCCTAGTTCGCCCCTACAGTATGGGACAGAAGTGGAGTACTTCAAAGACTCTCACGAATCGACAACAGAAGCAAGGCTGTGCGGTCTAATAGCGGCAGGGTCTGCGTACAGGTCCTCGAGAAAAAGTCAGTATTGGGCCCGACCCGCCCGCGCAGCGAGGACTCTTCTCCTTTTAGCTGGAGTCACCCTGCCAGGATTGGGTGTGAGCATTCCTCGCTGCACAGGATCTTAGCCGAGTCATCTTGCTATGAAGACTATAACGAAAGGCTCATCCTCAAAGGTCTAGTTCTATACATAGCTACAACTAAAGTAGTATACCGTACCCGTACGTTAGATATATTTGGTACTTCAGTCGATTGCTAACATGCGTATCTAATGGTAATTTAGTAACCATGCAGCACATCCACACCCTACTTCTTTGAATCACACTATCTGCTGTTGCACTTGGGCTGCTATTACGTCCTTGACGGACTCAAGTGACTACACGCCACTTTTGTCACCTCTAGCTAGTAGTGTAGCGCACCGTACAGGTAGGCATACGGTACGAATGTCGCATGCTACGCTACGGTAGCCTACAGTGCTCACCCTTGGAGCTTGTTTTAAAATGTCAATTTGGAGTCATCTGGACGGCGATGACTGAGGGCGATACCAGACAAAAAATCAGTTGGCTCAAATCTCAAATTTAACACAAACACAAACCACAGACCATGACGGAGGCTACCGTGGCTCTTCAAAAGGCACTCGCTGGCATGGCGGAGATACCCGTGTCGACACGTAAGGGAATCCTCATTCTGATCAGTATTGGTACTTTGCTTTCGATTCTGACGGAAAGGCGTATGATGTTTGGGGGAGATGCCGGCGGACTTCCTGGGGCCTTTGTGCAAGAGGAACGTCAAATGGAAGTGGAAGCTGTCGCTGCGTTGTCTCAACCGCCACGATTGTGTAACCGAGAGGAGCTCATGGTGGGCGAATGGGTTCCCAAGACGTGGGACTATCCGCCGTACCAACCCAAGATATCCAAGTGCAAATATGAAGACGATTTCCTCAACAAGACGTGGCCCACCTATGAGTGGCTGCCAACAGCGGCCAAGGGCGAGGATGGTTGTGTCTGGGACATGTTTGATCCAGCGGAATTCTGCAATTTGGCCGCAAACAAAACTATTAGTATTGTCGGAGACTCGTTGTCGTTTGAACACGTGTCTTCATTGATCCACTGGATGGGAGGCGCTATCCCGACGTACAAGATCTGGGGGAAAAGACAAATTGAGCAGATTTGGTTGAAGAGAAGTTTTTGCCGTGATAGTAGTCTACATGTGCAATTCAAGAGCACCCGAAGACTGGAGACCATCGTGGACGTTCTCAATACGACTGTGCACCATCCGACTGACGTGGTGGTGATTAATCGAGGTGCCTATTTTTCGCCCGACGACGAGGTTCGAACAGACATGGTCGAGAGAATCAAAGAGTTGGAGATATGGCAAGAAGAATGCGGTCAACAGGGGCGGGATTGTCACATTATCTGGCGAACATCCGTTCCAGGAACAACAAAGTGCTGGACATACAAGAAACCGTCCAAGAGTCTATATGATATGGAAGACATTATAGGCATGTACGGCAATTCGTCGCACTGGTCACACGGTATGCGAGCCTTTCACTGGGGAGATTTCAAGCGACAAAACAACATGGTCTTGGAAATGCTCTCCAAGACCAACTTGACAATCGACGTTATGGATGCCTACGAGGTCATGATGTTGCGACCCGATGGGCACGTGAACGATGGTGCCGATTGCATGCACAATTGCGAACCGGGTAAGCTGATTGTGTACGATCAGTGGCTCATGCATCTCATGAAGGTGCGACGCGAAGCCATGGGTAGCGGTGAGGTTCTGGCAACAACAATATAACTTGTACTCTAAAGATCTACTGTATTTTGAACGCAGTGGGCTCTCTTACTTCACCTTACTCACTAGTGTACTTCTAGTCTACATGTACTGTGTGCTTGCGATCTCTCTAGAGAAACGACACGGGCCGAATAGATATCGACACCAGCCAGTCCAGACGGAGGCACCCAGGTCTTCTCTTTGTGTTCGACTATCTGGATCCTTCTCTTTGTATTAGACTATCTGGATCTATTTCATCGAGATGCCCACACACAGCCCACACACAAACGGGGCTGAAATCCAATCCAACGGTGTACCTGTTACCCATTCTATTTCTCAATCGGTAGTCCAATCCTCCCACATATCCATGGTGAAATGCTCTTGGACGGCCTTGTAAATGGCTTGGTCATGAGCAGACATTTTTTTCAGATATTCGACTGTCGCAGGTTTCAAGCTTTCGACAGTAACAATATCCTCCTTTTGTGCCTTGACTTGGTTAAAGACTTTGATGGTGGGTTCTTGCTGTGAATCTAGAGTTGTTGTTGTTGTTGTTGTCAAGAGCATTTGCTGCAACAAGGGCATTGTTTCGTTCGACAAGTTTTCCGTGAGACCAACCCAGTCCATTTCGTTCAACAATACGTCTTGGACCGCGGCGCATTCAGAGGCCGTTGCGAGGGGTATCGGCGGTGATCGTTCCGACTGTGAATGCATCTTGAAGTCACGCCAGGTAATGTCGCGGCTGTAATACAGACACTGCAGATCGGCGTGCGCTGTTTCCACCAAGGCCGCTTCGGTGCTGGGATACAACTTGTAGGGACAGCCTGAAGCGAACAAACACGGTTCACTCCAAAAGAAATTAAAGTACGAGACCATGAAATCGACGGGCTGTCGCACCAAAGAGAAGGAAAAGAAGCCCGTGCCGTGCTCGGCCGCCATTTCCCTCCATCGACGCAGTTGTGTATAGAGTGGCAGTACACCTTGGACGGGGCCGTGGAGTTCCAGAAAGAGAATTGGAGGTCCTATAGATTCATCTGTATCAATGCGGCGCATTAAAATATCATCGATGCGTCCCCACTGTTGTTTTACAGTCTTGCCATTGTAGCCCAACATGTTTTGTTGGATTCGGCGTAGCTTGGCAAAGTTATGACGGACGCTCATGCCACCCGTCTTGGGATTGTGGTAAAAGACAACCACGCCGCCATTACGAAACGTGGGCAATGATCGTTTCTGTGCTCGAATCGTAGTGTTGTAAGGCGTCTTGGAAACCACAGAAGACAACGACAACGACGATTCTAAAGTAGTTACGGTGGATGACTGCGTGGTCGAGACGGCGCGACAGAGATTGATATTTTCGGTATAGAGCGCCACTAGACACAGCAGCAGGACACCAGCGAGAAACCATCGCACTGCATCTCTACTGCTGATATTATGGCTTCTCCTGGGAGTCGTTTCGGTACCGGTAGTAGACGTTGGTAATGGCGACGGCAGTAGCGCCATGGTGAGAGCGCCGGCGGCTGCTTTCTTTTTGTGGTTGGGTTCGGCAAGCAAAGGAAAAAAAAAAGAATGAAAAATGAGGACCCCGGATGCCAGTCGAGTCAAGAAGCACAGACGCCAAACATATCGATCGATCGATCGAATGAATGAATTACAGTATGACCAACTTTATGAGCAACATGCAACTAAAATACACTGACCAGGACAACGCGTTCCTCATCAATGACAATCCCCGAAGCGCGTGTACGCCTCCAGCGCCTCCTGCGCCCAAGTTGAAGGCCTGTCGTTGGACCGGCGGCACATAGGCTTGTGTTACTTCCTTGTGCTATGTAGCACCGAAAGCACCCCTGCGAAGACCATTTGTGAACAGCCATTTGCGTTGGTGAAGCCTAGCCAAGCCTTCTACCTCGGCCCAAGAATATAGAGCGCTAAACTCATCCACTTCGGCGTTGAATCCTCTGCATTCGCCTGGTAATAATAATTCTCTTGACACCTCCTTTCACACCGACCAGAACGGTATTGCTTATTATAGATTTCGGGAATCGTCCTCCAACCGCAGCCAATAGATGGGGTGGAACCGTTTCCCTACTTTTGAACCGTCTACTTTTGAGTTTCATGTAAAAGAATAAAGGTCTGTTGTTTTACAATCTGCACAGCATTCTTGTCATGATGTGTGTCTTTGCATAAACTAGTACTGTAGTTGAGCGTTGCTCAAGTAGTATCTAACCTCTTCGGTGCAGTCAATGGCAACTTACACCTATCATATAATAGACCCCATATGCCGATCGCGCCTTTACCTCGGTTGGCTTTCTGTCGGAACGAAGCAAACAAATGCTGGTATTGTCTACAGTACCGACAGTAACCCAATAACATGGCATACCAATTCACTCGCGGATTTCACCGAGTGTCTCATTCGACAAAACTTGTTGTTGTTGTGAGTGCGAGGGGATCGTTTCCATTGTCATGGCTAGGCGATCGGGCCAACAGCACAACGATCGCCACCTAAGCCTCTATACGACAAGGGACAAGGTGTACATGCAAAAAGTTACCCGATTCCGTAACGGATAAAGTTTATTGGGGGCATGCCACCTGGAAGATCTGTCGAATTGCGGCCAAGAGCGATGACAGATAAAAAGATGTTCGCCTGGACGGACGATGCCCGTTCTCTATATCGCCACGTTGGTTCTCTCGCGGTATCCATCCAAAACTGCAAAATACTATCATTAGTTACATGCTAGACTACCGGTACTGTTACATCCACCGTCTACTACCATACGAGGTATTTACGATAGCCCTAGCTAGAGGAGTCACGGTCCTTCTCAGACCTCATGTGCGTATATGTATATATATATTACACATAAATATATATTCCTTACTGGTTCCTCCACGATACAACGATTCCAGCCAGCCCTGTCAATGCCAAGGGGACCCCCACGGCTCCAATGAACAGGTTCTCACAAAAGTCGGCATCTTGCTTGCTCATTCCAGCACGGCGAAGGTGAAAGACGGACGAAAAGCTGCACTGCAAGGCGCGTGCTTGGAGCACCTTGGCGGCGGCTGACGGTACCTTTTTGGAAGGCACCATGGCAGCTGCGACTGCGGAAGCGGGCAACATTGGAGTGAAGATGATTGTTGACGATGATTACGATGGTTCTAGAGACGAATGACTGCTTGTGGGGCTAGTGCATAGTGCATGTTGTACGGAACGGTAAGATACAAAGGTTTTGAGAGCGCCTTGGTAGATTTATTGGTCGGTTTCTTCGTTTTTCCGTTTCTGCTTTCTGCGTTGGCGTTGGCGTACGTAGTTTGTAGTTTGTACTTTAAGTACTCGTACAAGTAGGGGGGGCACAGGCTGAGCTCTAGTAGAGATAATGGCGCGAAACGGAAGATCTTCAACATGGTATGGGGATAAAAACAGAAATTGAGCATCAACACGGACGCAACGCACATCCATTCCGGCAAATGAAGCGGTGTCGATACGTAACATTACATCACCACCATGGCCTCTCCTTCAAGCGTTCGAAGAATACGACAGCGATGTGATGGCAAGGCTGTGCTCGTTGTGTTTCTGCTTCTCGAACTGGTCACGTTCACTTGTTCCTTTCCGCTAACAACAACAACAAGAACGACTAGTACTGTCGCACCCTTGTCGTTCGTTGACAAGACGCCGTCGCCGTCACGTCGCACCTCTCCTTGCATCTCGACATTCACGACAGGAAATAGAGCCTCTCCTCGTCATGGATACAGCAGTCCAATGGCATTGGCAGCCGTGACACTCCAACACACTGCCATTCTCGATGGCGCCGAATGGGCCAGCGTCCAGCGGTATCTCCTGTCACTGCAACCGCAGTCCACCACAGGATCATCCAAAGCCAAGGAAGAAGGCTGTCTAGAGATTGTGGTGGGAACATTACCCAAGGGAAATAAACGCGTTGTGGGCGTACAAATCGTCGATACTGAAACAACAACACCGGCAGAAGAAGAGACGGTGACACTGTCCGACACGTGTCGACTCTACAAGGATTCCGTCGCTGCCATTCCAGACTCTGTATCCGACGCACAAGCTATATCCACCTATACCTGCTCAACCGCATGGCATGCAGCGTTCCACCAAGCAGCGACGGAATCCGGTATTGGCGGGTCCGACATTTCAGAAACCATCACGGCCGTCGTGGTGGGGGGAAGCCAGTATGCCATCGTGACAGCCGCAGCGTTGCAAGCTCTGGGCGCGACTGTCACGATCGTTTCGACCGGTTCACCCGCCGTTGCCGCAGGCGTGCAAACGTTAAAGCCCGCCACGGGTGACTTGCAAGTGGGATTTTGTAACGCTGTCGGGACCTTTGACATCTTGGTGGATACTGTTGGCAACGAACGTGATGACGCGGACACGGATTTTACCGACAGTGGCATTCGTTCGGCAGTGTTGCGGTACCTCTTGCAACGACACCAATGTCGCTCCTATATCAGTACTGTCACACAAGCGCAAACCATATTGGCCAAACAAGGCGTCCTGTTTGGACCCAAGCAGGCAAACCAACACTTGCAACAACAGCTTTCGGCAAGCCATTCCTTTGTTGTTCCGCCCGCCAACCTGGGACGGACCGTCGAGACTTTACTGCAAGCGGGAATCACAGTGTCAGCCGCCAAGGCAGTTGGAAACACCTATAAACGAGGCTGGTCGTTACCGGCGTACTGGGAATTGGTGACCTGGCCCCGTGACTCGGCGGGCGGCGCCAATGTTCGGTACGGATTTCCCGTACCGGAAGACTTGGATTCCTTGAATGCAAACGACGCGGAAGAAATGGTGGCCGAGCCACCTCTGCGCTCGGTGGCTCGTACAATGGAAGAAGAAATGGCACCCAGTGAAACACCCGAGGAAAGCAACCCTTATATACTCAATATTGTGGGCGTGCGTGGATTGCAAGAGACAATCGTTGATAGCGAGGCAGATTGTTTGTTGTTTCTATCGGCGCCCTTTTGTCGTACGTGCCGATATCTTCAACCGCAATACCAGCGTCTAGCACGACTGGGTACTCAAGAACACAATGGTGCCGTGACCTTTGCCAAGGCCGAAGCCGTCGGTGCAACCGGCAAGGAACTCGGTCGTCTCTTGGAGGTGGAGGCTGTACCAGCCTTTTTGTTGTTTCGCAAAGGAAAACTATTTGGAGAACCCTTGTCGATCACACGCTTGCCATCGCCCAAGCTGCAACTTGCTATACAATACTTGATAACAGGCAAGCCATGGGACGAACAAGCGATCCGGGATGTGGAACGCAAGGCCAAGGACTCGAAACGCTAAGAGTCGACAACCATCGGACGCGCTGCTGCTGCGTTGAACCATTACATTATAATCAAATTGTTGTTGAAGGGTCTCAATATACGGATGGTACGTAGTATACACATTACTGTAGAAGCTTAGCTCTTTGTACTTACTTTGTACGGAGTATTTGGGACTCGGACGGTAGCGGGGGCTCAATAGTAAACGGAGGCGCTGATGATTCTGAAGTAGACATGTTTTGAGGGGTACGTACGACGTACGCTATGGTACACTCTACTTTAGCTATCATACAGTATGTATTGTGGTAAGTGAGGATAGGCCTTTTGTTAGAGCGAATCTTCATAGCAAGATTATCAGGCTAAGCAGTGCAGAGAGGAATGCAGTAGCTACTGTAGTACGTAAAGAGGGTTCTTTCGAGGGTTTGTGCGAGCTAGTACTGTGGCTTGAAAGTACTTTCATGATGTGTTTGGAGTACCCGCTTTTGTCCTATAGTGGAAGTTGGAGCAACGGCACTGCACATGAAGGAGCCGCCATCGTCACGCGTCCTTGCTTGTTTGCCGTCTCGTCGTCGTTTCAGCCACCAGCTAAAGCCATAGCCTACCGGTACCACTGAGAGTGTCACGGACCGCAACATGTCCACCCGCGAACACGTTGAAGCTAGTAAATAACGCAGTAGTACGGTAGGCATACCGTACCTGATGATGGCGTACTCGTGAGTGTGAGCACTGTAGTACTGTACGGTACTGTATGATCAGAATTTAGGATACCAGGAGCGAGCGGTCATTGGTAAATTAACCGGTACCGCAATAAAGTAATGTGTAATGTGCGTGAGTCCGCCCGAGTCATTTAGACATCGGCTTGAGCAATAAGTACAGCTGACGGAATGAATCCCCTCTGGGACTCGAAAGTCACGAGCGGCAACTTGCCGGTAAGAAAGCTCAGAGGATCCCTGGGCGCAACCAGAGATACGAAGAGTGGGACAAATGATCACCATGATGAATCGTAGACTAAGAATGGAGGACTAGTAGATTGAAAACTAAAGTAAACAAAATAAGTGAGCTTTAGATTACGATCTCTGTTTCGTGGCTGTTCTAGCCAAGGCTACAGGATTCTACTTGGGGACTAACCGTGGAGGAAGGAGTGATCTGGACGGAGGATACTTCATCACTCAACGAGTCCAATGCGAATGAAACTGTTGCAGATCGTGGAACCGTTTCATTGACGTTGGAGCAAACGTGACTCTTTCCCGGGACTCCACTCGGATTCCCAACACCCCTCTTCAATTGTGCCATGGGACTAAGGGCAAGAGAGACAGCAGTAGGAGCTTCACGGGCTTTGGGAACAATCGAACCTTCCTCAATAATGGAGGTCTCAATGATAGACAACTTGTACAATGCTTCAGCCGCGGGAACGTTCTTGGTGCCAAGATCAGCGAGTTGGTATTTGTCACCATCAATATGAAGGAGCTGAATATGACCAGCTTGACCAGCTTTTCTGACGTAGTACCAGCAACGAGCAATGTGGCGAGACATGCTGGTAACGCGCTGATTGCGAGTAGCTGCTATACCGGAAGAGCTGTTGGTGAACATGGGGACAGTAAAAGGGCGCTCTTGGTTGCCGTAGAGGAGGTCACAATAAATCATGACTGACTGTCGGCTCGCCATGACCGCGACTGTCATCGTGTTTGTTTCAGATTCACACGAGGAAGCGGGAATACGATTGGGAACAAAGGAGGAGAAGTTGGTCAATCCACCTTGAAGGAGACCAACATGGCAACCAGTCAAACGGGAATCATCACAATCGCCGAATGATGAATCGCAAAACCAGACGAAGCTTGGATCGACAGCAGCGTAACCGGCCTCTTGGAGCATCGTGGCAAGCGGTGACTTGGTAACATCGCGGTAGTAAGTCAAAGCCTGGGGAGAATAACAACGGAGATGATGCAACAAATGCAGCAGGGCCTGAAAGTGTAGACGCCCAGGGAGATGCATATGTTTGCACGCCTTGCGAATCGCGAATAATTCTTCGTACGCGGTGTTGCTCAAGAAATTCAAGGAGCCAACTGCTTCGATAAATCGGAATCCATATTCCGTCTCAAGATCGACGACATCGGTTTTAGTCTTGGAGGAATTCGCTTTGGTCCAGACCATGTTGGTTGGCAAAGGACTGGCAAACTTTCTGAGATCAGTTGGTGAAGGCGTAGGCGAAGCACTTGGTAGGTATCGGCCAACTACGGACTTGGCGTAGCGATGTTGGTCCAATGAGATGTTGCCGTCGGCGTCCTGTCGAATGCGGGCTTGGAGAAACCAATCAGCATGTGGCTTCCACTCAATCTCAAAACGAGTGGAGAGAGCGGTCTTGAACTTG
>Ga0307978_1003671_pt1 | contig 10416 bp, 8 predicted proteins | sample OrgLakmetage1056_FD_203151 | JGI IMG/M metagenome (GOLD analysis project Ga0307978, IMG submission 203151) | Saline water microbial communities from Organic Lake, Antarctica - #1056 | ecosystem: Environmental > Aquatic > Non-marine Saline and Alkaline > Saline | place: Antarctica: Organic Lake...
AGCGGCTCGTTGGCGACCGTTGGTCGGTGGGGCTCAGCGCGTGCACGGTTGGCGTCGGTCTCGTTGGCAGCGCGTTTGCCGTCAACGTCTGGCAGTTCCTCGTAGGCTCGGGTGCCGTAGTAGGTGTAGGCTGCGCGCTCGGTCTCATCCCGCCGCTCTGCCTCGGTTTCCAATATTTCCCTACTCGCAAAGGCCTGGTAGGCGGTATCATCAACGGGGGCATGCTTCTAGGCACCAGCGTGGCAGCGCTCTTAGCCACTACCTGGCTGCGGCCGTGGTTCGACTACGGGGAACAGGACGCCGCCTCTGGCAACTCCGACGCCGATGACGATGCATGGAGCCAAGGGGTGCCTGACTGCCACGGTGCTGCCATTGATGACGCTGGAAAAGTGGCTGCTGCCATTTGCTGGCGGGTGCCTGGGGCCATGCTCATCCTTGGCGCCGCCGTCACTGCGTTCGGCCTATGTGGAGCGGCCCTGTTACCAAAAAACAGTAGTAGAAGTCACTTCAGCAAGTGCTCCTTGCACCGATCGCAACGATTTGGCAGCTCTTCGGGAGCATCTCGTCAAAATGCGCCTCGAAGTGCAAGCACAGATCTTGTGGGCCAACCCCCCCAACCTTTGGCTATGGTCACGACGAATGAAGCTTCACCCTCGCCTTCCTCGGCGCTATCGCGCTCACCCATCCGCAACCATGCTGCCGCAGAAAACAGCACCATGTGTAGCCATAAAAACGGTGCCGATAGCTATGGACCTGGAGGAGGAGGTATTTCTGCGTATGCTATATCACAAGCCAACACGGGGTTCGACGAAGCCTTAAGTGTCGCGCATTTCAGCGTGAGAACACCATCAGTACAGGACGAAGATCGGCCGTGGAGCGAGTACGATGCTATCAGCGACAGGAGCAGCTTTCCAGATGGCTCTATACGCGACAATGAGGATAACTCTAGCATGAGAAAAGGCGGTAGCAGCGGTGAAAACGAAAGCGACGGTAACAATAACAATAACCAACATCTTTCACCACGGCCTCTGCATGATACAAGGCAACAAGACGCCCAATTTATGACCTCAGGGCACTATGGCACGGGAATGCAGCAGCAGCGTCCATTCCAGCGCTTGATCGTGTGGCTTATTGTCGCAAGCTTTGCTTTATCAGCGAGTCCACCGCTGTTGCTCATGTTTGCGTGGAACCCTCACGCACTCGCGGGTAATGAAGACGATGAAGGCAATGATCACGACGACCTTGCAATGAATTCTACATCTACCAGTGGGCAGGGAGCCAGACACAACAGCCGCGAGTTTACGCTCGCTTCGTCTGCTGCGATTGGCCAATTAATACTAGTCGTGGCATTTGCATTCGGTGGATGTGTGTGGGGCACAGCTCACGATGCGATCACCACAACACATCGCTCATCTGAGTCATCACCTAGCAGTGGCAGAAGCAGCAATAGCAACAACAACGGCAGCAGCAGCGGTACTCCCAAAGCAACAGAAGAGCTGTCGGAGTCCGAGGCACGAGTAGTCTTACCTGCTGTGGTGCTGAGTGTTTGTTCCTTGCTTTGTGCTGGAGCTTACAGCACAGCAAAGGCTGGGAACAATTTAGCTTCCTTTTTCGCTTTACATGTAGCTTCGGCGAGTTGTTTGGGCGGCGCGGTCTCCATTTGGCCTGCTATCGTAGCTGAGCGAGTAAATGTCGACCAATGGCTCTCGGAACTCAGTTTCCTCTTCGCAGCCAGCACAGCAGTGGCCACGGTGATTGTAGTGGCTGCTGCCGTCATCTTTCGCGGCGCTGGTTTGCACTTGCTGTCGTCCTTGCTGGAAGGTCAGTCACCGGGCGGCGGTGCAGGCGTCGACGACGACCAGCCAACAGCACCGGCAGTTGGCTTGTCCACTACGGAAATTCAAGCTCTTTTGATCGTGGCTGTCCTGGCCGTAGCAGCGTCCGTAGCAGTGGCGGCTGCTATAGCTGCTGCAGCGGTGGCGGAGGCACTCGCAGATGAAGAACTGGAGGAGGACGAGATTAACGAAGGCGCCAACGCAGGTTATTCTCCTCTCAGTGCACCCCCTGAAGGCCCACTGTCTGCCCATCAAAGAGGTGCCACATCCAGTAGCCCAGGCGGAAACCAGGCCCCCGATGTACGGAGGCGGCCCGTGCCATCGGCTGTTTTGGATAGAGGGCACAGGTGAAGTGCCTTAGTAGCGCAAAGCAAGGTGATCGTGGATTGAAGCTGGCGAGAATTGGTGAGACATATGGGTTTCTTGGAGTTTTATCTGCATTAATAATAGGACGTGACATCTCAAGGAACTCAGTGTCAAGCGCAGAGCTATAATTAGTAAGGCATATAATTTGCTCTCAAGTGCCCGGCTCTCAATTCTAGTTCCGCCCCATGCGCCATGATTATTTAAAAATTTTAAATGGTGCCTAGACAAATATGTATTAGCCATGATGAGAGGTGAGAGGCAAAAAGCGGGAGCTCACTCGCAAGTCAAAAATATTGGGGCTACCAGCTCACTCCAGACGAGCAGACAAGAGCACTTCACTTGCTCACGAACGCAGAGCTGCCGTTTGCCGACTTCGCGCAATTGCCAGAAGTGCAAAATGCACATCGATTGCAGCAGTTTGGGTTTAGGCTGATTAGAAATCCTCTTTTACTTCCTGCATCGTTCAATTAAACTGAACTATCAGCTATCAGCTGTTGCCTGTGAAACGTGCAACCGACTCACAAATCAAGCGCATCTTCAAGGGCATCTACCAGGGAATCCGAATCGATGCCTTCGTAGGCGCTGTTGACAGTGACCAGCCCGGTGTGAAAAGATGCTCCGCCAGAAATGGGCACGTCCTTTCCTCTTGATGTCCTAATAGACCTCCAACCCTTCTTTGCCTTTGCCTTTGCCTTGCCTCTTCGCGCAAATGCATCTTCGTCACCTGGCATAATTTCTTTGGCAACTTCAAGCTTTTCGGGTGCATCGTCGTCTTGAACATCGGAATTGCTGCTCGTTCGATTTCTTCTTCTTCTTCTCTTACTGCTAACACCATCATCAGTCATGGTACTGTCACCAAGGCTGCTGCTGCCATCACCGCTGTTGCTACCACCGCTACCACGGCTGCTAGTGAGAAATCGCCTGCTCCTTGACATCAGTTTCCGCGACGCTTCGAGTTGTTCGTTGAGAGGCGGTTCATGAGAGGGCACCGCCCAATAGCGAAGGCCGAGCTTCGCAGCCATGACCATGAACCACTGGCGGTTCTCGTTTCGGCTAGAGCGCAGGCAGAATTGCGCGAGAAAGATAAAGTGAACACGTGAAAAGAATCCGCATGGCAAAGAATTCCGTACTATGCAACACCTTATCTGCTCTCAACTTTCTGATCACATCCAACCCTCATCACCTACATACTACCCAGCCTCTCATTCCCAACCCCCAAACAAGAACCTGTGCAAGAGCTCAAAGACCGCAGCTCCCGGCGACAAATGAAGCATCGAGGTCAAAGCCGCCCCGTGCGGCGCGAGCACCACTGCAGCTTGGCGAAAAGCGGCGACTTGATCTGAATAAGGCTCATCACCGTGGACCTACATGTAAATACAATATAGGGGCATCAGACCAAGAAATGAGACGAAGCTGAACACAAGAAGAAAGAGAGAAAGAGGAGTGCTTGAAAGAGAAAGGTGATTCTGCTATGAATGGTTCAAATTGCTGCGGTAGAAAGATTATCTATGTTGAAGAAGAGACATGCACAGGAAAATCACCGAAGTTACTATCCCAGCTACTTCAAGTAACCGCCTTCATCAAGACCGCTACCACTAGGACCATTACCTCAACGACTGGATAAGCCTTCTTGGTGGCGGCAAAATGCGCCCGCAGCTTCACCAAAAGCTCAGCCAGGTTCGGGACGCAGCGCTTGCACCGTCCCGAGGGCACTAGACCGTTGCGAGACACCACCACAATCGTGGAGGTGTTGAACGGCAAGTGGCGATATAAAGGGCTGTGCGCAAACAAAGATCGGAGCTCCGAGAGCTGGGCGTCGTGCTGCACGTGAGGCGGCTGCATGATCTACGAAGGTATTGTAATAGGGAGGAAATGAAGGAGAAAATAACAGAAAACATGCAAGCACGTCCATCGAACAGAAAGAGAAGAAGCGTGTGCGAGAGAGAGAAAGAAATCGTTCACATTACTTCGGTGGTCTACCAACAACCCTTGCACACGTGCGCTACGACAATGGTTGTACCAACAACGAACTTACCGCTCGCCGAAGTTGCACGATCGGTGAAATCGCCGAAAACACTTTCCGGTCACTGCGGTAGGCCAGCGAGGAAAAAGTCGGGTCATGCTCGTCGTACGGGTAGTGTACCACCTGCGCAGCACCAACAAATTGGAGCGATGAAGAATGCACTATTTGAGCAGGCACATATCGCATTAAGAATAGCCTTAACAGAAGGAAAGTGGATTTGTAGAGAGTATGAACGGAATATACATGGGGACTCTAATTCGTTTTTACTTGAAAGCTTGATTGTGTGTACCTGTCGCATCGGAATGCCGAGGGCTTCCAGCAGGCTCTTAGTGTACGCCTCCACGCCGCACGTAAACCCACGCAACGCGCTCAAACCACCATTTGCGCTGCTGATACTACGACTGCTGCCAGTACTGCTGGAGCTACCCCTGTCACTATTGCTGCTACTCCCATGCGTGTTGGCATTCGCCACGGTCTTCCAGGGCGCAAACTTTTGCTTCAGCTTGAACCAGGGCTCTTTGCAGGTGCGCATGAGGAGCACGAGCCCGGGGTCTTCCCGCAGCCTGGGCAACAAATACGCCACCGACGCGAGGGCTTGTATGGTGTGAAAGTAATTGTCACCGCTGCCGCCCTGGTAGTCGCCCCACCTACAGTTGTCACAAGGGAAGAAGAAAGTGTAAGCAACTCAGTAAAGAAGAGCGATTAGAAAATGTAACATTGGTCCGACTATGGAACCCTAAACAATCTTGACTCACCCGCCGCCGTGGGCCACAACAGCGCGGTCGAGCACGAGCACCTGGTAAAAGTGCAAGGTCAACACAGGCAAATGGGATAAAAGATCACGAGTGAGCAAGACATCCACAAACAGGGCCTATCAAGAAGAACCATATGATTACATGCTATTATCAAACAATGTAGCACCAATCCTCTGGAAACTGACAATAACTTCAACAAAGAGTTACCGCCAATCCCCTCACCGGAGCTTTGGCTAAGTGCTGCGGCTGTGCCCACAGCAGAGCTTCCCGTTCTCGAGCTAAAGCGCCTCGCTCGTCCGTAGCCCATGTGTCGATTGGGAAACAACAGCTTGCTGGAGCACTGCTTTCATCAGTACTGGTGCTGCCAGTGCTGCTGCTGTGGTTGTCGTTGCTGCTCTGCGCGAGCCCGCCCCTCTCCTGTGCAGTAGCTAGGGGCACGAAGGACCTTCCGTCACGAGTAAACGGCACAAACTGCCCGCCCAAGAGAACGTCGCGCAGTTCAACTAACGGCACGTCCAGCGATAAAGAGCACTGCCGAGAATCACTGCTGTGCCCACTACCCTGTTGATGGCTAGCTTGGTTTGCACCGCTCCACTTGATGCTAGTTCTGCCCTCTGCTGAGGCATAAAAGCCACGTTTGTGGCCACGGCGTACGCGTCGCGTTATCTCAGCATCGCTATCTTTGCCTTCTTCAGCATTATTTGGCTTTTTTAGCGAAGTTCCTGCCACTCCAGCCAAGCAAGTGCTAGGCTCAGCCAAGTGCCGAAGCTCCGTCCACGGGGTTTCCCAAGTGCCGTTGCGGTACAGCACGTCTCGCGCCGTACCCCGTGCCGAGTCCCTCGAGTGCGGCAATCCGCGGGACTTTGCATCCCCACTGACCCGCACCCAGTCTAAAAAGCCGCCAGGGGCACCGCAGTAGCGATCGCGCGCCTGACACGACTCAAAGAAGCCAGGCCGCTTTACAGTCTCGAGCGGCTCAAGCACCCCACTAGCGCATTCGGGCGTAAGCTGGCACATATGATTCAGGTTCAAGCCTTGAAGGCGCTGCCTGCTGCGGTCAACTTCAGCGGGTGCACCGAGCTCGATTTGCTCCAAAGAATGGATTGCTTCCATGGAAACGATTGCTAGCGCAATGCCGCGCAAATCTACCATTGCTAAATGAAGGAACACTCCCAAGAACTCTTAGAGCTTGTCTACACTTCTTAATAAGAGAGTACTGTTACTGGCCTACAAACTCCACTGAGGCGATAAGTGGCAATTAAATTCATTTGGAAACCTATGGCAATTGAATTCATTTGGAACAGGAAGCTAGCAACTCAGTCTCGACGTCCGTTAAGTATTAGTGATCTGCCGTAGTTCGTTCGGACAATATAGTAACGACTACCTACCCGTTACTAAGTACGCTGAGAGCATTGCTATGTCTGAACGAAGAGTGAAACAAATTTCGTGTGCACGGACTCAATAAAGAAACCTATAATGTAGAAATCCTAGGAGGCATCTATAGCCTATCGCCCGTGCGTCTGGGCTTGTCCGAACTCAGACCGTAACAACTGTAGCCTGCCTGATTCCTGTATCCTGTATCTTTAGCCAAGAACTCGCGCTTTTTGAAAATTATTTTTAAAATTTTCTCCCTTCTGGGGAGAGAAAAAAAAAAGTACAGGCATATATACGGCTACATACGGTTTCGGATTTCATAAATTTCGGGCATTTTTGGAACATTCATTTTAGACGAGGCAGGAGCGCTTAATAAGTTTTTGGTCTTGCGCCCCTTGTGCGCACCACCATGGATGGCTCCGAACAGAGACCGGATCTGGAGCTCGCCTTCAAGGAGCTCGAGACCTCTCTCGATGACATGATTGAAATCTGCGAGTCAACCTCTATCCCATACACCGTTATCGAGGTGCGCTCCCACGCCACATCATACTTCAGTAATTGCCGTCATCGGTGCTTACACGATGGTGACGAGCTTGCGGAAAGCTGCTCGCTCTTTTTATCCCTGAACTTTTTAATGTGATAGTATTCTGTTCAGTTGGGCTACATTGCGACGCTATTTATATGATGCCACTCTGCAAAAAGTGTTTTTGCCTCTATGGCCTTAACTGATTTTAGCATATGCCGGTTTGCTCTCACCACCACCTATCTCGTGTTGCGATGGCCTCATTTTCTTTTAATTTTCAGTTCGCTCAAGGGCAAGCACCGGAATGGTCTGTGGAGGACATTGAGGAGGAGCTCATTGTGCAGTGCTCGGAGCTGCTGCCGGGCTTGCTGGCCAAGCGGGCGGAGACTGGCGGCGAGAGCGAAGAGGCCGCGGCGAAGCGAAAGGAGCGCGAAGAAAAGCAAGCTAAGGAAGCAGCGGAAAAGAGGGAAAAGGAAAAAGCTGAAAAGAAGGCAGCCAAGGAGAAAGAGGCCGCTGAGAAGAAGGCCGCGAAGGAGAAACAGGAGGAGGAGAAAAGGCAGCAGAAGGAGGCTGCGGCGGCGGAGAAAGAGAAGCGCGACAAAGAAAAGGCCGAAGAAAAAGCCAAGAAGGATGCCGAGAAAGCCAAGAAGGACGAAGAAAAGGCTAAGCGCGATGCTGAGAAGGCTAAGCAGAAGGAGGAAGAGGACAAGAAGAAGGCCGAGGAAAAGGCAGCCAAGGAGGAAGAGGCAGCCAAAAAGCGCGAGGAAGCGGCCAAAAAGAAGGAAGAGGAGGACAAGAAGAAGGCCGAAGAAAAGGCCAAGAAGGACGAAGAGGCAGCCAAGAAGCGGGAAGAGGCGGCTAAGAAGAAGGAAGAGGAGGATAAGAAGAAGGCTGAAGAAAAAGCCAAAAAAGACGAGGAAGAGAAAAAGAAGAGGGAAGAAAAGGAGGCGGCGGCAGCCGAGAAAAAGCGGAAGGAGGACGAGAAGGCGGCAGCCAAGGAGAAGGAACAAGACGAGAAGATGAAGGACGCCCCAGAAGACGACAAGAAAAAGTACGAAGAAAAGAAGAAGGCTGAAAAGGAAAGGAAGCAAAAAGCCGAAGCAGAAGCGAAGCAAAAGGAAGAGGAAAGGAAGAAGAAAGAAGAGGAAAAGGCCGCCGCCGCCGTCAAGCGGGAAGAGGAGCGAAAAAAGAAGGAAGAAGAGGACGCCAAGAAGAAGGAAGAAGACGACAAGAAGAAGGCGGAGCAGAAGGCTATTGACGACGAAAAGAAGGCTGTTGAGAAGGAGAAGGCCAAAAAACAGAAAGAAGAAGACGACAAGAAGAAGGCCGAGGAAAAGGCCAAAAAGGAAATCGAAGACAAAAAGAAGAAGGAAGAAGCGGCCAAAAAGAAGGAAGAAGACGACAAGAAGAAGGCTGAAGAGAAAGCCAAGAAGGATGAGGAAAACAAGAAGAAGAAGGAAGCTGCTGCAAAGGAGAAGGAAGAGAAGGACAAGAAGAAAGCGGAAGAAAAGGCGGCTCAAGACGCGAAGGACAAGAAGCGCAAAGAAGAAGAGGACAAAAGGAAGGCTGAGCAGAAGAGGAAAGACGACGAGCGCAAGCAAAAGGAAAAGGAAAACGACGAGCAGCGCAAGAAAAAGGAGCAAGAGCGCAAGGAGAAAGAAAAGGAGCGCGCGGCGAAGCGCAAGGAAGAAGAAGAAAAGCGGAAAGAGGAGCAGAAGCAACGGAAAAGAGAGGAGGACCAAAAGAAAGAGAAGGAGCAGCGCGATAAGGAAACGCAAGCACGGGAGGAGAAGAAGGAAGAAAAGCAGAAAAAAAAGAAGGAAAAGAAAAAGAAGAAGCAAATGGGCGACGGGTCTTCGGACGAAGAATGGGACGAAGAAACCGGCACGATGCGCAAGAAAATCAACCCCATCAACTCCCGGTCCGCCATCCAGGACGGGTGCTGCAACGAGTCTTGCGCCGGCTGCTGCCGGGGCCTCTCCATCATTTTTTACATCATGTTCATTCCCCTCATCTTCGCGGGGCTGTGCTTTTACGAGTACAACACCTACGGGTTCGCGCGAGTCCTCGACCGGTCCATGGGCAAGGACCCCGACTGCTGGCCCGACGGCCCACCCCCCGAGGGGAAAATGCTGCAGATTCCAGGATGCGACGACGACGGCAAAGAGGGCGTGGAGTTTGAGGCACTGCAGAGGTTTCTCTTGGCCAAAGAGCCCGGCGCGGCGGCGGCACCCAAGGCGGCTCCTGAGCCCAAGGCAGCGCCAAAAGCCAAGGCACCGCCCAAGGCTGGGCCCAAGGGGGCTGCTGGAGCGGAAGGAGAAGAGGAAGGCATCGATTACGCGGCTATTGCAGCGGAGTTCGCCGAGGCCAACCCGTACTGCTGGATCATGCCCCTTATCGGCCTGGTGATGGGCATCTTTTCAAACATCATGCCGATTGCTGGCGGCCTCATTCTCATGCCTCTGTTCGAAGAGCTCGAAATTACGAAGTCTTCGGAAGAAACCTTGGCGCTCGCGTGCATGGCGCAGTTCGTTAACAGCGGCGTGTTGGGCATGTTCTCATGGTGTGGCCGCGACGCTCGTCTCTTCATTTGCCGCGCGCTGTGCATGTTGATTCCGATCGGCTGGCTGGGTTATGCAGTGGGCGTAACCAACAACTTGAGCTTCAAAGACATGCTGATTGCCATTTACAAAGAAGTCGACGACGATAGCTTCCTGGAAGACCTCAACGAGGCCGACATTTCCTTGCTCCACACCTACATGCGCCTGGGCTTCGGCGTCTTCATGATGTTCATGTCCTTCTTGGTTATGTTCGGCTGCTGCATTGGTGGCATGAACCGGTGCTGCTGCCCGTCCAACACCGGCGGCACCACCCCCGGCTGCAAGTCATTCTGCCAGTGGATCATCGTGTGGGCGCTCACCTTCAACACGGGCTACCTCTTCGTGGCCAACATCGGCGTCGGCATGGGCATGTGCTCCTTCTTCCTGCTCTCCATTTTCCTCGGCGTCGAACACAAGCGTGCTGCGCCAACCGCCATCGTAATTGGCGCGTGGGTTAGCTTAGCGCCAGCGCTGGCGAACTGGATAGTCCTCGAAGCGTCCCCTTACATTCGGCTCATGATGATGGTGCCCGGCATGTGGTTCGGTGCGCTTTTCGCGCCATGGTTCTCGAAGTGCGGAGGCCCCATGTGCGATTTGACGTTGTTTTTCTTCGCGTTGGCTATCAGCGGGGCTGCGGTGACGGCCTACGCTGCCATCAAAATCCAAGAAGAGAAAGAGGATGTGGACATCAACATTGCACCTATGTATTCCATCCCCGTGGTCGACGAGTGGTTTGAGAAGCGGACAGAGAGGTTGGCTGCTGCGAAAAAAGGATGAGGAGGACACACGGATTTTTGAAGAGAGAAAAATTGTCGCTACACGGCAATGGGATAGAGTAAGAAAGAGAAAGAGAGACCACCAGTCAAAAGTCAACTGGCAACAGCAAGAAGGCGAAGAAGGCAAGGAAGTCCTCAGTATGCCCCGCCTTCTTTCCATCCAA
>Ga0307978_1003672_pt1 | contig 10414 bp, 6 predicted proteins | sample OrgLakmetage1056_FD_203151 | JGI IMG/M metagenome (GOLD analysis project Ga0307978, IMG submission 203151) | Saline water microbial communities from Organic Lake, Antarctica - #1056 | ecosystem: Environmental > Aquatic > Non-marine Saline and Alkaline > Saline | place: Antarctica: Organic Lake...
TTTGAATGCAGCAAGGAAAAGGAGGTCAGAGTTACAACCACCAGCCAGAACAAAAGTCTTACATTTACACTAATGCAGTCTAAGGAACATGATTCTGTTAGAATCTTCATCTATTAGATTGAGATTGTTGACTGTGTTATATTGCTATTGATATTGATATTGATAGAATAGCTCCATATGTCGAAAAGGCTGCATTGTAACATAGATCCTCCCAAGTTATCACAATCCTACGGTGCTTGTACCTTGCGACTTGCTTTCGCAAGAGATCCGTCCAGTGGCAGCCAGTGGCTTACGCAGCTACCTTGCTAGACCATAAAACTCCTGTCCATTCCAATTTTTCTAAAGAAGACGGATCTACCTATGCACAGCCGATGCATAAAAAAGGATTTATCAATTGGGAGTGCAATATCAGCATCTAAGAAGGTAGATATCATGATTCTTCATGAGATGTCAAGATGCTGTTGAAATTCCATTAATTCCTCCCCATATTGTATTCAATGGCTGATCTCTCATGGACGGAATGGGACTGTGAACACGCTGGAACATATGAGTCCATTGAATACCCATGGCATGATTCCTTGTGCACGCATTCCGTATTCACCACACCGTGATCATTTTAGCATCCATGGATTCATCCTAGCCCAAGTGCCACGTCAGGACTACCGTGAGCAATTCCTATTCGTAAGTTACACAGAGCGGAGCAGCTTCTCGATGGTTTCAGAGCCAGCAGACAGTCCTTCCACATTATAACCCTTTGATAGCTCGACAGATTAGACTTCTTGGTGCATCTTTTTAAAAGCATAAGCACTCACAAAACTTATTTCTGTGTCAACTATTAATCAATAGATTGGCTGAAGGATTTGAAGTCTTTTATCATTCAGAGTTTCATTCGCAGCGCTCCAATTAGCACATTGTATGCTCTGCACACAATGTAGCCAAATCTGCAATGTTCTTTACCTTTCCGATAAAATATTTCGTGTCTAAGATTCCCAACTTGGTGAAGATGACAAGGTGAGGTGACCTCTACAACTTTAGCTAGTTCGCTCTCTCTACTCTACTGTCTACAGAGCTAGAGAATAGCTACAGTGTAGAATAGTACCTAGAGCAGTAACACAACTGAAAACTTCATCCACGATCCGGGTGCTTAATGACCTAGAAACAAAAATTCACTGGCGCACAGAAATAAAAACGGGACATTCCATTGCCAACCTTGTTGATAGCATCCTCGCGGTATTCTTTCCATCGAACTTGGGTGGCATTGAACAACCCTTCGTCAACGATCCTTCCTCGAATTCTTTGGATATTTGTAACACTTCCCTCGACCCATGTTCAATTTGTCCCAATTTGGGATGATTCCTGATCTTTGCTTGTGTCAAGATCAGTTTACTATTCGAAACTTTCTCGCCTGCAAAAAAATCAATCTCAAGAAAAATAATTGTCAATCATCAGAAAGGACATTTTCAATGTTTCGCATGCAATATCTATCGATATTCTTCCTAATCCATCTACAGTACACCATCAGAGTTGTTATGAGTACTGTGTAAGTATTAGGAAGATACCAGCGTTCTTGCTAATGAGTTGGGAGAGTCACAGTAGTAGTAGTAGCGCTCTCTAATAGAAGAGTAGAGTATTAATTTTATAAGACATTTGAATAGCCTTGCTCATTTTTGCAATTGCATAAAAACATCATAATATGCAATCTTCAACACCAACAAGCAGCAGCAGTGGTCCTTCAAGGTCCTTCATACTGCCAACTGTATTTGCGATATCGGTCTGCATTGCAGTCCAGTCCAGGGAAAAGAAAGAAGCGAATCTATGATTCTCGTCAGTCGTGCGTAAAGGATCTTGAGCATATCAACCCGTGGCTACAGTACTAGCTCTAGAGATAGGGTGACTGCTTCCTATTATTTGATAGTGTTTCTCACCATGACCACTGAAATTACGCAACAGTTAATTTTCAATTTGGCCCTTTAACAGATCATACCAACCAAGACCACAAAATGTATCAAAGTATCGACATGATTGACGCTGGGGTTTCTAACAGCGACGGCGATGATTCTGTGCCTTCCGAAACTGCTACCAACTATATAGATAACGAAGTAGACCGACACAATGCCGCTTATCAATGGAAGACATTTGTTCCTTCGTTGAAGAATCCTAAGGAGATCTTCAAATGGCTCATTACTGGATTCTCAGAAGAATCCAAGCTGTCGGACAGAGTTGTTGAACAGAATACCATCAAATTAGCTCGCATGCTCTCTTTGCTAAGGGAATACGAAGAAATACACGGCATCCCTGGCAGTGGAGGTCCAAAGGAACAATTGTGGGTACTGACCGAGCTATGTACAAGGCTCTATGGATCGGGAACACCACTGTGGGTTCTAAAGCCCGCCATGTCGAAGGTAGCTGAAGGATTGACAGGTAGTAGAGGGGCAGACTTCGTGCTCTTCCCTAGAAGCGCCATTATCTATCTACCAGCTAGCCTTACCACAGCAACATTTCAGATGGATCGGGGCTTCAATATTCGCACGGTAACATTAGTGGAGCGCATTTTGGTGAGACTTTCAAGTTTTACTTCCAATACCAGGGCTGTCCATAGTGTCCAAGCAAGATCACCACAAGTTGGAGAGCTAATTAAGGCAGCGAGAGGTCAGTCTACCTATTTCAATCCACAGGCATCTGATCGACGTGAAGATCTTGCAAAAGAAATTCTCGATCTAGCATCGGACGGTACTGGACTTTTCTTTCTCATCAATGAGGCATCAAAGAAATACGGTGGGATAGTAAGCAAAGATATCACTGATAGTAACAACAAGGACATTTCGAATCAAGGTATCATGGAGATCGAAAACTTCTGGACTGTAGAACCATCTATTCGTGAGGTCTTTACAAGATTGGCAACTATTGAGGCTGTAGCATCATTAGACGCGTTGGATCATTTGCCATCCTCCAGTGACATGTATCCAAAATTTTGCATCATTTTCTTTAGGGCACTCAGCGCAATTGGAGCATCTGGATTGTGGTTCAAAGCGTCATGGCAAGATATGATAGTTGCGGGATTATTGGCCATCATTGTTACGTTAGTTGAGGGATCAAAACTATGGAAGCAAGAGCGCATCATCTTTGAAGTGATTGTGAGCTTTGTGGTGGGTCTTCTTGCTGGTTTGGTTGCATTCTCTTGGCCTGAGAAAACGTGCTTTGGGGCAATGGCTGTAGCAGCTGTCGTTGACATTCTTCAGGGTTTCCGTGTCGTCTATGCAATCATGGAGGTGTGTATGTTATGTGCAACATATTGTGCTTTGAATTCGGACCTGACAATTTGTTCATCTCACATCTCATACTTATTCTTCTATTTTGCTTCTTCAATCTACAGATTATGAGCAAACATACAATGTCCGGAGGAGCAGACTTTCTCGAAGCTCTACTGTTTACCGGTCTCATTGCCTATTTTCTCAGATTTGGGCTCACTGCGTCAAAATCTATTCTTGGGACCGCTTCTACTTCTGTTATTGATGATCCTTTTAATCAATGTCTCGCACCTATCGATGAAAGATGGTTCTTTCTATTGGTACCACTCAGTTCCTTATCCTGGGCTGTATTATTCAAGCCCAATTACCGCGACCTTCCATTAATGACCATGCACGGGATCCTATCTTATGTTGTGTACTGGGCTATTAGCACCAATACTGATAACAGTGGACTGGCAACCTTTGTTGCAGCAATGTCTGTAACCGCTTCGGCTGGGTTTCTATCTCGCTTTACTGGTCGACAAGCACTTGGCGACACTATTACTGGGCTTTATGTTCTCTTGCCAGGATCTTACCTTGCAAAGGGGTTATTCACATCAGCAGGTAGTGTACTTGATACAGGGTTGCTTTCCAACCTTGTTATCATTGCAGTGACTATTGGCTTGGGCGGGTGGACCGGAACCATGCTTTGCTCGCCGACAATCCTAGGGACTAATAAGGGACTATTATCACAATTTATAAAGAGGGGGAACGACGCAAAGAGAGATCGGCACACAACGTATGTCTCGAAGCCAACGGATCCTGGTCGTGCAATGCTTTTTTTCTAGCTCTGCTCCTGAGGATGAAATGTGTGCTGATTTGAATTTTTGTTTGTGATTCTGATAAAAAGTTGAAGATTGAAGACTGACCAACACTCTTTCAGTCTCAACGAATAGCAAATTTAATTTCTCGTGCTAAACTAGAGTCCAACATGCGAGGTGCAATTTTAGCAATAGACCACCGCCAGTGTTAGCATTTTTGCTTCATTCACAACTAGCCAGATATTGTTGTGTTCATACAGCAACACCGTACGCCAAAATTTTCATCTACTATTTTAAGCTGACATTATGTATTATCACAACAGTAGTAATGGTATCTACATCTACCGCATTGTTGGTGTTACTAAACTCGTCATTACTAACAATAATTCCAATTTTAGTGCTTATTGTCGAAGGTTAGTATCATAAGTACAAGATATCAAATAAACAGCTCCACCTGTCTTTATATTTGCCACTAATTCGTGAGGACTGGGATACCCTTTTCCGATTGATGGGAATGTCTTTTATGTATCATGCGGAGCAATCAAGAGCTACCAAGCTTGGCATACTTATCCATTGAAGGAGGAAAACAGGGCAATCCCACATTTCTCAACCTGGGTGATAAAAACAAACATGGACCGGAAAACGTAAGGAAATTCGAAAAAATACTTTTCTTCCTGTTGATAGGAATCAAATTATGGACAACAAACGATGATATATACAAAAATTAAACACGCTAAGGACACCATTGAAAAGCCTATGTTTGGTTTATAGTTAGACTGAAGTAGCACTCAAGAGGTCTGATACACGTCTGTGGGTGCTTTACATTTTTGGATTCTAATGCATTGTTTTCGTATTTTATGATGAACTTTTGATGTGTATTCTAAAAACTAAAAATGTCTTATTTAAGATACAGAATACACATTTGAAAAAAAACGCTTCGACATAATTTGATAGATGCGAGCATGCATGCTACCTACTCTACTAGCTATTATGTATGCTAAAGTACAGAACAGTAGCATCATGCGCAATAAATAATAACACATCATCATCTTTAATCACAAACGAAAATCATTATATATTATTTTTGTTTTGGAAGAACGACTATTAGATTCTAGCCTATTGAATATGTCCGGTAAGTACCAGTACTGTCTACAACAGGTAATGCAGTCCAACCAGGATGCATGATGCAGATGCCGAATTTAAAATTTGAAACTTCCGGTTCAGATTCCGTATTCATCAGATCAACAGAAACGATTAGGATACGGGGCTGCTGCGGCGGTAAATATATTTAATACAATAATAATTTCCATTTGAAACACTTGTTATTACTTCCAATATCACCATACTATATATTTAGATGTACCAGTATCAAAATATTCATGTGCTTGATGACGACGACGACATTTCTTACAACGATGATGATTCTCTGATGTCGGAAATGATGTCGGAAACTACTACTAACTATATGGAAGACTCGAGTAGACTCAATATAATTGGAGTAGACCGACGCAATGCAGCTTATCAATGGAAGACATTTGTTCCTTCGTTGAAGAATCCTAAGGAGATCTTCAAATGGCTCGTTACTGGATTCTCCGAGAAATCCAAGCTATCGGACGGAGAGGTAGAACAGAATACAATGAAATTAGCACACGTGCTCTCGTTGCTGAGGGAATACGAAGAAATACATGGCATCCCCGAGAGAGGAGGTCCAAAGGAACAATTGTGGGTACTGACCGAGCTATGTACAAGGCTCTATGGCTCGGGAACACCACTGTGGGTTCTAAAGCCCGCCATGTCGAAGGTAGCTGAAGGCTTGACAGGTAGTAGAGGGGCAGACTTCGTGCTCTTCCCTAGAAGTGCTACTGTATATTTACCAGCTAGCCTCTCGACGGCAACATTTCCGATGGATCGGGGCTTCAATATTCGTACAGTATCCTTGATGGAGCGCATTTTGGTGAGACTTTCAAGTTTTACTTCCAATACCAGGGCTGTCCATAGTGTCCAAGCAAGATCACCGAAAGTTGAAGAATTTATAAGGGCAGCGAGAGTTCAGTCTGCCTTGAGTTCGCACGCATCTACTCGACGTATGGACCTAGCAAAAGAAATTCTCGATCTAGCGTCGGACGGTACTGGACTTTTCTTTCTCATCAATGAGGCATCGAAGAAATACGGCGGGATAGTAAGCAGCAACATTAACGACAGCACCCCCCAAGACATAATGGACATCGAGAACTTCTGGACTGTAGAGCCATCTATTCGTGAGGTCTTTGCAAGATTGGCAACTATTGAGGCTGTAGCTGCATTAGATGCGTTGGATAATTTGCCATCCTCCAGTGACATGTACCCAAAATTTTGCATCATGCTTTTCAGGGCAATCAGCGCAATTGGAGCATCTGGATTGTGGTTCAAAGCATCGTGGGAGGATATGATTTTTGCAGGATTACTTGCAATTATAGTCACGTTAGTTGAGGGATCAAAACTATGGAAGCAAGAGCGTATCATCTTTGAAGTTATTGTGAGCTTTGTGGTCGGTCTTCTTGCTGGTTTGGTCGCACATTCTTGGCCTGAGAAAACGTGCTTTGGGGCAATGGCCGTAGCAGCGGTCATTGACATTCTTCAGGGTTTCCGTGTCGTCTACGCAATCATGGAGGTGTGTATCTTATGCGCAACATATTATGCTCTGAATCATCTCATATTTGTTGCTCAATTTATCCTCTTCAATCTACAGATTATGAGCAAACATACAGTTTCTGGAGGTGCAGACCTTCTAGAAGCTCTTCTGTTTACCGGTCTCATTGCCTATTTTCTCAGATTTGGACTCCACGCCTCAAGATCTATCCTGGGGGCCTCTACGTCCACTATCAATGATCCTTTTAATCAATGTCTCGCACCAATTGACAAATCGTGGTACTTTCTGTTGGTACCACTTACTTCCTTATCCTGGGCTGTATTATTCAAGCCCAATTATCGCGATCTTCCATTAATGACCATGCATGGGATTCTATCTTATGTTGTGTACTGGGTTGTCAGTACCCAAACTGATAACAGTGGACTGGCAACCTTCACTGCGTCAATGTCTGTAACCGCTTCGGCTGGTTTTCTATCTCGTTTTACTGGCCGTCAGGCACTTGGCGACACTATTACTGGACTTTATGTTCTCTTGCCTGGATCTTACCTTGCAGAAGGGTTATTCACATCGGCAGGAGGCCCAGTCACCAATGTTCTCGATTCAGGTTTGCTCGCCAACCTTGTAACTATTGCAGTGACTATTGGCTTGGGCGGGTGGACTGGAACCATGCTTTGCTCGCCGACAATCCTAGGGACTAATAACGGACTTTTGTCTCAATTTATGAAGAGGAGAAATGGTGCAAAGAGGGACCGAAGTAAGATACAAGGTCCCAAGCCAATTCAACCAAATCGATCAATGCTTCTTTTCTAGCTTTGTTCTTGAAAATGACATTCTACTGTAGTGATCGTTGGTTTCTGATAGGTCTTCGAGATGAGAAAGCCTCTTTCTCACGAGGAAAGAAATCTCAGTCCAGCTCTTGGCATGTGGAGGACTGTTGGATGTGGCAACGAGAATCATGCTTTCTTCAATACACATGTACGTTCCTCGGTTGTATCTTTATCTTTAAGATGGCAGGAGTTACTACTTATGGCTAATAATGTCAGATTAATGTTGCGCAAAATAATAATGAGATCAAGTGAAAGTATTAGCCAAAAATGAGGACTTCAATTTACCTTATGTAGATGTTTGGTCGACACATCTGTGAATACAAATAAATGAATTAAACCATGAACTATCATCATATTTCTACTCTGGGCGCTCTGTACAAAAAGAAATACCAACATATTGACCGGAAGATAGGTTGGGTTGGGTTGGGTTCAGTTCAGTTCATGCGCTTGGTTTATGTAAACGTCCTGTAATCTGTAATTCTATTTGTGATGAATTCCATCGTGTGCAAATGATTTCTGTAGGTCAAGGTTAGGCTGTTGGCAATACATGTGAACTAATCTAGATAGCAAGACAAGAATTCTTCACCATGAGATCCCGTTCCTGCCCGTTCTGCACAGGACCAATATCTGACCATGATCTTCATGACAGAAAAAGACAAGGTTGTCAAGGTAAGAAGCTCGTTCTGCCATGCTCTGAACTGAATTAAATTGAGATGGCCATATTTGTATTACGTAAGCACCACGGATATCAAGGAAAAGGAGGTCTGACATCACCAATTGATCCTAAACATTTTTTCTGTCGCTATACCTGTCAACCTCGACTAATAGAAGTTGTCGCATTTGGGGATCGTAATTCCTTGATAGAAAATGATCAGCCCCCTTTAGTGAGTGCATAATGCATGATGTTTGCCCCTCCTTGTTGTAGATGTGAATGAGTGCCATGGCAAGATTATTGAATCATCGCTGTAGTACCTTCACTGTCACCGTCACCTTTCTGTGTAAAACCAAATCTTCTTTATTCCGGACATTCACCCGCTTGTTTCGCGAATGCTCAGGACAACTCCTACTCGACTAGATCCGCAATTGCGTCCAGAGTCTGTTTGATAGATCGTGTCAAGAAAGCTATCGCTTTTGGCATTCAAATTCAAACATTTCTTGCGATCCACAGTCACGTCCATCCTCTTGAAAATGCATTATAAAATCTGCAGCAGCATTCAGTAAACCCATTTATGGCCCAGCTCAGTTTTTGGGGGCTGATTGGATCAAGAAATTGAAGAGAGAGGAAGTTCTCTAGGTATTATAAATGAGGCCTGCTGGCTGCTGGCAAATACTCTTTTTTCCCTGGCATCCAAAAACTAAAAAGGTCTGTGATGCAGATCTCCAATTGATCAATTTAGAGGAAGTTACACTACTGTAATTCAATACGCTTCAGTTCCTTGAATCTTTCGTCAATCACATACTCGTACTCGTCTCTATAATCGAACATCAATCATTAATCTAATAGAAAATCAATCATCAACAACAATCACACACAGACAAGTATGAGGCCTTTTTAAAACTATTTACCACGAATTTCATTTTTTTGAAATTACCCCCTTCCCATTCTCATTCCTTCCTTCTCCTTCCTTCTCAACAACAACTGACAACTTCAACTGACAAAATGCAAAGTAGAGCACACAAAACCAAACACCCAAAAAATAACGAACAGCGAAGTACTACAAAGTAGATTATGAACGAAGAGCAATCTGCGTTCGTTCTCCTGTACTTTGTTTACCTCGCATTTGCTATAATCACATTTAAGACGTGCATTGCCCGCCCTCTCCGTCTCCTAACAACATTTGCTCATGAATTCAGTCATGCAGCATCATGTTGGCTAACTGGAGGTTCTGTACACCAAATAGAGGTTTACTCCAATGCTGGAGGCGTGACAAGATATCGTGGAGGTTGTCGTTGCATCATTAGTTCTGCAGGTTTTCTAGGGGAATCGCTATGGGGGATGTTCTTTGTCGTCATGAGCGGTGGGAGGAAAACTGCCACTGCTGCTGCGGTAGTTTTGGTTCTATGCCTTCTCGTATCTTTGTGTTACTCTCCAAACAAGACCATGATAATTCTCGTGATTTTCTACTCTCTTGCCACATCAACAGTTATTTTGATTGAGTGGTATTTGTATACGCCGCTCATTCACTATGTCATGCTATACTTTGGAGTATTCATGAGCTTCATTTCTGTTACTGACATATGGGAGCATACTGTTGCGAGGGCAAGCCCAGGTAGCGATGCGTATGCACTATACGAAGACTATAATGGATGTCCATGTTGTTTCCCACGATGCGTTGGATTCACCTGGCTTATATGCGCTCTGCTATTCCAAGCGAGTGCCTTCATCTTGGACTATATGCTACTCAGTGAAGAATGTGAAGACAAAGGATGGTTCGAATGCATCTTTGATACCAGAGTTGATTTTCATGACTGGCAATGGGATGGAGACTTGTTCACTTAAATCAAGGTTCCATGAATTCATCATCAACTCATATCCCATGACTGCATATAGTGTGCGGTGGGTGTACCTTCGCATCTGGCTGTCATACTAAGCAACTGTAAACTAATTATGTTCTATACCAATATTAAATGATCCAATTCCTCTAAGTATCCTTTACTCATTGTTGTGCTATCATGAATGCGTATTCATTCACTGCTTCTACGTAGCAATATTTATACCGGCAAAGTTATTCCTCAGATTAGTAGGTTCTCATTCTCGTGAAAGGCAAACCCAGCAGATATCATGCAATACACACTGACGAAAAAGATACCCGTCAACCAATTTGTAGTTCCCCCCTGTAGGACAGCAGCAACGCACAAAACTCCAAGCAATAGACAGATCGTCTCGTACCCCCTAAAGTAAAGTGTCAT
>Ga0307978_1003673_pt1 | contig 10408 bp, 10 predicted proteins | sample OrgLakmetage1056_FD_203151 | JGI IMG/M metagenome (GOLD analysis project Ga0307978, IMG submission 203151) | Saline water microbial communities from Organic Lake, Antarctica - #1056 | ecosystem: Environmental > Aquatic > Non-marine Saline and Alkaline > Saline | place: Antarctica: Organic Lake...
ACATGACTTCACCTGATGCTATCCAGAATAATTCATCCTGTACTGAGAGACCCACCCCTGACAACATTGTCAACAGCAGTAACGATGAAGTCCCATTGTCAGAAGACTTGTCCCTCGAATTAGAAACATTAGCATCCAAAGCCAAAATTCCTACAAATCTAAATCTCCCTGTTACCAGATCTAAACCCCAAAAAGAAAACGAGAAAAAGTATCAGCATAAGCGTCCCAGAAGAGGTTCCGAGGAAGTACACTATCGCATAAATTGCCCCAAACCCGTCCAGCAGGTATGAAATCTGAGAAAGGGCGGAGGCAACAACCTGTCGGATTTGAATCTTTATTTCATGATCCAGAACGGGACGATGAGATCATCACCAGTGATTTGTACCAGATTGCGGAACAAGATGCCAACTTCACTAAGAATAAGGAAATGACCGTAAAGGAAAAGATGTCAACTGCTAACTTTGCCAAGAAGGATAACGGATTGAAGAAAAAGAGATCAACAGACAAAGCAACGATTGCGAGTCCCATGATCGATGCGCCCATCACAAAAGAATTGACAAAGTTGCAGAAAAATGGAGTGATTGCGCCAAAGATGCAGGCAAACCAGGGACGGCAGAAACAGATACAGGCGAGTGCCACTGTGGCTGCAAACATTGCTGTGAATGGGAAGAACTTCACGATGAATTCCAATTCGACAAAAATTGATCGATCTCTTACGCGCGTGGTTGAGGATCATATGTATGGATTCCGTCGGGATCAAATGATAGAATTTGTATACGACACTTCACTCATGGGAGACGGAGCTGTAATAGTTCGTAATGGAATTCGTCTTGGTAATTCCCTCACAAAGAAGGAGCTGGCGAAAGGAAAGCTAGAAGAAGCGTGAGAACTCTACCAAAAGGCAATTCAAGTTGCTTTACGAGATGTAAGGGCGTACTTGGGTCGATCTAGGGTTGCTCAAAGGCGTAGAGACTTTAAATATGCAAAGGACTATCTTAATACTGCAAAACTACAATTTCTGCATTACAAACGGTCAATGTACACGGGCATTTTTCATATCACTTTTCATATGGACCCTGGGAATCCTGATGGATCTATTATCAATAGCAACCAGGAACTTGATAATCTAGCTGAACTTTTGGACGTTGGATCGAAAGAAATTGAACATTGCCTTACCTTCAAGACTGTGACAGCTGTCTCTGACAAGTATGAAGTTCCGCTAAAGGCATCAGATGCCAAAGCTACATGCGACGCTTTTTCAGCGCACAAATGTAGCTACATCGGCCAAAAAAGCTACATGTAAGCAAGGGAAGATACGGCATATCGAAATATCGTCGCTTTGGATCTTTTTAGTTTCGAAAATCATGAAAGAAACGGCTTTGAAAAGCAACTTATCAACCATGTAAATAAGAGATTGCAAAAGAGCTTTATTGACAACTTCATAGGATCTATAATGAAAGAGTCAACTTAATGATCTTTTAAAAGGTTACAAGAACAACAATACTATTATCGATCTTTTGGAGGGAAGGATGGGACTAGTGGCGCTTTTGAATGAAGAATGCATCCGACCCCAAGGCAGTGATCAGGGTTTGTGAATAAAATACATGCATCTCATAGTTCTCGGAGCAAAGGATCAGCTCTGATAAAAAGAAAAGTTATGGCTTTTCGACCACTCTCTTCGGCATTAATCACTTCGCTGGCGAAGTCGACTACGATGGTTTGAGGTTTGTAGAGAAGAACAGGGATACGTTAGGCGAAAATGTTCTGCTGATCGCGGGCAAGAGCACAAATGATATTGTTAGTTCTTTCTCACCACGTTCATACTAGAGGTCAACGAAGAGAAAAGGCACTTCAATTGGGACTTCACTTTGGACTAAAGTTGAAAGGCAAATGAAAGGATTCTTCACAGACTTGAGCGAACTCGGACCACATATGTACGGTGTATTATACCAAATAGTCGACAAGAAGCTAGGAAGCTGGACAATCCATGTGTCATCAATCAATTTCAATCCATTGGACTGCTGACTGCACTTCATCTCTCCAACACTTATACCGATGAGCGCAAAATTGAATATATCATGCTACGGTTCTGGCCTATAATGTCTAGAATGCCAGATTTAAGGATACTTTGGCAAAAATACAAGAGTGCACCTAAGGATCAAAGAAATGACGTAATTGTAGATTTCAATATCATTCTCATAGGTATATTGGAAAACGCTGGAGAACATCGAACCTTTGCCTTTGGGAGCAGCCAAGTCTATATTCCTTCAAGCGGAGTTAGAAGGTGAACTAACCAAAACATACAACCTGTGTGCAGCACAAATACAGGATTAAGGTAGGGGTTTTAAGAGAAATCAAGATACTCAACTCTAGCGGTCTCAGGTTTGCGTACCATGAGATGAAACACATGTTCTTGCCAATACTGGCATTACCTGTATCAGTATGCAGACTGCTGTTCGACTTACTACTTCGTCCATCTATCCCCAGAATAGGTCAATAAATGATGGTCGCATGTTTCTACAAATCCTTCCTGAGACTCAACAATCGAATCAAATTAATATCATGGAGTGTCTCAATAGAAATATAGTAAAGATTTAGTGCTGGGTGATGCTTTTAGGTCTGGTCCAACTTGTAGAATGACGTCTAAACGCCGACTGAAGATAAGACATTTGGTATATATGAAGGAGCGACAGCAATTTATCAAGACAATAGAGATCACCTTTGCTTTGTAATTTTACAGTTTATTTTTAGAGGGCGGCAAATTTTAGCAGGTTTTTGCTTTTGACTAACAAACGTCCGCTGTTATTTGGATCCACCATGCATTTGAGACTATATTCATTGAGGAGAAGTTCCTGAATCTTAGGCATCAGAACCCGTATACCATCTGCGCTACCGTTCCCTTTCCCTACGACTATGATTAGATCTTCATTACAATCATAGACAGGTTTGGAACTCGATAAAGAGTCAATTACATTTCGTAAAGCTATCTTTCCCATTGGTACTGAAAAATGGTGAAGATCCTATTGAGAAGAGAAGGTGACAATATAAGCCTGGGTTATACATACAATTATGACTTATTCATCACATAAGCTACTCACCATGACTCTCACTCTGTCGGCATTTGCGTCTAAGGACCATTTCCATGGCCATACTGTTTTTTCCTTTAAGGCCTCGCGATAAATATTTTCTGCAAGTTCCTTTTGGTCTGCTTTGTCCAGTGCTATGAGAACACTATTCACAGTTATAAAGTTTGGTCTGATGTGCTTCCTCATCCTTTCGTACAATTCAACAGCTTCTAGCCATGCGCCACCTTTCTCACAGGCGGCGATAGATGCGTTGAAACAAAATTTGTTCGGAGGGATCGTTTTGTCGCTTGTCATTGATTTTAGGATTCCTATAGCCCGTTGCCATTGCCCTGTTGCCTCACACGCTGATATGACAGATGAGTAAGTCTGCACGTCTGGAGTAAGACCTTCCTCCTTCATTCGTCTAAATAGAGATAATGCAGCCTCCCACCACTGCAATGAAAGAGGATCGTCATCGTTGAAAGCAGGTTTGTGTCTGCTATCTACTTGAACCAAGCTTGAATCGTTTAGTCGCTCTTTCCTTCTTACTTGCCTTCTCTTTTCATGTTCAGCTTGGTTGCATGCGAAAATTGCACTTCTGTAAGATCTATCATTGGGAGTGACAGAATATTTGAAGCTCTCGTTTAGTATCTTGATCGCAATATCTGGCCTTCCGCTTCTACCGGCAGCGGCGATTAAAGAATTCAGAGCATCAACGGAAGCCATCTGCTTTCCGTGATCCTTCGCTGTCCCGTAGATGTCAAGAAGATTAAGGCCCTCCTATTCGATTGATCGATGTAGAAATCAATGAGATCCATGACAATTGTATGGGGAAAAATTAAAAGAGATTTTACATACCTTCCATTGGTTCTCCTTTGAACATGCAATCACAGCGTAGCTGAGAGCAGAATATTCGATGCGCCCCCTCCCAGTAGCCCCCGTGACAATATCACTTGTATGCAAGATAATGATTGCATCCTGCCATTTGACAGGGTTCACCGTTGAACATACAAAGAGCATCGAAGACAAAATCTGTGCGTTGGTTCGATCAAGGGACTCGAAAATTCTGAGAGCATTGTCAAAATCATTCAATTTCCCATAAGCACGTATGAGGCTGTCGTAAATTGGACCACTGATAATCGCCCTCCTTTCAAAATCGCTTAACAAACCAAGCACACTCTCTAGACATTCAACTAGAGAATCTGGAGGGGAAGAGCTTTTTTGGCAGGCAAGAGCTAGCTTTTGAAATGTGGTCGCTGTTGGAATTACCTTGTCATGTTTCATCAATCTGAATAGAGAACAAGCTGCCTCTTCTTTTCCCTGTGACCCTAACACTGACAATACTGAAGTGGTCAAGGAAGTGAGATAAAGAATGCCTGAGAGATGCAATAGAATAAGGATGAAACTTACCTCCGTCGTAGGCAACTGCGTTAGGAGTGCACTTATTTTCCCGCATGGTCTTTAACAGAAAAACAGCCGCCTTTGCATCTTTGCACGCTTCAGAAACCCAGATGGCTGCTGAAAACATGAACATATTTGGCTTGACTCCGTCTTTCTTTTGAGCCTCTCCAAGTAACAATAATGCACTTTTAAGATCTGGAGGGTCTGCCCTTTTACAGACCCCAATAGCATTTGTGTAAGTAACGCTAGTTGGTTTCATAGCAATGTTACTGACCCCTCCCGACATTCGAATCTATGCAAAAGTAGACATTATCAGAAGAATATCGTTAGCTTTCTATAATACAACAATGTTGACAAAATCAACAAAACAAATTCATACTCACTTCCTCCAAAATTGCAAAAGCTTCTTTCGGATCCTCGCAAGATGAGAGCAGTGTATTGTATGAAATGATATCAGGACGAACAATATGGCGTTTGCCATTTATCTTTGAGGTGAATTCTCCAGCTCTCACCCTCTTGAAAAACGCTTTGGCTCCACCATAGTTACCAGCGTGGGTGAAGGAAGTCAACACGGTATTCACTGAAACAAGATCAGGCATGGCACTTGTGTCTTCACCACTAAATCTTTTATGCTTAGAAATAATAGCTTCCTGAAAGAGATGTTCTACTGTCCCAGCTTGCATATTCTCAAATAGCTCCAGCGCAGTGACATCGTTGCCCTCTTTGGACAAAGCGGCAAAAACTGAATTGAAATGAAGCGTATTTGGACGGACCCCGCTTACAATCATTTCCCCCATGAGTTCCATTGCCTTTTCACCGTTACCTGCCGTGGCACATGCCCTTAAAGCTGCTCCCCAGACTTTATTGAATGTAACAGGTACCTTTGTATTTCGTTTCATTTCATCAAAAATCGACAAGGCTACACGTAGTTGACCAGCCTTTGCACAAGCGTGCAATAGAGATGCATAAGTTTGTTCGTTTGGTTGAATGCCATCCCGAGGCATTTGTTGCCGAAACAACGACAAAGCGTTTTGCCACCCGTTTTTCCCGTTATCTGCAGCTCGGCTACATGCGTGGATGCAAGAGTTGTAAAGATGCACATCGATCTCAATCAAATCTTTGTGTTCCTTCGCTCGTTTTAATAAGTCCATCGCAGCCTTCCCCCCATCGACTGAAAGAAACACAGCTGTAAATGTATAGGTGCTCGGTGGTATTGATTTTGCGTCCATTTCATCCAATAATCTAATGGCTTGAACCCTAATCCTTTGGTTCGAGGCTTGGGCGATTGCTGTTATTGCTGCAGTGTAAGCATATTGCGCAGCAGAAATATCCATTTTCACCGCAAGATGTCGAAGCAAACAGATCATGGATTTGTAGCATCCATTTGCTCCAAGCAACCGTATCAAAGAAGTTTGATCTCGGGGTATGATTAGTTCACTCAATGCAATATCCGTTCCTTTCTTGTTGGTAGTTTTCATATTAATCAGCTCTCTTGTTAAATTCTGAAGAGCCTGTTTACTTGTTGCTGATTGAAAATTTATCAAAATTCGCTGAGAAACGCTTGCGTTCGATCGAAAGTATTTGCCTCTTGCCATTTGTTCAGCCGCTTCCAACGACATGTAAGAATCAGACTTATTGATAGTAGACCCCAAATCAATCTTATTGATTGTAGAACCCGAATATTCTTTCTTCACTTTACCGATTTTACCTTGCTGCCTGTTTAAAGTTTGATTTCCCCCTTTTCTTGTTGCATTTTCCTTCCTTTCTGGAATTAGTTTGTCATTTGTTTCAATAAATGCGTATTGATTGGTCGTTCTCTCACTCGGATCGCGTGACCTTGGTCCTCGAATTGGCATTGCATCATTTGGCTCCATTGACAAAAGTAGCAAAGGATCAAAGGATTGCGATATTTGACGTGTTCTAGTCGATGGTAGCGGGAAAGCTACTTTCATTTGTTGTTTGGAATCACTTGTGATGCGAGGACGAGCATGCGCGCTTACTACTAGTAGGCTGCCACGGTCAGCAACAAAGGTTGCTCCCACTAGCCTGATAGCTTGAAAGACGCATATAATAAACTTTACCATCGACAACTACTTGGCGCGCATTGAAGTCTATGGCTGCTCAATCACAGATGTAAAACTGTTGTTGGATGTGAGGACGTGTAACGATTTGTTGTAGGCGTGGTGGATAGTAGCAGGAGTGGAGAGTAGTGGCACCTGGCACCAAAACCTTTTCACTTTCTTCTTTTGTTAAAAACTGACGACCACCATCATGAAGGGCTCAGGAATCTTTCTAAAAAGCTAGTATTTCGATGTCCTAGTTCATTTGAATTTGACGACTCACGTAAAAGAGAACAAAATTGGTATCTAGAGACATCGGCAATGGTTTATTGCAATTCCTACTATGATATCTCAATTCTCAATGCAGTAAACGACCAGTACGAATAGTATGTATCCAACACAATATAGATACTATATAGTAAACTGAAGTCCTGTGTAGTGAGAGAAAGCAAGCTCACAAAATTGACGATAGCATGTAGGCGAACCACCAGCACGCCGAGGACGGACCAGCATGGACCGGATAGCAAGAATAACAAGAATGTCAAAAAGGGCTCCTCGTCGCCAAGAAGAACCACTGTCTGATAGTTGGATCCCATCTCGTCTTGATAGGAGATTTGCTATTGAATGTCTATAAGACAAGCCTCTGCTGGCTTCCTCTTGGGAGGAGGGAATGTTCTCATCATCATGTTGTTCCCGCTGCCATCGTCCTCCATGATCATTGATCACACATATGCGACGCAGACTGTGTTGTATTCTCTCATAGTGCCATCTTGAATTCCTCCATCTCTGGCAAAGAGATACGCAGGTGATCCCTTTCTGCGAACGAAATTACTTCCTCGCTTTGCATACGTAATCATCCTGTCGTACTAAAATTACAGCATTTGTCTTCTGAGGTAACTTCTTTTCAGGTCTCATATATCTCCACAAATGTAGGTACGTACATTTCTGGAGTGTGACTATATTGAGTTTGACCATTCAACTCTCAATGCATCAGCTCAGATCGCATATCGGACTTTTTGAACACGTTGTTAGTCTATCTGTCGATATTGCTTCCATTGTTCTATGAATCAGAGATGGTATGAATAGCAGTTGTGACAGGCACCGCACCTCAGTTGCTTCGGTAACCATGCTTCATCTAGGTTCCATGAAGATCTTAACCCTAATAGCTTGCAATATGATGCTTTTTATCAAACATAACAAATAACAAATAACACAGTGAGAAATAATGGAACGGTTAATTTTAAAATGTATGTTGACAAAGGACGTTAAAAAACACATCTTTTCAGTATCAAATTATGAGGTACCATAACCTAATAAGCAATTGTTCATTGTTCAACACAAAAATCACAACATCTACATTCAACATTCAACATCATCTGCATCTGACATCCAACGTCCATTATCACTTTCAACAACATTACTTTCTTTATAATGACGAAGGGCATCTTGACCTTATACCTTCTAGCTCTCTACCAGAGTGATGTGTGTGCTTTCAGCACTCCGCAACCGAATCGCCAAGATTTCATTAGGAAACTGGCAATAGGAATCGCATCCGTGGCCCTTCCTCAAGTCGCTAACGCTGCTGCGATTGAGAATTCGGAGGGCCGTATCCTCAGAAGTGACAAATGTGCCTATGGTGAAGGTGAAGGTTGCGAAAGTCTAGCAGGAGATAACGAATTCATCAAAAATCTGCAAAGAAAAAGTGCAGAGAAGAAGGAAGCTGTTCAAAAGGTCTGTTTCGTATTTTATGCTGCAGGCTGCAGCGCCCTTGTTTTTTATTTCCTTGTAACTGACGTTTATCCTCTCTTGTTCGTCTCAGGAAAATTTAATTGCCTACCAGCAGAAGAATTATCCTGACTTCTTTGCAAGTCTCAGTCCACCGAAATATATGGTCAAAAAGAGTGATGGGACATTTAACTTGTATGATGATGTAGAATTGTCAGAATTGAAAAAAGCAAATAGAATCAAAATGGAAAGACCTACTGCAATGGGAGGGAAGGTGCTAGATTTAACGCAGAAACCAGTAATGGTGTTGGTGGAGTAGTTTTATCGGGCTTGCTAAATGATTGCGTGTTTTTAATAGCGGCAGAATGATTGGAATTCGTCATGCAGACAACAACGATTTTTAAATACTACTCGACATGCGTTGTACGATGACTGTACGAGGAAAGAGTAGAGATAGATCATGAATTACTCTTCTGCACAGCTTGTAGGTACCTAGCTATGATGATAAATTGGTGTGTGTGTCAGGAGTCAGGAGAGGTCAGAGGTCAGGAGGGATGGATGATGGATGCAAGTAAACCTGAGATATCTTAAAAAAGTTTTACAATACAATATTTTATACTTATAATAGTAGTGCAAGGTAGGTTACAAGTCAAAGTATCCAAATAGCCTTTTTCCAGCGAACCAAAAGGAGGTGAATGTTAAAAAGAGGTAAAAGTTCACCATTCTTATTCGCCATTCACCATTCATTGCATGTTGCCTGCTACATGCTACATGCACCATCATGCACCCATCATCAAATGGAATGGAGGTGACGACGACCCGTAGCTATGTGTTGGTCATTGCTCATCCTGACGACGAGAGTATGTTTTTTTTACCGATGATACGCAATATTCTTCACGATGAGGAAAAGGGCAGATCATCACTGCACATTCTTTGCCTGTCCAATGGAAACTATGACAATCTAGGTACAATCCGTGAGCGTGAATTACATGCTGCTGCAGCTTCAATATCACGCCAAATCAAAGTTACAATCATAAACAGTTCCAATCTTCCAGATGGCCCAAATAAAATCTGGCCTTCCGAACTAATTGGGAAGATACTTTCTGGATATATCAACGAAGAAAAAATTGACAACCCAGTATTGGTAACATTTGACGAAGGCGGAGTCTCAGGCCACACGAATCACGTGGACACTCATCGCGGGGTTCTAGATTACTATATGAACGAAAAGAATCATCTGAATTTAGAATTATGGACTCTGAATTCAATTGAAAACTTTATCAAAAAGTATTTCCCAATCATCACGGTTTTACAACTCATTTTCATGTGGATATTGAGTTGTGGTCGAAGTCGACACATTAGAAAGAACAATTCAGTAGAAATGGATCAAATTACTTTTATGATGATAGAGCCTATTCTAGTATGGCGAGCAATGAATGCTCACTATACTCAATTTGTATGGTATCGCCGCCTGTTTGTAATATTCAGCCGATACAGCTATGTGAACGACTTTACAGTGCACAGACGCAAGAAGATAAATTGAGAAGAGGACATACAAAGTAAGATATTACTATATACCCCTATTGATTTAAGAAGAGAGGCCTCACAGCTAGGCCATCTTCTCGTAATTTCAGAAATCTATTCCCTCCCAATTGTAACTAATAAGTTGTAGATACTAACAATCACAAATCCACAGTATTTCTGTCCCAATCTGCAGTTTCAATTATAAGTCAATAATGTGCACTTCTACAATCCATACCATAGAACTGTGCTTGTCGAGTAGCCTCCATCAACAACAGCAAGAGTATTGGGGTCTTTTGGGCCATTGATCAAGCATGAAATGACTCCTCCGCTCCTGCTTCCACCGGATTCCAGTCTAGAATCCCTTGCAGATTTTTCAACAAGCATACCATTAATTATAGTCCCATTCGATCTCTTTGGTGCAACAATCACAACGTCTCCTGTAGGGATATTGTCCAAGGCATCCTTCAAGGAAGAAGACCCAGTCAAGAATAACAAGCCGGGGATATCACTGTATACATCACTCGAACTGCCAGCGAGGAAATGAACTTTCCCCGGGGTAACACCTGGTCCTACCCCTTCCTTTCTTTTAACAGTCAAGTTTAACACTTCTCTGGCTGTCTGAATCGCCTTGTC
>Ga0307978_1003679_pt1 | contig 10395 bp, 10 predicted proteins | sample OrgLakmetage1056_FD_203151 | JGI IMG/M metagenome (GOLD analysis project Ga0307978, IMG submission 203151) | Saline water microbial communities from Organic Lake, Antarctica - #1056 | ecosystem: Environmental > Aquatic > Non-marine Saline and Alkaline > Saline | place: Antarctica: Organic Lake...
ACTTTTTGCCTTGTTCTCTGGTATTCGCGGTATTCGCATTACCAGAAAAACATTTAATGTAGCATTGCTTCCACCTAAGTAGCTGAAATTACTTACAGAGACCCCTACAGAAACGTAGAGAGCAAAGCGAACGAGCGAACACCATCGAAGGTCACGTCAGCGAATTCGAATCCGATCCGGTGACCGCGCCGAGGACGACGTGGTGCCAAAAGGTGATCAAGAGGTCATTGGGTGGCTAAGATTTCGGGGGGCTTCATAAGGTCATTGAAGTAAATGCCTTGCACAAATCTATCTGCCCCTCACACCATCGACATTCGCAGAGAAGCCGTAGCAACTGTACCTGGGAACGCGTAGAACGTAGAACTACTGCAGAACATACCGTCGTCAGATAGACATCAGAAACTAACTATTGTTTCAATAATAAATTCAAGGGATTTTTCTAGATTTTTCGTTGATTGGTTGGAATTGCTTGGAAACGAACCCGTGGCGATGCATATGCCTCACTGTCAGACTTCGCGGCTTTTATCTTTCCTGAAGTTCTGCGGGACTTGGCTTCGCTCTGCATTACCAGTAATTCGCAACGCCGCCGCCGCCCCTCAACAAGACGTAAGATTCGTCAACGAAGCCGAGGAAGCAAAGACCATGACCCAGTGAAATGTCAAGGCAAGGGGATGGAGACAAGAGATACTATAGGCCTACCAGTACGGTACCAGGTACGGTAGGACCGGAATACAGAAGCCAGGGGCCAGGGGGCCCTTTTTGAAAAAAATGCTACTAGCTAGTACGTACAGTAGTGAGCTCTTTATGTAGCTACCAAGTAAGTAGTGTTAAGAGTTGCTATGGAAGGCAGTGGAAGGACCACGCACGACTGGATCCAATACGAACCAGCAGAGATGGAGAAGGCGATCTACAGAAATCCGAATCAATCTTTCATAGACGTGCCAAATGCGTTTCTATGAGCCCGAGTATCACGGATCACGGAAGGCCTCTGTTCCATACCTGGTATGATAAGAAGACTTCTCTCTAGTAGCACGGAAGGCCTCTGTTCCGTACCCCTGGTGTGATAAGAAGAAGCTTCTCTTTAGTAGCACGAAAGGCTTCTGTTCCTTACCTGGTACTTGGTTAAAAACCGAACTGTCTCACGTTTTTTGGATCTCGGGAAACTCAATTTTTACGACCAATATAGGTCGGGTTTGTACATTTGTTTGAGCACTTGAAGATACACTTCAAAGGTCATTTCTATCCTTTACAGGGCCTCAACTTCGCGACAATAAGAAAAAGCTTCTCTCTCCTGGTATGATAAGAAGAAGCTAATCTCTATTGTTTCGGACTGATTCTCTGCATTAACTCTATGATAGCTAGACTACTATACTACTAGTAAAAGGCATCGTCAACAACCTGATTTGCAAAATTGTCTAGTTTGAGAGTTTAGGAGCAGTCGTAGACCAGCACTTCCTTCTCGTCCGCAGCCACGTGGCTCACGTACCGCGTTGCAAATTTGACACCTGCTTCTGTTGGGCTGGAAAAGGCCACTAGCTCGGGTGGTATCACCATACTAAATACCATTCGTTCTCTTGCCACATCAATCAGTCTCGTCGCAATGCCTTGCTTTCGGAACTTGGAGTGCACCCACATTTGGTGGATCCCAAGCATGGCCTTGCTGGCAAGTTTCGAACGCTCATAATTGTTGTGAAGGATATAGCCCCACTCGATAGCCTCCACTGTAACCATTCCAACGACTCGTCTCTTTCGAATAAAGAGATAGGCAGATCGCGGGGGAGAAGCAGTATCCGAGGACTCGGACGGTACAAAGCCCAGTTCATTGTCGACAATCGCTCGCACTTGCGCCACTTTCTTTCGAAGAGTGTACGCATCACTGGGTCTAATCTGGGAGATTGAAAGGGCAAGTGAAAGTGGTCAGTTTGCATTGCATTGCAGGAATCATATTGCTGGCGAGTCTCAGCCACGTACCTCAACAATTGAAGTCTCTTTGTCGTCGTCCTGGACAACGATGCGAGCTTGCGAGGCCTTAAAGGGTACTCCCAGCACAAAATCCTTACAGACACGATCGTGCTGCTTGATATCTTCATGGAGTCCATGAACATACATCATTCCACAAACGCCGCACAAAGTGCGCTTGGCAAAGTCGCGTTGGCCGAGATCGAGGTACATTTGCTGAAACGACTTGGAAGCAGTCTCTGTTGGTGGTGCAGCAAAAGTAGCATTACGCTTACAGCATTGAATAATATCGGAAGACATCAAAGACACAGGGTCGATAGCGGACGACAAAGCCGGCTCCCTTGCCGACGACGTTGCTTGTGGTTGAGTTTGTTGAGTTGCATCACAAGGTTGCACTGCTGCTGCAGGTGAGGACGACCCCAATCTACTTTTCTTTACTGTAGTAACCGTAAAAAAACGTTGCATCGATGACTGTCGTCCCTTGGTACTGCTGCTGGAGTCGTTGTTTGCCCACGAGTCAAACTTGGTGCGGCTAGCGACGGTGCCAGTTGTTTTCGACGAGTTCTTTTTCAATACACCGACGCCGCCTCCTAAAGATCTCTTTCCCATCCTGAAGTCGATACGTACAGAAGCACTACAACAGCTATCTATGATACTTTATTTCGGTACAGGTCTGATAATAGGAGCGTCTCTCAATGGCAGGCTCCTAGGTTTGTTGGTATGCGATGGACTACAGTTGGTACCAGGATGGTGTGGATAGGCTTGGCTTGCTTATGTTTTTTGTGTGTTGTCTCGTTGTCGCGCCTGCTAATAATTTCTCGCGCTTTCGTGTGTCATTTTTCGCTCTCGGTATGGTTTGGGTTAAAATATAAGAGAATCGGGAATGAAGGAAGATACAGATGTGTATTATGGAAAACAAACGGAACGGAAAACACAAAACACTCGACTTGTCTAGACTACGGTAGTAGACATAGAGGACCGAAGGAAGCAAAAGGGAGAACTGCCAATGTAGGTACTCGTAATATGGAAAGTGTCAATCTCATCAAGAGTTTTTCATACTGTTATCCACCAACAAGTCAAACGAGGTATTCCCAGAGGAGGGAAGAACACGTCGGACTGCTCTGCAGTCTCTCATGGACCCGCTCAAAGCTGTAGATTGCGAGCTGTCTCGTGAAGAAGGAATATTTCGTCTGTCGGACGTACTTGGGAAGAATGTTGCGGACAAACACGTCCGGTTTGTGGACTTGAAAGCTCAGACCGGAAGGCGAGAAGGAAGCTATGGCTTGGGCTCCAGTCGACTCCAGGTCCGTCAAGAGTCGGTGCAGCTTCTTCGGAAAGATATCGACTTTGCAACGACGACGTTTTTGCGTAGACCCTCGCTCAGTGTCATCCCACCACACTGTAATCAGTCATCAGTTGTTACTACAGTGCTTCTTGTTAGTCATCGTAAACGACTAGTGTTTTGATATATCTTGTTGGTTTTCAGTTTTTAACGTCTTGTTCAACGTACGTACGTGTTGAAGTTGCTGAAAGATACTTTATGTAATTACTGTACAGTATTTCAGTACCAGTGTGTGTGTGTGTTTTTGTGTTTGTTAAAAATATTTAAAGTCGACTACTATGTACGAAACAGAAATATGTACCGTACGTCGTACATACAGTACAGTCTACGGTACCTCTATTTTTATGGGAGAGATAGAGGCATGTGCATGTACCTTACTATGTACGTATTGCACGTGGTACGTAGTCTAGTCGTAACGTGTGCGTGGGTCTACTTTAGAGTTGGTTGCAAAAATGAAAAAGATGGGCTCCCCCGGTCCGTCCCACACACAATTCCAGTCTGTTGGTTGGTGCAGGGCATCGCATGCTACTACTGTGTGGCTGTGGCTGTCTATTTTACAGACGTCGGCGGAAACTTAGTCTGACAGACCAGCATTGGAGTCTGATAAGCTGAAGCCACTCGCCGAATCGTCTTGAAGGAGACAGCATCATCCTTCCGCAGCCATCCAAAAGTATAAGAAGCCAAGAGACAAAAGCCAAAGAGAAAGAGGGGTAAAAATAACTCCGCCGTACCGTACACCAGGAGAAAGACCAGCCAGTACCAGTAAGTCACGAATCCTCCTAATAAAGCACTCGTGCTCGGAAGTCCAAGCTTTGACGCGGGCCGACTACATGACAGCCAGAGATAGGTTGAGCAAACTAGCCATCTCGTTCGTCAAGGGCTAGATCGAACAGAGATATACGCGGAGAGAAGGCACAAGTCGACATAACCATAGAGAACACCAGATTACTTTAGCTTTCGTATATGTCTGCCATAGGCTGTGCCCCCATCTCGATTAGATAGAGCTCGTTTCCAACAAATGCAACATAATCAACTGCATTCCAGTCCTTCGCTGCAGCGATCCATTCGAGTTGTCAAGACCAGTACCTGGAGCCATGCAGCTACAGCAAATTCTCGCCACTTTGGCAGCCGACAACTTGTTGCGATCACGATAGAGCAATGCCTCACGAAAGAATGATATCACGTAGACAAAAACGTTGTAATGGACCGGAGGGAGTTCTTCGAGGAAGCGGCGAGCGCTCGATTGGATATTCTGAGAGTCAATCTCGACCGCCGGGAAAAGGGTCTGCGGGACGATGGGGGACGACAGACTTGAAAGCAATTCCACAAAAGCTTCAGCATACGAGTGCACTCGGAATGGTCCGAATGGGGCGCCAGTATCAAGGCATTCCCGAATCTGATTCACCTCGTCCGCCAAGCCTGGTTCGACAAACATATCCGGCTCATGAAGACCCTTCTCGTAGATGGCGTCAATTGTACGCCAAAGTTCCTTTGGTACACATAGAGCCGACGCGGCTCTGGAACCAAGCTTTTCCGCACGCTTTATAGGGTCGAGCGGGATTGTTCGAACTGGATCAGAATACATGACAAGTTCATCAACAGACATACCAAAGCACGATCGCGCGTAAGTAGCCTTGACTGTTATATAGTAGTCACGCCCACATTCAAGCCGGAGAATCAAGATGTCGTCGAGTACCTCCCGGCCAGAGTTGAGGAGTTGCGCAGTGCTGTTCTCAATAGTGATAGTAAAACAGATCGTTGCTGGCTGGTCCCCAGGAATCAACATACCGTAGGTGGGCGATACGGACATCCAAGGCTTGCAAATGGAGTTCTGATATTGAAAGAAAAAGAAAACGTGAGAGCGGTTCAATAAAAAGTCGTTCCGCGACATAAAAGCAAAATTGTTTCTTCCTACCTCATCCAGCTTTGGCACAAGACGAAATTGTGCGACCACGTTTCCCGTATTTGTCACTTGTATTGGGAGCGTGACGCTCTGACCGTAGCGAATCTCACCAAAGTCCAGACTCACACGGTCCAGTCCAACAATCGGAAGGGTCTGGTTTTCGAAACGATCCAGCAGCTTCATCAACTCGTCGTAGATCGCTTCGCGTTTCGCTTGCACCACATCCTTGACAACGATACGCAACGTCGAGTAAACAGGCTTATGGTCCGACACGTTGGGCGTCTCGCTGCGGCCGTACGTGATCTGCTCCACGTGCGAGGGTTCCTGGGACGTCCAGAGAATACGATCGCACCAAGCCGGAGCTCGAAGTTTCTTGTCGGGACGCTGTTCATAGACATCTGTCCCAGGCTGGTACTTGTACGTCGGCGGAAAGTTCAACCTGCCCTCTTCAAATCCATCAAACGCCCGTCCTGCAGCTCTCTCCACATTGAGCTGATCAATTGCTCGCATTTCGTCCAACACGCCCTTCTCCGAGGATCTCAAGACTTGCTCTGTCGGCATGGATTCATCGATACGATAATTCAAATCGCCCAACCAAAAGACAAGATCGTGATCCGAAATCCCAACCGTTGACGAGCCAATATTCCAATGGGACAAGGATCCCGACCGAATAACTTCACGAATCGCATCCTCTCCAATCTCAAAGGTTGTCTTGTTGAAAACATTGGCAAAATCAGCATTTCGTCCCGTTACGTTTTCGCGATGCGCCGCCAAGTGACTGCACACAAAGCACAGCGTCGAGTCATAAAATTGCAACCGGATACTGACGCCACCCTTGTTGCCCATCATGCCCATGACCCCGACCCCGACTTGCCCCGAGTTGACGTAACGAACTCGCTCCTGATGAACCGTCTTGACAAAGACACATATCAGCAAACCCACCATGGATCGTTGCGTCAACAACACGTAACCACGAGCAGGATCGTGGCCCGTGGCGGCACTGAGTGTCGATCGCAAGCGCTCGACCCAAAACTGCGATCGCTGCTGCGTCTTGTTGTCGACGGCCACATTGACCGCATTGAGATCAACAATTTCTTGAAAGCCCACGGCCACCACATCTGGCGCGTGCTGGCCATTCGGACCCCAGTCGGCACACAACCAAGCATCCAGGGATTCTTCCTTGCCCTTGGCGTTCACGTTCCAAGTGCCCGTAAACAAGAGTGCCTGTATTTGTATGTTCCATTGTAGTGAGAGTAGAAATGTGAGAGAATTGTAATACAAAACGACCGGACGAATCATCCAATCATTCAGAATGACACCATACTATAGGATTTGTTTCGTACGTACCTTGCGATAATTGGTGAATTCATCCTGTCGCGCCCGGACCTGTTTGTAGATCCACGTTTCTCGAATCTTGGCAATGGCTTCACGGTTCTTCAATCGTCCATCTTGGGTTTCTTCATCGGCCGTTCGAACAACAATGGGTTGATCTTCCAAGCGCGGCTTTGTTTTGCGGGGACGAACCGCCGGATGTTGTTGTTGTTGCTGCTGGGGCGGAGTCAACTGAGCTTGTTGCGGTGGCGGCGGCGGTTGTGTAGGATACGCTGTTGGTTGGTACCCTGGCGGAGGAGGCTGCTGCTGCTGCTGATGATACTGCATTTGCTGTTGTTGTGTCGAATACGCAACGCCCGGAGGCACGGTATTGAAATGCGGCTGGTTCGATGCCATGTTGTTGTTGTTGTTATATTGCGTCTATAGTAGTGTCTGAAGATTGACGTTCTCAAGTTATATGCAGTACTGCTGCCTTATGAAATGCTAGACTGCCGTAGTCAAACGCGAGAGACCTTGGGCTATGCTACTATAAAGTACGCGGCAAGGATGGACTACCGGTAGTCTACACTACGACTATTCTTCAAGGCAATATGATAAGCAATGGACAGTATGGTACCGTAGCGGCTAAAGATCTTGTTCCGTGCGAACGTTCGATTTCGTTATCGCCGCCTGCATTTTGTTGGAAGAGTTTCATCCAACCACGCTTCGTTGGCGGCAGAGTGCGACAAAAATAGTCCATTTCAGACCGTTGGGGACTTCGCGCCATTTACTGTATTGCTGGTGTTTAGTTTCTTCCAAAAGCAACATCAAATAATTATCAACATTCATCATCGAGCGCATCTCAACAGCTCACAGCTCACAGCTAACACAAAGTATAGCATCCTATCCATTCTACTTTTTTGTGGACCATGATGGGATCGCACGTAGTTAGCGGAACCAAATTTACCGTGGAAGAGCAAAAGCTCTTGGAAATATCCAAGCGAAAGCCTCCAGCCAATGTATCTGGCCTGATGAAATTCATGAGCGATGGCCAGCACTTTACTCGAGAGGAACAAATGTTGCAAGTCCATTCCATTGCTGTACAACGTCTCGCAGCATCGATTTCCAAGTGCAAGGGCATACGGGGAGAACTCCAACAAGCTCGAAAGGCTGTAGAGGCTCCCACCGGACAAGACGAAAATTTGCGCATCAAACACCAAATGCACAAGATCAAGTACGCGGAATGTCTGGCCTATCACACGTGCCCTACCCGATGGCAGCTGTATTCGACCTGTTGGTCCAATCTGAGTCGCGTGCCCCTGCAAGACTTGAAAGTTATCAGTGAAGCTAGACAACTACCACTTCTTTGTCAGTCGGAACGACAGAGTCTGGAACGATGCGTCGGAAGTTTAGTGTCGGGCGCCGTGCGGGCTGCCAGTATCCAAGAGCTGCAGAAGAATGGCATTCTCCCCGTACTGACCATGAACGACGACGGTGACGGCGCCTACGACTAGGATATCCGTGCGCTTTGAATTTAGAACCAGTTTATGCTACGTTACTTTTCTATTGTAACTCAAGACCCGCCTCTTTTAGATCGTCTTGGCAGAGCTTTTCGAGACGAGGGACAACCAGCTTGGCTTCTGCAATCGACAAGAGCTCGAATCGAACATCGTCATCTTCCTGTACATACTTTCCAATCAAAGCATAAGGCTGAAGAAGCTTTACCAAGGAATACGACTTTTTATCGGGAAGCTGATAGCTAACAAGTTTCAGTGCCATGCCTTGGTGGCTAAGATCTTGTCCCTTGGTCTTTTCCAACTCGGCCAGTTGCTCTTCCGGGGAATCGAGTAGACTTCCAAAGAGTTCTTCCAAGCCAGCTGTATCATCCTCACTTGTACCCATTCCAGGCACATTGAAGAGTTTGAGTAGATCATCGCTAATCTCAGTGTCGTCGTCTTCTCCCCGCATCGTCTTTTCGTATTCATCGTCGCCTAGTTCCTTCTTCATGAACTCTTGAAAGAAATCCAAACTCTCGTCACTTTCGTCCAGTAAGGCTTCTTTGTCCACAGGCGAAGGCAAGAGCTCTGTTTCCCAGTTCTTGGTTAAATCATCAATGGGTCCAGAAATAGTCAACACCCTGGGAGTCCGTTTGAGCGTGAGGTCTGCACCCACGTGCTCTTGCAACTGCGCGGCCATGATTTGCATAATTTCTTCATTCTCGTCGTTGTCGGGAGACATGTACTCGATAGTTCCGTCGGCCTTTTCAAAGGTAATTGCAGCAGCGCTTTCAAACGGAATGGCAATTCCGTAGTTGACGCCGTCGAGTTCCGTCATAAAGGCCAACTTTCCGTCAATGTAGTTGTCGCCCTCGATAAAGGGGATGCGCATCTCTTTCCATTCAGGATCCGAATCCAACGAAAGATCAAACAAGGTGGAAGGTGAAGCCAGTGGAGCCTCTTTATCCTTTTGATTCTTCGTTTCGTTGGAAGCAGAGTCGCCGATTCGCTCAAAGTCAACATCCACAACGTCTTGGGACGAAAGGTATAACGCAATTGTTCTTTGAAAGTAACGAGGTGAGATGCGGTTTCCAACGAGACTCTGCGAACCTGAGGTTAATACCCAGGCATTGCATTGCTCCGACAATAGTAGCAGCAGCGAGCATGTTCGGAGTGCCGATAGGCGGGTACTGGTACTTTTCATGTTTGCTGCTGCCATCATGGTCCAAAAGCCTTTCTTTGTCGTCCGTCGTCATCAAGTTTCCATTTTTTGATGTTTCGATGGCTCTCGCGTCGTCGCGCGCAACGCGCAACTTATTGCGCGCTTGCACGCTGTTTGTAAAACTAGACTACAGTACCGGTCGTCTACGTATGATAGTACCGTAGCGGGAAAGAAATAGAAAGAAGTCTGGTCGTGGAATCCTGGGCTGTGAATGGAGCGATGAGGACAAATAGTAAACCTACTACGTACAGTAGTCTACGTCATAGTCGTCCTAAAGTATCCGTACCGGTAAACATACCGGTAGAGAAGAAGAATGCGGTCAAGAACCGGCAGGCAGGAACCCGCGGAAGCTTATTCACACCGTAGCGATATCTCGTGTTGCAGGTCTCCTTGTTCCGTGTAGTCTAACTGACAAATCCAGCCGTAATAAGTGCAATGCGACTTCTCTAGAGCGGACTTCAATGGACTGATCGACGACTGGGGTACCTGGGCCTCTATTGTTGGTAGCCTTGCTGACGTGCAACGTCTCTCAGCATATGCTCGGGATAGGCACTGCCTCCTGGCCAAGAGTCTTTAATCTTGTTCAAGGCTCTGACTTGGACACAGTGTCGGAAGCAAGCGTATTTCGCTGTGGATATACACGAATGATAGATTCACAAACAGCATTGGCGCGACTGGAGATTGTGGTGCGGTCTGGGAGGGAAGCACACCAGTGGATGGTAACTTCAATTCTTTCCCTTAGCTAGACAAGGCAGCCCGTGGCCCGCGTATCTCTCTTCCACAGTTTTGACGCAAGCGATTACCCCACGCTGTATTAGACAGATGCACCTACCGAGGATCCTACGGCTGCCCGTACCACCATGCCGACTTCGAGAGCTACTGCAATGTTGAAGCTATCCCTGTTTACGACTGTGGTGACCTGGTGTATCTGAGTCTTTTTGAAGTAGTCTATGAAGAAAAACAAACAAACAAACATTCCCGGCTAATAATTTTACGTACATTATATGCATATCCAGAAAGGCATTTTTTAGCTCTCAGTGGTCCGCATACATCCAGTCCAAAGCTTTTGCCGGACTCAAGAGCTTACAGTAGAGCTTACCACCTGCAAACGGTACCGGGTGATCGAGAGGGGTACTCATTGTGTGAGAATCAGTGAATGTAC
>Ga0307978_1003683_pt1 | contig 10385 bp, 9 predicted proteins | sample OrgLakmetage1056_FD_203151 | JGI IMG/M metagenome (GOLD analysis project Ga0307978, IMG submission 203151) | Saline water microbial communities from Organic Lake, Antarctica - #1056 | ecosystem: Environmental > Aquatic > Non-marine Saline and Alkaline > Saline | place: Antarctica: Organic Lake...
GGTTGTACACTACTATCATACACATGCATGCATGCATACGGCTTGCTAACCCTTTTTACGTAACGCTCGTTTCATGCTTCCGTTTCGTTTTACTCGACAGCCCGACCAGCGACCAGAGATCTTTGCTGTGGTGAGACACCTCAAGGAGACAAAACGTCTATACGAGAAGGAGCTCATGGCCACCAAGACGGGAGGTCAATCTCCTGGCTAATGGTCAATCGAATCCATCATTGTTTATATAAATAGTGTGGCAACCCGGGATGGTATATTAGTAGATACGATAGATAGCTTTTAGCTGTTATGTAACATCAAAATTCGTCTAGACTAGTAGCCAAATTCTCTGTGTCTACGCGTGGATCCCGGTGGCACGTTGTGCCACATCCTTAGAAAGCGGTGCGCATTTTCAATGTGTCTTGAAGCCATTCCCTGGCGTTGGGAGTGGCGTTGCGACGTACATTCGTATGAAGGGCAGCCTCGAACTAGTTGGAACGTACGTGTACGTGAGGACTGCACCGACAGAGTCAGTCGATGGGTCACATCTGATATCGGGCCCTTCGCTTGCAGTAAATATTGCGAAGCGAACGATTGATCGCTTACAGAGGCTCGGCGAGCTGGTTGCGCCACAGTAGATTTGCTGGTCAAGTAGGGAGACCTGTGCGTTGACTGTGACAAGGATTGTGACGATACGGAGGCTCGACGAGCTACAGGAGTCATGGTAAGCCTGGATTGAGATCCATTCATGGATTGTATAAAAGATTGCGACGACAACATTTTCCGAGTTACCACTGGTGTCATGGGCAGCATGGATCGAGAATTATGCATAGATTGAGACCGGGACGGTGAGACCACGGTCGACCGACTAGTCACTGGTGACATGATAGATCGAAGCGTTGCATGAAGCGACAAATTTTGTGATTGGGTAGGCAGCGAAGGTTGACGTTGTCGACGGCTTGTCGAGTCTGTCTTGGATAGTGCCAACGTCAATCGAGTTGTGTCGCTGGCGAAGCAAGTTTCTGGGAGATCACGGGAGGAGAATTCAGCTCTGACGGGCTCCTGTGCAGTCCGCGCTGTGTTGTTGCACTTGCACCGCGGTCTTTGCCGAATCCTTAATCCATGCCGTCCTTTTGGAGTTGAAAGGACTGTAAACCCTGCCCAGTATCCTCCCAGACTGTAACCAAGAGGCGGAAGACGCGGCAGGTATCTCCTTCTGGTAGTTGCAGAGTACGCGACGTGGTTTCCAAGAGCTCAACGTCCATCATGGCTTCACAGACAAAGGCATAATCTTGCAGTTTAAACACCACTTCGTCAAAGTCGAGCGAACTGGTATCATCCAGGTGGACCGTAATTTGCGTCCCCAAACATTGCCTTGGCGATCGAAATGACCCCGTCCATACCAGCAAAAGCACTCAATCTCACACGCAGCTCCAGATGCTCGCCATGGGCAGCGCTGCTGTACTCGGCAGGAACTGAAATGAGCTCTCCGTTCACATTGCAATTGAACCAAAAGGCTGTCTGTGAAACACAAATTACGTCATCTTGAAGAAAAAGGAATCGTTTGCTCTGTCGCCCCTTGTGAGCCTCGCGTGCATTCCATCGTACGACCCGAAGTTGGTTCCATTAATGACTGCTCCTGTACCAAACGCCAGTGGCTTGTAGTTGCTATCATTGCCAATCGTACGCATGGTGTCGTGTTGACCAACAGCAACAACCGCACGATCTTTTTATGCGTTGATATCGTCAAGGAGGGTTTGACCTTTCCAACAAAGAAGTGTGTGATGGGTGGGAAATAAACGGTACCTGGTAACAAAAAAAAAGCGACAGTAATACATACTGTTGTCGTTATGTATATCAATCCGATTTGATTATTTATTGAAACAAAATTGACAGAATGTCAAGAAGATAGATACGGTATGAATCCGATTACTGTACATTTATCAGTAACAAACCTGACAGAATGTCCCTAAGTCTGGGCCGCGCGTGAACGTGAGCCACAAGCGGTATTAGAAGTCGGACGAAAGATAGATCACGCCCTCTGGCGTGCCGGATAGTAATGACTAATCGTGCCTGGTACAGACTGGTGGACCTTCAATTTCAGCATTGGAAGACCAGAGGCTGTCGAACACTGAGGTTCGCCGTGGAAACAGACCCTGCGTCATGGATTCCCGCTTCCGTTCTTCTTGTCCCGAGTGACCTACAGTACCAGTGTGTTTCAAGAGGAGAAATGCTGTTACGTTGCCGTACATCCAGTTTCCAATTGGCCATTTTGCTCCATCGCTTGACTTTAAGTAAAGCACCGACGTCCAATAAACTACGATACGCAGACTAGTCTAAATCAAACTGAACTATAGACAAAGTTGGCCGTTTATCACGAGAGAGAAGTGTTACGAGGGATAGGGCGCACTTCCTAGACTATAAGAGTTCGTTTATATGTAGTATCGACGGAAGGGGATATAGGCGTTTTCGTCGAAGGCTTACTTCAGCGTGGGAGAGGAGAAACAAGCAGTGCAGCAGTCGGGCAGCGAGCATGATACTTTGTTACCGGTAGAGCAGTCGGCTGTCAAGACGTTCACAACATAGTAAATGTTCTCCAACCCCCCGTTCTCAAACGATGGACGTTGGCGAAGGCTGCAGACTTCTAGTGGCATCGAGCTGGAGGACGCGCAAATTGCTCCATTCGCCCCAAGAGCTTGGAATCGTACCCACAAAGCGTTTGTTTGCAGACGGACTTCGCTGACACGAGCTGCTGGGGCGAGATCTGCGGGGAGAGTGCCTCCAATCTCGTTGTTATCGAGAGACAAGGACAAGAGAGAGATCATATTGGACATTTCGAAGGGAAGGCTACCCGAGAGGCTGTTCGAGCTGAGAGCAAGCGAGCTTAGCCCAACCATCGCGCCAGCGTGTGTCGGAATGCTTCTAGTGAATCCCCCCGCGGACATGCCCAGGGTGTAGAGGCCTGTCATTAAGCCCAACTCTGTTGCAAGAGAGCCGCTAAAGGGGTCATAACTCAACTCAAGCGTCCGCAGAGACGGCATTGTAGTAAACGCCAGTGGTTATGTTGCAGACCCGTCCTGGAAGCTTCCCTGGAAGGTGTTGCTGGAGAGATCCAATGTACTGAGAACCGGTAGGTTTATAAGTTCAATAGGGATGAACCCGGTCAACTTGTTCGAGGATTGGACAAGAGAAGAGTGGGACAAAAGCGTTAGAACACGTACCAAATCATTCGCATGTAGTACACAGTTTGGGTCGATAGCTCGGACGTACCAGTGAGAGGCTGTATAACGAGGCCACGTCGCCAAGCGTCGGTGGATTTTCCCAGTCAGTGCGTTCAAGGAGAGATGTTGGAGGGTGTCCGAGGCGCTCAGATCACTAATAGTCGCCGTGAAGTCGTTATAAGCCAAGTTGAGAAGCACCAAGCCGGCAAAATCGCCCACATTCATGTCAGGCAACGCGTGATTGAGGTTGTTGTTAGAAAGGTCAAGGACGGAGAGGCTATTGAGCACCTTGAGAAACAATGGGAACGCAGTATTTAGCTGGTTTTGCTGCATAATGATCTGCTCGATACTCGGAAGAGACGACCATTCGTTCGGAATACTGGTGAGCAAATTCGCCGACAAGTCCAACACCTTGAGTCTCTGCAAGTCGCCAAGCGTCGACAATGCAGCGCCAGATAGCTTGTTCTGTCGGACGTACAGGTACTCAAGTGCATTCAGCGTTCCAAGCGTTGCCGGAAGCTGAGCCAACTTGTTGTACGACAGCTGCATCGTAGTAAGCGCTGGGCAGTTCGGCATGTTGTCACCAATGACGGTGAGACTGTTGTAACTAATGTTGAAGGTCTCAAGGCTTGTAAGGTTCGAAAAGAAGCCTTCTGGCAAGGCCCCGATGTTGTTCTCCGTCAAGTCCAAGGTCGTCAGTCGTGATAGGAGACCGATATTAGACGGGAGCGTCTCAAAGTTGTTCTCCGACAAGTCCATGCTGGTCAGGAGTGATAGGAGGCCAATTGTAGACGGCAGTGCCTCGATATTGGTCTTTGACAATTCAAGGCTGGTCAGTTGGGAGAGGAGGCCGATGCTAGCCGGGACCGTTCCAGAAACTTGTTATTAGTGACAAAGAGTGATTCCAATGACGTGTAGGTGCCAAAGAAGTCAGGAATTGGGCCTGTTATCAAGACTGTTCCTGAAAGAGAGAGAGATAGAAAGGAAGTATAACTGAATGTCAGCGAACAGCCACACATGCAGTTCCTCTTGGCTCAACTTTCGATCTCACTCACCTACGTCAAACGCAGTCAAATTTACCAAATTGGCGAATTCCGTCGGGATCGCAGTGTTGATACGATTGTTTCCCTACGCAGAATAGAAAGGGGCTAGTGACATGAGTGAGTTGGCAAAATAGAAAATGTGCCAGATACAGCTACCAATAGGTATGTCCGGTACAATAACACTCACCAGTTTGAGGGTTTGCAATTCAGTCAGCAAGCCAATCTCAGACGGCACGGACTCCAATAGATTATTGGCGAGCTCCAACAAGACAAGTTTGACAGCCCCAAGCTGGCTCGGGATTGCACCGGTCAATCTATTCCCATTAAAGACGATGGTATTGAGGTTCCGAATGTTAGCCAAGCTCGACGGTATCGACCCGCTGATACCGTTGTTTGCTGAGAAGGTCCAAAAGGAGAACATCAAACAAGTTAGATTGAATGGTATGGGTGACATGAGACGACCGCCAAGCCGAAGAAGACGCTTCCTTACCAAGACTGATCCCTGTGGTGTATCTGTCTTCAGTGCACGAGACACCGTACCAGTCGCATGGACACCCCCTCATCCAGTTTTCCTTTTGTGACCAGCTGTCTCCGTTCCCGTTTACGTAAAATTCGGACATCACGGACAACTCCAACGCGGTCTTTGTTGTAGTTGTAGAGAAAGACAATGTTGTTTGTTTTGTTCACGCTGGAGTCGTCAAAGGCGGCCAGAATCTTGGGATACTCGTCTTCCAAAGTGACCTCCCAAGCATAATCAGCAAGATCACGACCACCAACATCACGGCTGCTGAGACTCCACTGCTCTTGCTTGAGTTGGCAAAGAGCCTTTAACGAGGGTCGCGCTTTTACCGCCACGCCGGCCACGCTCATTTGGAACTCGCGTGGGGCAGGGATGGCCGCTTTCACAGTGAACACATTGGTGAGGAGGACCACGAGCTCGACGGCAAAGCAGACCTTCATGGTATGGAGTATGATGCAGGTATTCTTGTTGATGTCTCGTCCAATATCTATTGTTTCTTGCTAAAATACTGCAGCATAATATTATTATGTTGCCTTTTTCCTTTGGGATGATCTCGAAAACGTCGGATCATCTCAAGTAATTGTAAATGTTCGACTAATAATTGTCTCCTGTTTCTCCGTCGCTTTCTTACTGGTACCGCCGTTACGGTACCAGCAGCAGAAACCAGTGCGGACGATTTGCCACAATGATGGTTCTGTACGCAGAAGAATTTGATGCCTTTCTGTGATCACAACGTCCGCATCGCCCCACAATGTCTCCTGTTTCTCCGTCGCAAAATGGTACCGGAATGTTGTACTGTTTGGTACGTACAGTGTGTGTTTTGTTTGTTGTTGTGCGTGTGTGCGTGTGTGGGTGATTACGGTATACTACAGTACTGTACCGTACCAGCCGAGTAAACCAGTGACTATGTTGACTGATGACTGATGACATCTCGTCTCGACCGGAAGACCGTTAAAGACTACCGTATCAAACGTGCACCACTTCCACTACAGTACATCACTGCACGGAGAAGTCGCTACAGTACGTACAGATGTAGTGCTGCAGTTTGTGCTGCTATGCTAGCGATGTCTCTACCTTTTTCCCGGGAACGACAACATAATGACGATACTCCTACAGTACAGTAGCCTACTAGTCTACATACTGTACTACAGTAGCCTTCTTTTTTGGAGTGTTGGTTCTAGTTGGTTCGTTCCATGATGATGGAATCTAGAATGTCGATTGAAAGTAGACTAGACTAAGTCTAACATCTAAAAGGGAATGAATCGGCAGGCGTCGATCGATAGATCTTGGAAATCCAACGCACATTCGCGCGCAGTACGATTCAAAAAGATCGCTCACAGCACACACCGCGATGACGAGAAAGTCATTCGCGCAGCAACGCAGCACCGAACAACCACACAACCGCACAACCACAGCACAACCACAGCACAACCACAGCACAACCACAGCACAACACCATACGATACGATACGTTGATTCATTCGGATCAGCACTGCAGTGTAGTCTAGCGCAGACTAGCGTAGACTAGCGCAGACTAGCGTAGACTAGTGTACTGACAAGAGAGAGAGAGAGAGACATAGCTACAGTAGTTAATGTCGACGGATCCAACGGCACCGCCGCCGCCGCCGTCGAAGGACGCGTTACTGGCGTCGCTCATGGGCGATTCCGCTAGCGACGATAGCATCAACAAAAACAACGACGACGACGATAATAATAACGACGACGACAATAACGATGCGACTGCGACTGCGGGAGGTCTCTTTGACGACATTCCCGACGATCCTTCCAACGAGACTCCTCCGAACGTCAATCGCAACAGGAACGTCGACGTCAACGCTGCCCCCCCGAACGAGTCCACTTTACTGGCGGGCCTCGTGCCGGCTCTGGTCAATCCGGTCGCGGCTCCCGTATCGGCGCCTGTTATTTTCACGCAGAGTCAGTCGGATCGCATGAATAGGACGACTGTTCCTACTACTAGTACTAGTAACTCGGTAACGATAATGCAGTCGTCATCCTTGTTGCAAGCGTCGGGATTGCTGGGAGATGACACGTTGGAGAAGGAGGGTAGCAGCAATGGTAACAGTAATGGTAGTGGTGGTCTCTTTGACGATATTGACGAGCAACAAGAATTGCGTCTCCTGGAACAGCAGCAAGAAGAAGCTTCTGCTGCTGCTGCTGCCAAACAAGAACAAGAACGTTTGCAACAGGAACAGCAACTGCTGCAGGATCAAATGCAAAGCATTCATCTTGCCAGTCCACCACCACAGCAATATCAGCAGCGACAAGAACATCAGCAGCAACACCAGCAACCGACCGTGTACGCTACGCAGCAGCAGCAGCAGCGACCCGTCTACGCCACGCAACCGTATCCACAACAGCAACAGCAGCCAGTCATGTACGCGACGCAAACGCAGCAACCGCAGACGGACTTTTACCGGCCCCGCGCACCCGTTGCGGCCGTGGTGCAGCCGGCACCCAACGCCTATCAACAACAACAACAACAACAGTTTGCCCCCAACAACAGCAACTATCCGCAGTATCCATCCGGACAACAGCAACAACACCGATTGCAGCCAGGAGGAGGCAGCAGCAGCGCTGGCATGAATAGTACTAGTAGTAACGGTGGCGGCGGTAATCGCTACTACCAACCCGCGCAGCGGCCTCTGACTTCCGCAGGACTCCACCAGTCACCCGCATCGGTCCAAGCCCGCATCATTTACCAACCCCAGCCCATTGCCAATCCCATTTACTCCAAGGTATTGGTGACGGAACCCATGTTGGTTTCGTCACCAACCGTGTTTTTGATGAGTCAAGCGCCCCACTGGAGTTACCAAGTGTCCACCGAGCTCTCCGTGCCCGGATCGGGGACGTGGCTCGTGCGACGGCGCTTTAGACACGTGGTGGCCTTGGAGGATCGACTGCGACTCGAGTGTCCCGGCGCCATTTTGCCCCCGCGGTACGTATGTAAAGATAGAGAGAGTAGACTGGTACTGTGGAACGCGCAATAAGTACAGCAACAGGCTCACTTTTTTCGTTTGCATCCCTTCTTCTGCAGTCCCGACAAGCACGCCACGCGGGCCATTGAAGAAGCCAGTGCGCACCAGTCGGCCGAGTTTGCGCTCCAACGTGCGGCGGAACTCCAAGTCTACTTGAATCAACTCATTCAGCACCCCGTTTGCTTTCAGTCCACGGCGGTGCGTTTGTTCTTGGCCTTGCAGGACGACTTGGGCACGGCGTGGCCCGAATGCAGCAACAATGCGCTGACGCGCTTGACACAAGCGTCAGTCGGGGCCGCCGTAAAGGTATCCGAGCAAACGTCCACCACCAAGCTTCCCTGGCACGGAGACATGGCCTTGGACGAGTACGGAGAAGACAATGCTGAATTGCTGGCCGTGCAGTCTTCGGAAGCGGTCCGCATGGGCGCCGTCATGGCGGCGGTGCCCAAGCTGGAAGGCGCCGTGACGCTGTTGCGAGAACAAGCGGAACAGACAGGTGCTGTGGGTATGGAACTCTCGCGTCTAGCCAAGGAGGTGGAGGTGACGGATCAAGAGTTAGGACAACCCATTGCAATTGTGAGTTCGGGTATGCTTCGAGCTGGTCGCCGTAGCAAGCGCATGGCGTTGGAATTGAGTGCCGCCATGCACACGTTCTCGGTACAGTACAAATTATGCAAGTACGAAAAGGCGGCCTTTGGTGATCGTCGTGTGGCACTAGTGCGACGTCACAAGGAGCGTGGCAAGGCGGATCAACGTGCGGCGCAACTAATGATTCAGCAACGACAAATGTACGGTTTGCCGTATGGACAACATCAGCAGCAGCAACAATCATATCAGCAGCAATACCAGCAACAACCTGGCATGATGCCTGGAAGCTTGGATCGATTGGAACGGGATGCAGCCGTCATGGACGACATGGCAACGGATGCTGACCGGGATGCCCAAGAAATGTGTGCGCGCTTGACTAGTGAAATCAATCGCGTAGCATGGCAACGACGTACCGAATGGAACGGTGCCGTCAAGATTGTGGCGAGTGCCATGAAAGAAGCCGTGACGGAACGAGTGGCCATATGGGAGAGTGTGCGCGAGACGTTCCTGCAGGCCTTTCCGGAAGAGGATACTGGAAATTAAAGTTGCGCGCTAGGACGTGAGGATTTATTAAAGAGAGAGCGCGCGGAAGAGTGATACGGATTCCCCCTGCCGCCAGAGTAATACCTAAAGATGAGCCAGCTTTATATGGATAGTCTCTAGTCTCTACTACTTTACTTGTCTTCGCATGCCAGAACTCATATAGCTAAAACTACCGTACATACAGTGTAACTTACGCGACAACACGATGCAATTTATTTCGTTACTCTATATATTAATTGTGTACCCTCGTGCACTCAATTATGAAGTGAATGTTGCATCGTGCAAGACACGGATTTAACGTGAATCATCCGTTTACTCGTGTTATTCTACATTATTTCATGTAACTCGTAGGACCACCACATTATCCTCTCTCGCAACCTGTTCCACTCTGTCGAAGTGCACGTGAAGGCGTGGCACACTTGTGTCCTGCCATGCTCCCGCATGTCTTTTCCAGGCGCCAAATCAAAATGCGAGACCTGGCGTAATCATTGCAGTCCGCTCACCTTGCAATCGGCACTTCTCACTCAGCGCATAAATTAGAGATTCGTCAAGAAGTGCCGTCAACTCCATCTCCTGTCAAAGAACCATAGGCCGAATCATCGGAGAGCCCTGTTGAAGTTGGCCAGAGGCAGAGGCTTAAAGCATCCAAGAAACTCCCTGGATACGGGGCAGTAAAGGCCGGTCATTGGAGAAACTCCGCTACCGGGACCGTTTGGCCGGACGCTGGAGAGACAACGGAGGCAGGAGGCTGTTGCCACGTCAGGATCCCTCTTCTGTTCTTCGTGTCTAGAGTAACCTGTCAATTGAAGGTTGAAGATGAAAGGCTATTGAGCCAAGAGAGAGACATGTAGAGGGAATGGTAGGTAGTTTAGTAAACCTAACCCGGCTCTGGAGGGGGTTCTTTGATAGGCTCGGTGCTTTCTCACGCAAGTGAGATAACGCGTCGCAGCCTGAAGTTCCCGGGGAATGCACAAATCAATGCCACGGGAGGTTGCCCGTAACACCAATCCACAGATTTCCTCATCGCTGTGTCCAAGGTTGGTCATCACTCAACAAACCATCAAAAATCCCCCAAGCCTCTCTACATGCAGTAACGCGTCAGCGCCAAGCGGTCGAACAGGTTCCACTCCAAGGAAAGGGTTTGCATGTTGAAGCCGGTTTGACTCAAACGCCAGCGTCCGTGTTCTGTCACTTCTTGACCCTAAGCCTTGCGCAGGCAAACCAGATACGTGCCAATACAAATGCATCGAATAAAACTTGACTTCAAGGGAATTTACCGCTGAACCGTTGAATGACGCGAGAAACAGGTCACCACTCATGCCAAGCATGTGTAACAAGAAAGGGTAGAGACGAAACGTCCGATAGTAGTGGGACATCCAGGCTTTACCTAAAACAATTATCTGTTGGAGGAATGGCGCCGCCACAAGCCCAGACGGTGGTACCACATGCCTACTAACAGCCCTGAGGCGGACGTGTGTACGCC
>Ga0307978_1003688_pt1 | contig 10383 bp, 9 predicted proteins | sample OrgLakmetage1056_FD_203151 | JGI IMG/M metagenome (GOLD analysis project Ga0307978, IMG submission 203151) | Saline water microbial communities from Organic Lake, Antarctica - #1056 | ecosystem: Environmental > Aquatic > Non-marine Saline and Alkaline > Saline | place: Antarctica: Organic Lake...
CACCCAAGGACGAGCGAGACAAGCACCATGACGTATTGCTCCGGCCCCGGCGCAATCAGGAATGTGGTTATCGCAAAGAGAACGGCAGAGCAGAATACAAGACCTGCATGCGGGCGTAGTTGCGCCGCGGCGCGGTAGATCGAGCTGGTCGTTCGGGCGGAGATGGTCAAGCTGACGTACCTCGTGCTGGGGTCGGATGTCCCATCAGACATTGGTTCAAAGGACTTAATACCACCTTAACGCGACTAAAAAGATTTCGTCAGTCTTAAGATATCAATCAATCAGATGCGCACCATCTGAGCCACGAAGAAACCATCGCCGCCATCCGTGACGTCAAAACTGCGGGTGTTCTGCAGCTTCCATTCCGGCATAGCATACAGAAACGCAGCGATGCGGTCTTCATTTTCAGCGTTCAGAAGCGAGCATGTGGCGTAGATTAACTGCCCCCCCGGCGTGACCAGCGCGGCGGCCTGCTCCAATATACTTGATTGCAGTACCGTCAGTTTATCCAGCCGTTCGGGGGTGAGGCGCCATTTGGCCTCGGGGGTGCGCCTCCACGTGCCACTTCCCGAACATGGTGCATCGCATAAAACGATATCATACGATGCTTTATAATCCAGATCTGATGTAGATATTGGCGTAATTCGTGCACCTGCACGCGCGGCACGCTCGGGTAAGTCCCGCATCCGCGACGCATCGATGTCATGCGCAAAAACCGGCGCATCCGTTCGGGCGGCGAGTGCCAGAGATTTGCCACCACCACCAGCGCAATAATCAAGGATACGGGTCACCCCAGTCAGGTCGATTGCTTCCATTGCAGCCTGGCCCGAGCCATCCTGAAGCTCGACCAAGCCAGTCAGGTAGGCCCCGCTGCGCGCCAGCTTGCGGGCGCCACTCGTTACGCAAAGTGCAGTCTTTGCAATAGGGTGGGGCGCGGCATTGATTCCGTCGTTTGCTAAATCGCGCACAGTATCGTCGCGGTTGCCTTTCCCCAGGTTGACCCGCAGCATGACAGGCGCGCGGGTGCGCAGCGCCATTGCAGCGGCCTCCGCGCCACCACCCAGCGATGTACGAAACAAATCCAGCAACCACTCGTTCAGATCTAAGGCATCGGCGCCGATCGGCGCGATTCCGGACTCTATCTCGGTATCAGTCAAGAGCGCAGGCGCATAACCGGTGCCGGTGAACAGCTCAGCCGGATCGCGCCCGTCGGCGCGCAGCGCACCAATCATGCGCCCGCGACCCGTCGCGGCTCCGCCTAGGCAGGCGTAGGATCTGTAGCAGCGCAGAACCTGAAAGACATGATCGCGTACCGCCGCACGATCGCCAGATCCGGCAAAGCGCGAGCGGCGCGCCCACCCGGTCAACGCCTTTTCGGCAGCCTCACCACTGTCGATGCGGTTGAGCACGTCTATGGCAGCTTCCGCTTGGGCGCCAGGGGTCAAGTAAACACCTTATGCGTCACATCAAAATACGATCTTATATATCTGATAACGTTAGCCAATTCTGTAATTTGGCGACTCGCGGGTGATCTGCACGTCATGCACATGGCTTTCACTCAGGCCCGCGCCAGTGATACGGACAAACTCGCAGTTGTGGCGCATCTCTTCGACTGTGGCGCAGCCGGTATAGCCCATTGCGGCGCGCAGGCCTCCGATCAACTGGTGCACAACCGTGCCAGCAGCGCCCTTATACGGAACCTGGCCTTCGATACCCTCCGGAACAAGCTTGTCGCTAGCCGCATCCTTTTGAAAATAGCGGTCGGCGCTGCCACGCGCCATCGCACCAAGGCTGCCCATTCCGCGATATGCCTTGTAGGAGCGGCCCTGGAACAGGATCATTTCGCCCGGGGCCTCATCTGTGCCAGCCATCATGCTTCCGACCATCGCGCAAGATGCGCCAGCGGCGATCGCCTTGGCAAAATCGCCCGAAAACTTGATACCGCCATCTGCGATGATCGGTACGTCGCCTGCGGCCGCGACACAGTCCATGATAGCAGTCAGTTGCGGCACGCCAACGCCGGCAACCATGCGGGTGGTGCATATACTGCCCGGCCCGATGCCGACCTTGACGGCATCCGCACCCGCGTCGATTAGTGCACGCACGGCGTCGCCGGTCGCCACATTGCCCGCAACGATCTGCACGTCGCCAGCGATCATTCTGGCGCGCCTAACAGCCTCTGCCACGCCGGCTGAGTGGCCGTGCGCGGTATCTATTACTATCATGTCGCAGCCCGCGGCGACCAGCGCCTCACTCCGTTCGAATCCCGCATCGCCGACGGTCGTCGCAGCCGCGACGCGCAGACGGCCCAGACGGTCCTTGCAGGCAGACGGGTTCAGCACGGCCTGCTCGGTATCCTTCAACGTCAAAAGCCCTGTCAGCTTGCCGTTTCCATCGGTCACCAACAGCTTCTCGATGCGGCGCGCCTTCATCAGGGATTTAGCTTCTTCCAAATCGGCGGGCTCTTGCAGGATGGCTAGATCATCGCTTGTCATCATTGCCTTGACGGGTGTCGAGGCATCTTGGGCAAAGCGCATATCGCGGTTGGTGACAATCCCCACGACCCGGCCCGTTGCATCGACGACGGGAAATCCGGTGACGCGGTACTGCTCCTGCAGCGCCTTGGCGTCAGCCAAAGTCTGATCAGGCGTCAAGGTGATCGGATTGTAGACAATGCCAGAAACGAAACGCTTGACTCGGCGCACCTCGTTGGCTTGATCTTCCACGTTAAAATTACGGTGGATCACGCCCATTCCGCCAGATTGTGCCATGCAGATTGCCATGCGCGACTCGGTCACAGTATCCATTGCAGAACTCAGCAGCGGTATGTTTAGCGATATAGACTGCGTCACCCGCGTGCGGGTATCTGCAGTGCTAGGCAGCACAGTCGACGCGGCGGGGACTAGCAGGACATCATCGAAGGTCAAAGCCTCACGAATCTTCATCACTTTTCTCCATGAACAGATCGTTTGGCACGTCCCTATCTCACGGAAACCGCCGGGGCGAAAGGCAAAACATACCTTGCCGCCGCGCGCACCGCGCGCCTTACTGCAATCGCACCCCTACGCGGAGATCTAACCATGAGCGGACATAACTATGACACCGGGCGGCTGAACCTGCCCTTCGTTGGTATCTCGACCTTCGGCAAGCGGCCTTACGTCGCAGACTGGGGTGCCATAGATGCCGATATCGCTATCCTCGGCGCCCCTTTTGACGGCGGCACGCAGTTTCGGCCCGGTGCGCGGTTTGGTCCACGCTCGGTCCGCGAGGCATCGACGCTATTCAGTTTTGGTCACGAGGGGGCGTATGACCACGAGGACGACGTCACCTATCTGGCCGAGGATGTGCGCATCGTTGATATCGGCGACGCCGACATCATTCATACCGATACCGCGCAAAGCCACGAAAACATCGCCAGCGGCGTGCGCGCAATTCTGAAAGCCGGTGCTCTGCCCGTCACCATCGGCGGCGATCACTCGGTCAACATCCCCTGCATCGATGCGTTTGAAGGGCATGGCGACATTCACATCCTGCAAATCGACGCACATCTCGATTTCGTGGATGTGCGGCATGGCGTGCGCAACGGTCACGGCAATCCGATGCGCCGGGCCGCGGAGAAGCCTTATGTGACCGGCCTGACCCAGCTGGGCATCCGCAACGTCAGCTCGACCGCCAAGGATGGCTATAACGCCGCTCGCGCAATGGGTTCGGATATCCTGTCGGTTCGTCAAATGCGAGACCTGGGCGTTGATGCCGTGGCCAAGCGGATCCCGGCACGCGCGCGGGTCTATGTAACGCTCGATATCGACGGCTTCTGCCCCTCCATCGCACCTGGAACCGGCACCCCCAGTCATGGCGGCTTTCTGTATTACGAGGTACTGGAGCTTCTGCAAAGGGTTGCGCAGACGCATGATATCGTTGGCATTGATCTGGTCGAAGTCGCCCCGGCCTATGATCCGACCGAAGCCACATCGATCCTTGCGGCACAAGTCCTGCTGAATTTCCTCGGTTTCATCATGCACGCAAGACAAAGCTAGGGGCGGAGCGGTTTCATCTTGGTCAAAATACTCCCGCCGGAGGCGTCCGGCGGGCTAGATCATCGAAATAGGCGCGCCGTACGCAATAAATGAAAAGAAAATCCGACCCCTGCGACACTTTACCCCTTTTTGCCGGTTGACGCCCCCGACTACCCCCCATAATAATTACTTCGTACGCAAAAGGGGAGTGGTCCTGTGGAGCCGCTGGTAGTAATCACACGGAAAATGCGCATGGGCCGGTAACGGAAACCCGACTAGAACCTCATGCGCCCCCGTCCCAAGCGGGGTTTTTTTTATGCGCAAGCGCAATGATGTCACGAACGGAGCAATACGATGACACGTCAGATGACCGGAGCGAAAATGGTAGTTCAGGCCCTCAAGGATCAGGGCGTCGAGGTCGTCTTCGGCTATCCTGGTGGCGCAATGCTTCCCATCTACGATGAGGTTTTTCAACAAAGCGACATCCAGCATATTCTGGTACGTCATGAACAAGGCGCGGTTCACGCCGCCGAAGGATATGCCCGCTCAACCGGCAAGCCCGGCGTGGTACTGGTCACTTCAGGCCCCGGCGCGACGAATGCGGTGACGGGCCTCACGGATGCGCTGCTGGACAGCATTCCCATCGTAGTTCTCACCGGACAGGTGCCGACCTTTATGATCGGAACAGATGCCTTTCAGGAGGCAGATACCGTCGGCATCACACGCCCCTGCACCAAGCATAACTGGCTGGTCAAGGACACGGCAAAGCTGTCTGCGACCTTGCACGAGGCGTTCCATGTCGCCGTCACGGGCCGCCCCGGCCCCGTGCTGGTTGATATCCCCAAGGACGTGCAGTTCGCCACTGCCGCCTACACGCCAAAGCAAAAAGCGCGCATCAGCCGTTACCAGCCGCAGGTCAAGGGCGATCTGGAGTCCATAACCGAGCTGGTGGCCGCCATCGAGACTGCCAAACGGCCGCTGTTCTACACCGGCGGCGGCGTGATCAATTCGGGCCCCGCCGCCAGCCAACTGCTGCGCGAGCTGGTTGAGGCGACAGGTTTTCCGATCACGTCGACGCTCATGGGCCTTGGCGCCTACCCCGCCAGCGGCAAATCGTGGCTGGGGATGCTCGGTATGCACGGCCTTTATGAGGCGAACATGGCGATGCACGATTGCGATCTTATGATCAATGTCGGCGCGCGTTTCGACGACCGTATAACTGGTCGGCTGGATGCGTTCTCCCCCGGCTCCAAAAAGGCGCATATCGACATCGACCCGTCGTCGATCAACAAGGTGATAAAGGCCGATATTCCCATCGTCGGTGATATCGCCCATGTGCTTGAGGATCTGCTCAAGGTCTGGAAATCGCGTGGCCGCAAGATCAACACGGAGGCCGTCGCGAAGTGGAACGCCCGTGTGGACGAGTGGCGCAAGGTCGACTGCCTCAGCTTCAAGCAGGAAGGGCCTACGATCAAACCGCAATATGCCCTCAGCCGCCTTGAGGCGCTGACCAAGGAGCACGACCGCTACATCACCACCGAAGTTGGCCAGCACCAGATGTGGGCGGCTCAATATCTCGGCTTCGAGGATCCTAACCGCTGGATGACATCAGGCGGCCTCGGCACAATGGGTTATGGCTTTCCGGCATCCATTGGCGTGCAGATGGCGCACCGCGATGCGCTGGTCATCAACGTCGCGGGCGAGGCCAGCTGGATGATGAACATGCAAGAAATGGGCACGGCTATCCAGTTCAATCTGCCGGTTAAGCAGTTCATCCTAAACAACGAGCGCCTCGGCATGGTCCGCCAGTGGCAAGAGCTGTTGCATGGCGAGCGCTATTCGCAGTCATGGTCAGAAGCCCTGCCCGATTTCGTCAAGCTGGCCGAGGCCTTTGGCGCCAAGGGCATCCGGTGCAGCGATCCCGCCGATCTGGACGACGCGATCATGGAGATGATCAAGTATGACGGACCAGTGATTTTTGACTGCATGGTGGAAAAGCATGAAAACTGCTTCCCAATGATTCCTTCGGGCGAGCCGCATAACAAAATGCTGATGGGCGATGCGTCGACTAAGGATGCCATCGGGTCCAAAGGTGCGGTTATGGTTTAAGAAGGGTGTCTAACGGCAATCATAACAATGATTTTTCGCAGAAAATTTGCGCGCCACTCGCGCCACTGCAAAGGAGCTGACAATGTCCGCACTGAACATCAAGAAGGGCGCGAACAAGCATTCCGCCTATAACCTTCGCCCAACCTTCTCGGATGTGGAGGAGCGCCACACCTTGGCCGTCCTCGTCGATAACGAGGCGGGTGTTCTGGCGCGCGTGATCGGGCTTTTCTCGGGGCGTGGCTATAACATCGATAGCCTGACAGTGGCCGAGATCGACTATGAGGGGCACATGTCCCGCATAACCATCGTCACCACCGGCACGCCGCAGGTAATCGAACAGATCAAGGCGCAGCTAGGCCGCATCATCCCGGTGCATGAGGTCCACGACCTAACGGTCGAGGGCCGCGCGGTGGAGCGGGAACTGGCGCTGATCAAGGTGATCTGTACTGGCGACAAGCGGGTCGAGGCGTTGCGGCTTGCCGATATATTCCGCACCAACGTGGTCGACAGCACGCTTGACAGCTTCACCTTCGAGATTACCGGCACATCCGAGAAGATCGACGCTTTTACCGATCTGATGCGCCCCCTTGGCCTGTCGGATCTGGCACGCACCGGAGTCGCCGCCCTACCCCGCGGCACCTAGGCCGTGACGCGCTTTTGTGGCAACCAAAAAGAGCGGGCCGATAGGCCCGCTCTTTTCGATTCTAAGGGTTGAAATATCCCGCGCCGCCGTCAGGCGTAAGCGGCCACGCGCTTCCGCCTGAGTGGCACAACATTGGCAGCATAATCACTATTGGCAGCCGATGGGGCGCCACCAGCGACCACCCTCATCCGCGCAACTGCCTGCCGCAGGTCGGAACTCAGCGATGGATGGCTGCGCTGCGTCACGAGGCGCGGCATATCAGCGAGGCGCATATCGCTACCTTCACACAGATCAAATTCGACCAGATCACCGGCGGCCATTGCGGAATCCCGGCTGGCATCACCACTGTAGAAGGCCAGATCACCATGATCCTCGCACCAGATGACAGCGCGGTTCTGGCGCTGATCACTCCAAAGAACGACTCCGTACATAAAAACCTCCTCACTTCCAATCGTACGCGCCGAATATCACGGCGCCCGTATTGTGATTGCTTTGGCGTTTGCGGCGTTCGGAGCCGTCTTCACCGATGCGTATCCATTACCTTTAAAATGGAACGTATCAGGCCCTCAGGCCATGTTTGAATCGCCTGCGCGCCTGATCCATTTGTGTCACCGCGCACGAAAAGTGACGCCAACTAGCGTCACCAAACGTGACAACGCGTGTTAGCCGTGCTGAAGTGGGATTTTCGAGATATTGCCCCCAACGACGAAGGTGCACCAACATGCCCGAATCGAGTTACAGATATTATTGCGGCTGCGCCCGCCGCATCACCCGACCCGGCCTGAACTGACATCAGCGCGCAATGGCCCCTGTCAGTCAAATCAACTCACCGGACGCGACAGACCCCGCACAACTGCGGGCGGTCTTTGGCGACAATCTGCGTGCGCTCAGCGCCGATTACCCCTCCATCGCGGGCTTATGCCGCGACTTGGGCATCAACCGAACCCAGTTTAACCGTTACCTCACAGGGGAAAGTTTTCCTAGGCCTGACGTGCTTCACCGCATTTGCCAGTTTTTCGGCACTGATGCGAGGATTCTGCTGGAGCCAAGCAATCACCTGACCTCGGCCTCGTTTGATCTGCTCAGCCATCCAGTCGTCTCCGGCTTCTTTGGGGAGAAGCCTGTTGCCGTGCCCGAATCGCTGTTTCCAAACGGTATTTACCGCTTTGTGCGGCGCAGTTTTGTGGATGAAACGCTGTTTGTGCGAGGCCTGATAATCATTCACCGCGAGGATGGATACACCTTCCTGCGGGGAGCCGAGCCGCTGGATGCCCTGCGCCGTCAAGGCCTATCGACAGCCCGGCGCGACCGCGAGTTTCGCGGCATCGTCATGCGGCAGGAAGAAGGGATCATGATAATCGTGACCCACCGCAATTCGATGGCCTGCTCTTTCAACTTTCTCGCGTCTGAGACGTCGTTTCAACCCAACCTTTGGGAGGGCTACGTCACCCGTACCGTCCGCGAGAAGATTTCCGGCATCCGCGCGGCCCGTATGGTCTATGAGCATCTGGGCAATAATACCGGCGCGATCCTTACCGCCGCGCGTGGCAAATCCCTTATCGAGATTGGTGAGGTACCTCCCTACCATGCCCGCCTTCTGCGGCTGGACGAACCATTTCGGTAGCGCCCAGGCGCACGCTGTCATGTCGCAGTGAGAAAAGTTGCGTCGCAGATCGTCGGTTAGGGGCGGTGCAAAACGCGCATGGTTGCTTCAGCCACTCATGCAGGCAGGAGCACGCCATGACCCTCACCGACCTTTCGAACGTCCGCGCCACGGTGGACAAAGCCAATGGCCTGCCCAACGCGCATTACATAGATCCCACAGTGTTCGAGGAGGAAAAGCACGCCCTGCTTTTCTCGCAATGGGCCGGTCTTGCCGTGGCCGCTGATGTGCCCGAGCCGGGCGATGCGGTGCCACTCACCTTCTTGGGAATGCCGCTCCTACTGCTGCGGGACAAGGATGGGACAGTGCGGGTGTTTCAGAACATTTGTCGACACCGCGGCATGATACTGGTCGATTCCCCGCGGAAAATCGAGGGGGCAATCCGCTGCCCCTATCATTCATGGTGCTACTCGACCAAAGGCGAGCTGGTTTCGACGCCGCATGTGGGCGGGCCAGGTCAAAACACCCACGCTGCGATCAGACGCAGCGAGTTGGGCCTGAACGAGGTTCGCGCCCATGTCTGGCGCGACGTGGTGTGGATCAACCTGTCGGGCGACGCGCCCAATTTCGAGATCGCAATGTCGCATATCATTGAGCGCTGGCGCGAGTTCGACCTGCCACTCCATCACGGTGGTCATGGAAGCCGCTTCACACTCGAGGTTCAGACCAACTGGAAGCTCGCCGTCGAGAATTACTGCGAAAGCTATCACCTGCCTTGGGTTCATCCGGGCCTCAACAGCTACTCGCGGCTTGAGGATCATTATCACATCGAAGAACCCGAAGCGTACTCGGGTCAAGGCACAATGGTCTACCGCCAGCTCACGAACGAGGATGGCGATACCTTCGTCGATTTCGACGGCGTCAGCGCCAAGTGGAACGAGCAGGCTGAATACATCGCCGCCTACCCTAACGTCCTGCTGGGTGTGCATCGCGACCACTCCTTCGCCATCATACTTGAGCCGAAGGGGCCGGGTGCGACGGTCGAACATGTCCACCTCTACTATGCGCAGCCCGACATTGATGAGGGGCTGAAGGCGCGCAATACCCAGCTTTGGAAGGGCGTGTTCGAAGAGGATATCCTCGTCGTTGAGGGTATGCAAAAAGGCCGCCATGCCACGCAGTTCGACGGAGGCCGCTTCTCGCCAGTAATGGATAGCCCGACCCATTGCTTCCATTCATGGGTCGCAGGCAAGGTCGAGGCGCAGCGCAGCCTCGCCCGAGCAGTCGAATGACCGGCGATCTGCACGCCCGCATGCTGGCCGCACATCAAGGGCCAGACCCCACCGCACTGATCACGCTCTATACCGAAGCGGCGAATGGTGCGAACAGTCTGGATGCGTCATGCTTCTTCCTAACCCACGCTTATGTATTTGCGCTGGAGGCGGGCGCGCCGCAAGCATCGCAACTGCATTGGCGCCTTATGCAGAATGGGCGCGAGGAATAGCCGGCTACTGCGCCTCGCAAAGCAACCGGTATAGATGCCAAGTCGCGTGCCCCAGCAGCGGCAGCACGATGAAAAGACCCAAGTGGACCTGTCCCGGTTTCGTGCCGCCCCTAGTGCTCGCTTAAGCCACCTTGCGTTTGAAAGCGACGGGGCTTTTCCAACCCAATGTTGAGTGACGGCAGCGTGGGTTGTAGACGCCGGTGGTGTATTCGAGGGTCGCCATCTCAGCCTGCCTGCAGGTTTCCCATGTGTCGCGCCAGATCAGTTCGGCCTTGATGGTTTTGAAGACCGTTTCGACGGCAGCGTTATCGTAACAATTCCCCTTACCACTCATGGAGACTTGAAAGTCGTGTTGGCGCAAGATCTTCTGATAATCGTGTGAGGGAGTATCCGAAACTCTGTGTATGAGGCTTAGCCCATGCAGTTTTGACGGGTCATTTATTGAACCGTTCTGGGTATAGGATAGCGAACTGGTTTCGTGCGGCAACCCACTCTCTGACGCAGCGGC
>Ga0307978_1003692_pt1 | contig 10374 bp, 8 predicted proteins | sample OrgLakmetage1056_FD_203151 | JGI IMG/M metagenome (GOLD analysis project Ga0307978, IMG submission 203151) | Saline water microbial communities from Organic Lake, Antarctica - #1056 | ecosystem: Environmental > Aquatic > Non-marine Saline and Alkaline > Saline | place: Antarctica: Organic Lake...
CTACATCTACTACTACTCCAACAGATGAACTTGGCGTCGCGTTGTCGGGAAGCCATTAGCCACGTTGCCATGATGAAAAAGGAACTCGCCACGCAACAACGGAGAACGTCCGAAGCCATGGCGCTCCAGCGACACGCCGCGCCCGTCCAACAGCGACTCCGATCAACCACTGAACAACCACCCCAGTCTCCACAATTGCTACCGCCAGCGTCGCCACTGGCTCCACTCGATACTATTACTATTACCACTACTACGAATGGCAGCAGCAACAACAAGGTCATGGAACAGTCACCCCGGAGAAATCCCGCGGCTGTGTCTGCCACCGTGCAAGCCGAAATGGACCGCATGGACCGCATCCTGGCGGAACACGCCAGCGGGAACAGTCCCAGCCTTGCGGCCGTTACTACAAGTACTACAACGACAACTGCTGTGGCGACGAGTGAAAAGGAACAGCCGCCCCAGGAAATTGTCGCCGTTCAGGTGCTACCCAAGCTGGAGTCTGCAGTATTGGCAACACCTACCGCGTCACCATCCAAATCAGCCGATGTTAGTGAAGGTGAGGACGAGGACGACGATGAAGAGGAGGACGATGTGGAGGAACCAATCACCAAAAGACAGACACGCGTGGCCGACTTGCCAATCATGAAAAATGGCAGAAGTCCGGGTGTGGGTGAACCCTTTGTAGCAACGGCAGGAGCAGCCGACGGACTATCGAGTCCGTTCAAACGCAAGGAGAATTACAACGAAGAATTTCCCGGGGATATTTCGGTCGTTCGCAACAAGGGACGGCGCCACCCGACCAAGAAGCTCGACAATAACAGCTTGGGCGATTTCAAAGAAACGGACGACGAAAGTTCGGTGCAATCAGGGTCGTCGGCGGAACAAGCCACGAATGGCGGTGGTGGCAATTTTGAGCGCGTCAAGAATGCCGAGGACAAGAGTACCATGAGCAGTATTGATGCCTTTGAAGCGTCCTTTCAGACCAATTTTCCCGATAGCTTTTCACCACGCGAAGATGCCGAAGAAAAGAAAACGTCCGAATCGGGCATTTACAATCCCTTTGCCCCGAGTCCGAAAAAGTCACCTCAACACGGCAGCAGTTCGGCTGGTGCTACTGCCACAACAGATCGACCGTGGGCCAGCAACAAAGTCAGTAGTAACGATGGCACGCGAGAGCGTGCGTCCGTGGCAGCCCGACGCATGGAAAGTCGACGGTCTTCTGGTCCGGCGGCGGCATCGATTGGACCAAAGCAGTCTCCCAAGATTGGTACTCCCACTGCCAGTCCAGCCACCATGAGCAAGCCTGCTGTTGCAGTACTGTTAGATTCACCGCAGGTATCCGTCAAGGCGTCCTTTGTCAATTCCAGTCCGGTTTCGAGACGATCCACCGTGGTCGCTTCTCCGATTTCTACCCCCACGACCACTACAAGCAGTAACAGTCCATTTGTGGTGTTGCGGTCCAGTAGTCCAGTCGGGAACAGTCCATTGGTGGCGTTGCGCTCTAGTAGTCCAGTCGGGAACAGTCCTGTAGTGGGGTTGCGGTCTAACAGTCCAGTCACCCAGCGCTACTCTCCAAGTACGCCGCAACAGCAAGTTTTTGCACAGGGAGCATCAGTCCGGGCGAAATTCAATACACCTTCTCCGCCATTGTTTATCGCTCCAGCCAGTACTCCACCTTCGGAAAGCGACAAGAACCAACAGCCTAAGCGACCTGAAAAGGCTGGCTATGATGCTGCCAGAGCACGTTACGAAAAGGCACTCAAACCACGCGGTCCATCCGTGTACGACAAGGGAATTGAGGTCGCCAATGCGCGTGATATATCTCCGGCAATAGATGAGCGTTCCAAGCCGCCCATGGATATTTCAATGTTATCCACGGTAGCAGGAACGCCCTTGGAAGTGACTGGATTGCGAACGTCAGTCAAGGATCGTGCTGCAGTATTTTCGGAGAGTCCCCGCACACAAGAAAATGATACGGCGCGCCGGGGTAGCTGGTCGTCCAAGGGCTCTGATAACAAGCCGTATTCGTATTCTCCGGCAACATCCGACACGGAGGACGGTGACATTCCAATGAATTCGACATTGTCTGCCAAGAAGTCTGAACGTCCAGTCAATACCATTCCTTCTATCAGTCCAGTGACCTATCGGGTGATTGGCACTGTGGCGGCTGCCAATGCTGCGGCTGCTGTTGCTAGTCCTGGGACTTCCAATGAGATTCAGAATGCTCTTACACGGCTGCGACCGTGGGACAGCGCATCCACCAACAGTTCTATTGGTCAACCGCCATTGAGTGAAGAGCGTGAGTTTGGTGGCAAGCAGCGTCGCAATGTTCATGGCCCGGTGGGAGACGAATATACAAGGTATCGACGAGATATGCCCAAACAAGACGCTGCGGGGATTGGTACGCAGTAGTCTCGTGCTCTGTTGGTGTAATTTTGCTGCAAAAAGGAATCCATGGACGTTGCCGCTCGTTTGATCCGCGACCGCGTCCCATGGGGTCAATCGCAAGAGCAATACATCTACCGGTATGGTATAACTAGACGATTGCTCATACTTATTCAACCTCGACGAGTGGTGTAATTAGTCTACTACTAGCTATTTAATCTACTCTAGCTAGAGTAGTGAGCTTCGGGTATTTAATGAAATAGCAACACTTTTGCATCTTAAAGAATATCTACATACAATGGGATGAATGAATTATAGAATCAGTAACAAGTCGATGGCTTGTTCGCCCGGGGTAAGACAATCTGTGTCGTGTTGCGTCGGTGACGGGGTCGGGTACTCATCATTGGCGTACTTTGCTGTCGTAGCAAGGGCGGAGCACTGCTGATTTCCCTGGTACTTGGCAAGGAATCACACGAGATGCGACGATGTAGCGTAATTCGGCGGCGAAAGGCCTTGTGCGCTGGCTTAATGGGTGGACGCCTGCTGCTCAAAGGACTACTTTCGCAGAAAAGCATGTGGGGAGGAATATTCTCCTTATTGAATTCATCTAGCTCCATGGGCTTGGTGTATATATGGATACGTTCCAAAGAAACGGCGAGGTCCTCCGTCACGTCTCGAAGCGGGGACTGACAAAAGTCGGGAGAGAGACTCACGCGATTCGCAACGGGACGATCCAATCTTTGCGACATGTCTTCTGGCAGTGCGGTGGTCAATAACAGTGAGGGACTTGCCCCCAAAGAGGACGAGCTTCCATTGGAAAGGCAGCTCCCAACGCTACCACTTCGTCGGTGTCCACTCAACAAAGAGGATGCAGACTTGCAGAGCGCGTGGATTTCGGGTGAGCTGCTGGCCAAAATGGCCAATGGTAGATCGGGAGCGACACGACGTCTCGACTCATTGGACGAGCAAGCATGATGCTCGGGCAACCAACCGACACTGCTAATGTCGACATCGCAACTACTCCCCCAGCTGCCAATACTGGACAAGCTACTGTTTCGAGTATGGTGCCTCGATACTTCAATAGTTCCTCGTTTCATCATGGCAACTGTTGGTGAACGTTTTGGGGTTTTTGAATGGAAAGCGGAAGAGGCGAAGAGCGTTCGCTGTCGTGGAAATGAATTGACGCGGTGGCTTTTTGGTTCGAGGTCGATTTCCGTCAGTGTTGGGAACAGTCTTTCTATGGAGTCTATCTTTATCTATCCAATATCGACGTATGAAAGGACCGTGGCATGTCGGGCGTCCCACGCTATAGGCCGTTGGTGCTCTGTCTTGGTTGAATGAATGAGGATGATTTGGACGGACTGGATTTTGTTTTTAACGAATTTGTGGAGTCGCGCGCTTCTCTTCGCTAATACGGGGCTCGGCTGGCTTGATATTTAATGCATAAACTTTAAGTAGACAATGTACTTAAAAAGATTTCGATATATTTCGCTAAAAAGCGCGTCAGAATTTGAATTCTCCCTCCAGCTTTCCAGCTTCCTCGTGACCATGTGTCTATTGTCTCAGGGGCAGGCACAAAAAGAGGCACTGCCATGCTATCCAGAGTCACAGCAGTCTTTCTGTGCGTTAGTGCACAGTTACTCACTTCACAAGCCTGGCTGGGTGCTAGATATCCTCAAGCAACTTGCGTTTCTCCTCGCCACCAAGAAGCGAGTGGTCCCTGGTCCCAGCAGCAACGACGCAACGACGGTATCGATATCGATGACAGCGACAGCAACGCCCGGTCCGCCTTTGGCACAAAGGACTACTGCGATGGGACAGTGTCTATGCAGGGCGCGGTGACTTTCCTGCGGATGAATACTCGTGGTACTAAGGCTGGGCGAACTTCGGACAGACAGTGCGTCAATACATCACAACCGGGAAACATATTTTGCTGCCCGGCATTGGCAACGACCCCATACTGGACTTGATTCAAGCCAAGTATACGCATCTGACAGCCATGGATCATTCGAATATGCAGTAGAACGACAGCAAGACTTGTTGTCGTATGCCAACAGCAAACAACCGATAATGTTGAATTGCTGCAAGGGGACGTGAGAAAGCTACAGGAGCAGTGGACCTGCAGATTCGATGCCATTTTGGAAAAGGGAGTGCTCGACGCCGTGTATCTTTCTGGAGATGGCAATGTAGAGCAAGCAGTAGAGAACTTGCATCGCGTACTCAAGCCAGGTGGTTTGCATCGCGTACTCAACCCAGGTGGAATATTTGTAAGCGTTTCCGGTGTGGTTCCAGAAGATCTACGAAGGTCGTTGTTTCGAAATTGGACATGGCGGAGAGATGACAGTAACGATTTACAAGCTGGCTGCTTTGTCTTTCAAAAAGAGGAATAACCCGCTTGTGCATTTAATTATAGAAGCTTGCTCGAATAGTCTAGATGCAAATCGTAGCTCCTTACCGGTACTAGTTAAAAACCGAACTGTCTCACTCGGTCCGAACTGTCTCATTCTGACACGATCTCGGTAGATAGGATACAACACGACCAGAAATAGAGCGATCGGAACCATACCACATTTCATCACCCTCTACGATCAACTATCTAGAGGCTGCTATCTTTTATTTTCTCCGGGATCATTTTTGTTGGGTAGTTCGGAGGCGTCGAACCTGGGGGTATCGGCTGTATAGTCGTTCTGGCGTTTAGCCGACGCCAATCAGTTGACAGTCTTCGATCTGACCATATCTCGACCAATCCGAACACTCTCTGTTTCTATCCGCAAAATGATTGTCCTCGACAAGACCCGCCTCTTTGCCATAACGGAGGAAGGATTTGTTGTGCTCGACACCTGCCAATTGACCGCACCTTCCGGCTGCCCATCGAGTTTCCCTACTACCACAACGACGGGATCCCGCGATCTTTTGCCTCCAGGATCCAAGGTGACAGACATTCTGCTTCATCCCAACCAGAAGCTGCTGTACGTGGCGCTTCAGCAACAACACCAGATATTAGAAATCTCCATTCATCATTGGATTGTCACTCGACGATTTGACATGGCTTACTTTCCCACCAAGCTTGCATTGGTATAGCAAATATAACCGCCAGCAATTCACAGAGCTCTGAGGTAAATTTGAAGCCAATATGGTCCCGCGGATCTTTCTATTCTGCCACGACAAGCACTATCGTTGTCCGCAATATTTTTGTTGTTTTTGTTCTCCTTATGGCGCTTTTTTCCGCCCCAAAGTCTCTTTCTGGCTCGCTACGACCGATAAAATTGATCCCAGTGAAATGTATTACTATCATTGGCTGACTACGCTCGAAAATAGATATGTCTTGCAATGTTATTGGCATGCTTAATTCGTCTAGTTAATAAAGACAAAAGGACCTGCAAATTTAAACGAAAGATTCCAAGGTGCTCTCCATGGTAATTGCTTGCCAAATTTGTACTGTTCGATCTGGAAGAGAGCAGCGGATGGCTTTGCAGTATTATGGCAAGACACTACGGTTCATATTTGTAGCTATTAGGGGACTGCCATGGTCGGCAGCGGAAACTGCCGCAGACGAGATCTTTTCGTATAAATAGTGCAGTCGTTCTAGTCATAATAATTTTCAATTTCTGTATTCCACAGCTTTTTTGCTTTGAGTACCAGCGCTACCAAGGGCTACGGAACGAACATACGTGCCGGTGGAGATGACCTAACAAACACACGAAAACGCGAAAACGCGAACACTCACACTCCAGCGTTTACGACGCTTCCCGTTTGGCGTCAGAAATGCTGTCAGCCAAAGCACGGTATGCGCGCAATTTTCACTTGTTGTTCGATAGTTGCTTCTTCCAGCAGTCGTAATACGATTGAACAGGCCTAAGTTAGTCTAGAGAAGAACGCTTAGGGTTGCAATAATGGTTTCCGGTAGTGGCCTAACTGCGTTTTGACACTGATAATGCGAAAAGTTCAAGAACAAAAACCAAAAACGCAGATGGTCGACCGACAAGCGAACACAATACAGTAGACTAGCACAATAGCGTACAATTGCACAATCGCAAATTGCGCCGTCGTAGTCGTAGGTGCCTTGCCTGCACTGCATTGCTTTAGAGACAGTCCCTCTCGCCCTCGTTTCAAGCCCCAAACTACTTGTCAGAAAGCGTCCAAGATGGAAACGAAAGCAATGTCGATGATGCGATCGAGAAAATTTCCGTTTTATGGAACCCTACCGCTAGTTTATCTCCTCCTCGCAGGGTCTACGCTCAATACCGCTGTTGCTTTTGCTCCCAAGGCGCCCTCTATCACCACACATCACCATATCGCAAGCATATCCCCTTCATTGCGGCAGCTGAGCGTCCAACAGGCCATCGAGACTGATACCACAGAACACGACACATCCAGTGCTTTGCAACCCCCACCGCGACCAACACCCAAAGTACAACGCCATTACGAAACCTTTCTTTGGAAACACGAGCAGAACAATTACAAGATTAACTATCGCGTCGAAGGACCTGTCGCAGGCCCTCCTATCCTCCTGGTACATGGTTTCGGAGCCAACGTCAACCACTTTCGCTACAACGTTCCCGCTTTAGCTACTGCAGGCTACCGCGTCTACGCCGTTGACTTGCTCGGATTTGGTGCCAGTGACAAACCCAAGGACGAAACGTATTGCATTGAACTATATGTGGCACTGCTACGCGATTTTATCCAAGCCATGGGCAGTACCAAGCAATGGATAGTGGCGGGAAACTCAATTGGGGGGCTATGTTGTTTGTCAGTCGCCGATCAGTCGCCCGAACAGGTCGCTGGCGTTGTGCTCTTTAACTGTTCGGGTGGCATGACGGGCTTTCGATACGGCGATGTTCCTCTCGTTGCCCGCCCGATTCTTTACTTTGTTCAAAAAGTCATTCTTGGACCTCAACTTGGCGGACGATTTTTTGGAGGGTTCAAGTCGCGCGAAAACGTGGAAAGCATCTTGAGACAACAGCGAGTTTACGTAGATCAAACCAAGGTGGACGATGAACTCTTGGAGATATTACTGGGACCAGCTGATGACGATGGCGCCGAGCAAGTCTTTCTCAAGACATTTGCCGGGCTTCCTGGGCCTACCCCGGAATCGATTCTGCCGACTGTCCAGTGTCCCATTTTGGCCGTGTGGGGCGATTCGGACCCCTGGACGCCTGTCGATAGCGGTATGCACCCGGGCAACACGTTTGGGAACTACAACGACAAGTTTACGCTCGAGGTTGTGCCTGGCGCTGGACATTGTCTCCACGACGAATGCCCAGAGATGGTTCACGCCAAGATGCTGCCGTGGATGGAACGCGTCCTGGCAGAGCAAGGTTAAACTACCAAGGAGCAGTAAGGCGACCTGTTGCGAGCCGCAGATTAAAATGCATACCAGCTGCTACCATGAAGAAGCAATAATAAACATACCCAAGTAGCCAATACATTCTTTAAAAAACATCCAAATCCACACAGTCTAAATTTGTTAACCATTGCAGTGGTGTCGTCCGTAACATAGCATCCCGCACTACATCTACTTTGGTACAGGAGTCTTATCCACAAACGATACTCCTGCACTACAGGCGTTGTCCTTAGGTGTCTGTCAGTATTGTCTCCTTTGTTACATGGACGAGTAGAGTTTGAGCGCGAACTGGGCGACGATGGAGAGCATGAGCATGATTCCGAGAACAGTCGGTCCAACAGTGTCTTCATAAGGTCCAGGGTGTCTGGTGCGGATCATGTAAGCACGTCGGGAATACTGTGCCATGGCATAAACGATAAAGGAAATGGCGACCGGCAGGAGCATGACACCGTACAATTGACCAGCCGGATTACTGTCATCGGCAAACGCCATGATCGCAATTGAAGCACCCGCTAGAATAACGGAAAGATGCATCCACGCCAAAAAGGTTCGCTCGTTAGCAAAAAACACCTTGGGTTCAATCTTGATGGGTGCCTTGCGCTGTTTGACCAAAGTGCCGACTTCCCCATAAGGGCGAACAGGTTTTTTGCTGCCGAACATGTTGCTCCAAAAGCCTCCTCCTCCGTTGGCAGGGCGCCGTTCCGACGCTTGCTTCTTCATGGACGGGTGTTTCTGCAAGAAAAAGGCGAAGGGGTCGTTGGGGTAAGACCAAGTTCAATGGTGATGGGATACCGATCCAGCTCCGAAAGGCGAAGGCTTCGTTGTTGAAATGCGAAATCGACATTCAGAGGTGCCATATTCTTCCCATTCTAGTAAACAAAGATCACGTGACAACGGAATCCGGTACTTACCACCATTGGCAAATGGCGAGGCGCGAACTCATCTTCGGTGGCTCCGGCCGGAATGCCCTCTACGACAGCGCCTCCATCTCCGTCTCGCACAGCATTCGGTGTGCCATCGCCGTAATCGCTATTGGCACTATTCAAGAAGTAGTACTTGCTACTCTCGTTGCCGCTCGCATTCGAGGGAAGGAGGCTGTCGCTTTCTAGGGCCATGGTGGTAAATGATGGCGAGCTGAAATTGTGGCTAAATAGGAAGAGCAAGATGCAAGTTCAGGGGGAGAAGATTCGACCTCGAGAACCCCAACCTTACGGTACTCTCTGGTCCGTGAATATACTCCGAGTGAACGGACAAAAATGGGCGAGGATGGTGTCAGTCGAGCTCGTAAACGAATGAGAATCCAAAAGCGAAGCTATGTCGTTATACCTACAGTAGTAGTAGTAGAGGGACCTCGTTGCGTTGACTGACTCTAGTAGTTACTAGAGCATAGCGCTCTCGTACCATTCTGACAACTAGTAGAATAGCTGTAGGAAACAAAGATAAGATGTAAGCATATTTAGGATATAGTGACAACAGTTTTAGGCAGATACAGCCTCGTAAAGCGGAGCGGCAGTCGCATCCACGCTCTCTTGAAACGATTGGCGTTCGTATTTATCCTTGGCCTTGCGTTCATGTCTCTTGGAAATGAGCTTGGTAATCTTGTTGCCAGCCAAAGCACCAAACACAGCCCCAAAAGGCCCGAGGAAAACCAATCCAGTCACACCTCCCATGCAGCCGGCCGCAAGTTGTGCTCGCTGCCGATGCTTCTTCATGGCTTTAAATTCGGGTGAGATGCTTGCCGTACTCGCTGAGTGATAGCTGCCATTTTGTGTGGTAGTGGGCACATGAGTGTTGTTACTGTTGCTGTAAAAGTCCCCACCTTTGTTCATCGGAGTCGTCGTGGCGCCGTCGGCGAAAAAGTCCGTGCTAAAGTCAGACTGTGCGGTTGGTGTATAGGTGGCACTGGTGGTCGCTGCCATTGGAACCTGGTATGACGGGTGTGGGCTAATGTAGTCGGGTGTTGACGTGGTCGCCGTGTAGGCATATGGCACAATGGCGCCAGGGTAAGCGGGCTGCTCCTCCTGTCGCTGCTGATTGGCTGTGGTGGTAGTAGAAGCAGGGGGTCGTGCCGGTGCGTATGGATCAGCCCAGACGAGAATGTCTTCTTCCGGCTGCGGTGAACCATGCGAATACATGCTTTTGCTTTCAAAGTTCTTGATAGTCATGGTGCTCTAGTGTAGGTGTAGGTGGTGCTTCTTTCGCTGGTGTGTTCTTTATGAGAGCATCCGCAAGATGCGTAGCGTGTAGCGTAAAGATCAGTAAAGATGCAAGACCCAAGGCATAAATAAAGGTAAAAGGGGCGTGAACGTGAATTTGAATCGTGGAAGGCTCCTTCCGGTTTATTTCACTCTCCACGCTCGTTGTATGTATCCTACTCGTTACTGTACCTGGTACTCGATTAAGCCTCGCCACGTGGAAGTAACAAGACACGATCGACCAAGCAATAAACTCTCGGGCAGTTTTCGGATGAAGATTTCCTGAAAATACATCAAGGTTCAGGGTAAACGAGTGAGCCTCTCTCCTCTCTCTATTGATGCGCTGCAAGTAAACCTGAATTGTTAGGTCGCCTCTAGCTCAAATTAGCACTACTGTGTAGCCTGAGTGGCACGTATTCCAAGCAAGTTTAGATATACGGAGTACCGGGA
>Ga0307978_1003695_pt1 | contig 10366 bp, 5 predicted proteins | sample OrgLakmetage1056_FD_203151 | JGI IMG/M metagenome (GOLD analysis project Ga0307978, IMG submission 203151) | Saline water microbial communities from Organic Lake, Antarctica - #1056 | ecosystem: Environmental > Aquatic > Non-marine Saline and Alkaline > Saline | place: Antarctica: Organic Lake...
CATTTTTGTACACAGACCTCATAGATTTTGTTTCAATGTTCAATTCTACTGTAGGCTGTGAAGGAAGAATTGATCGATTTTGTGGGCGAGTCTTGGCGGCTGTATCATAGCAAGAAGCAAAGGCCTATGAACTCGATGAGAATCATTCGAACGATTGCGCAAGATGGCTGGCGACCAGTGTCAGCACCACCGCTATCAATGGACCCAGAAACATTGGCAGCAGAAAAGGCGCAATTGGTATTTTTTAGCTACTTAATTCCTTCACTGATCGTGTTTCGAGGTCAACAGTGAAGAATAAGTCGAATAATTGGACAAAGAGTAGTCTTCATGAGCTTCTCAAGTTACGAATCCAAACGAGGGAACCTCAGCAAGTTGTATTTTGAATGTATGCGTGTTGATTGCGTTTTGTTTTCCAGGCACTCCGGACAGATTCTCTCACCTTGATGGAGCAACGTCGGCTTGATGCTGTGAACCTCGCCCTAACTCAAGCTTGCACAGAGCAGTCATCACCCACTCCAAGTAATAGTGACGCCAAGTCAGCACCGCTTGTGCTATCAGATGCGCCACCAGCCATTGTGCGGCTGCTCGTCGAATGCATGGTACTTGTTCTAAGTACTAGTAGATAGTGCTCAACTTTGTTTAACACATGCAAAGCTATCTGCTCGTAACTTTCCACGGTCATCTTGTGATGCTTTCGCCTCTTTAAGCTGTGACCTATGTGACACCAGGTAAGCGCTCTCTGCATGTATATGTTCATCTTCCCTCCTTCACTAGATCTCTCGCATTACATTCACAAAGACTTATTGATCTTATTGTCAGTTTGTAATTCATCTTTTGCCGATGCGTATAAACCTTTCAATTTCCCCCCCCTTTCTTTTATTCGGAATTTCCACTCTTTTTGTGTTTTGCTTGCTGTCAGCTAGAGGACACCTCTCAGCGGCCTACTCTTGAAGACTGCTTGCGTGAACTCGAAGGGCCTGCGCAACGCGAAATTATTGCCATGGACTTCGGCCGCACAAACATCGCTGCTTGCGCTACCTCTGTATCAGCAATTGGTACGCAAGGGGTCCAGATTTCACAAAGAAGCGCTCCAGCAGGTGGCTGTGATCCCTCCAATAGCACTGTTCAGATGAACCCACCAAGTGCGTCGAGGAGCCATACCGAGAAGTTGAGAACAATGAATCAAATGGCCCAAGAAGTCGACGAGATATCTGATGGAAGACAAATGGCCTTGCGCGATCAGCACCTGCTTCGGAACTCAATGACGTACCGCGCGAACAATCTCCCGCTGCAATCGCGCAATAAGTAAGATGCTTATGTTTTTCGGTATCCCATCTCCGCAGTGATCCAGCAGATACAGCAGCAGCTGAGCAGAACCATCTGAAGCTTTAACATTTACCGAGTCCGCATCCAAAGCATGTGCAACGTTCTCGCACGTGACGATACTTCTTGGAACACTCCACAGTCAGGGAGTGGCTCTAGTGATATGCGAAGAGCGCATGCCTTACAGTACTGAGTTAGATGAAGTGGAGACAATCAAATCCGGATTATTTTCAGTCAGGGATTATGCGCCCTTATTGAGGGCTCCCAAGAAGCGCCTCAAATAATTCAAGCGAATCATACGGAACTTTGGACGGCCGTATATGGACCGTATCGCTGTTACCAGCGCTTAAAAGTAGCTCAAAATTCTCCTCTACTTCACTATTTACAGCAACTGCGAAAAAAACCAAAGGGATTAATATATTTATCTCCTAGAGGGGGCTTTAGCCCCGTAGGACACTGCATGATTTATATATCCTTTAGGGGCTTTAGCTCCGTAGGAGGAATATATAAGATTTAAACGTACGTCCGTCCGTCAACAAACAAACAATTAATTGGCCGGTGGTCGGCGGTGTATAGCTACACCATACGGCGGCGTGATCCATAATTGGCCCTATGCAGCAAGAAAGAGGACAGGCGATCCGCCTGACAAGAACATTGAGCCAGTGCCACACTGGAGCAAAAAATAGCCCAGAGAATGGCGTCATGTACCTGGGACGTGAAACACAATGGGCACTCAGACCCCGCCGACTTGATAGGAGGGAAGACGCCAGATAGAGCCTCCTGGAACGCGCAGATGCATGCTGCATGTGCAAATACAAATCACCTCTGAGGGTGTGCTCTTTGTGCCCTTGTCATTCTTTGCACTAGGGGAGTATAATCTAATCCAATCTAATCTAATGTAGTACTAACAACCAACAAACTTGTTCGCGGCACATGCAGTAGTCGCCGAGATTTTCAGTGCGATGATTTTAGACGAGATGTTGTTGTGGCGGCTATAACTGTTGCTGCTGCTCTTCCTGCTGCTGACACTGCTTCTGTGGCACTTCACGACATCATTTAGAAAGCCACAGCAATTCTCACCACCCATAATTCTGTATCTACTTATTGGTGACACTTCTTGGCTCCTTCTAATACCTGCTGTGCCACAACTTAAGTCCCATAATCCTATATATATATTTCAGATATTCCTCTGTCGCATACCCACTTACTTCTAGGGGTCTAGCGTACAGCGGAATCGAACTCGAACTCGAACTAATACAAACCCAAATGACACAGAAGCCAATGCTGCGGGCAGGAGTGTACGCGCGCGCGTTGCGCGCAAGTCAAAATCGTAATGAGGATGGTGCGTAGAGGGCAGGAAGCATTATACTTCCAACCCCCTCTAAAGTGGAAGCTGTTCATGAAATAATTATGAAACCGGACTTTAGTCGTTTCTGCGTCTGTTTCTGCATTGAAGAGAGCACGCCGTTGTAATCTCTCGCATTTGTAATGTGTATACTTTGGCTAAACCAATAAACCAAGTAGCCATACTAATCCGCAATCCAGGAAGATATGCGTTTTATTACCATAACGTTCCATTTGAGCTCACGTCACCGTAAACTGACTTTGGATAAGCTAAATTTATTAGATTTCAATGAAATTTTCAGTTTTTTTCGATACCTACTCAAAAAAGAAAAACATGCAATAAAAAAATAATTTCTTGTTCACGTTTTGACAATTTTTTCGACCTCCGATATTTTTCTGGCCGAGGCCCCAGAGGCCCAAAATACCCCTAGAGGAGTACAGCTTTATTGGTCTGTCCGTACGTCAACAATTCTGATCTTCAGAATTTGGATTCGTTGAAACTTTTTTCTCAAGTATTCGAACCGGTGCTGCACTTGGGATGAACTATCACTAAGCACACTAAATTAGGCAAGTATTGGTATTTGGGGGAAATGTATGCATGTTGGAAGCTCGTTCCCTGCGTTGAGACTCGGGGCTGTGGCGTGAACCCCCTCCCGATAGGTAAACAAATTTAATTTTTGAAGGGATGTGAACCAGCCAGAGCATCCGAAGTACCGCACCTTATGAGCTTCAATACTTCCGAAACGAGTTGTGAGGTCGCTCGGTGGCTTTGATAGAGTTCCCTCCGATTTCTGGCAGTCTCAATTCCGGAAATTCCCTCCCATTGCAGTGCGGAATGGAAGTCGTAAGAGTTCTCTCACTTTCCATCCTTCTCGCATTGTCTCGTCTTGGCTCGGCGCCTAACTCAGTTCCCGATGCCTCGCTGGCACAGCTGCCTTACGCGGCCCGCACCGCTTTTCAGCTGTGCGGCTGGGATTGTCGCTCGTCACCTCACTACTTGCTGGTATAGTGCACTTCGGCGCAATCAGCAACAGGATCATACCCGACGCCACTTGCGTTTTCTTCCTCGCTGCCACTTCTTCCGTATACCTCACGAAAAGAAAACCGATTGCGTGCTAGCTCCAACTTTTTTGGGTTTGTCTTCAGGGTCCACCAGCACCGACGACGAGCCGCTTACTGACCCGTGTTCCGGCCCCTCGGGGCCTGTGTCAAAATCGCATTTCCACCAATCATTCGAAAATCACCTTACCGACCCGATATATAACTATCGTCCCTTGAAATGGGCATTCTGATTTCTCTGCGGCCATTCGGGACTGAGCGCGAGACCCGGGACCAACAACAGTCTTGACACCTCAAGGCGCTGTTGAATCCTTCCGCTCTCTCGCTCAGATGAGCCGATCAAAGACGTCGACAGAAAGCGCAGACGTGATTACCTGTGAAGAAGGAAGTAATTTTTAAAGCACCGGTAGGGTAGAGAGGCCGCGAAAAGATTTTGTCATCATGTTTTTCGGTAGTGCTCACCTCCACCGCAAGGGCCGGGCAGGCTACGGGGGAGAAGCAGGATATTCGGTGTCCTTTACAGGGATATTGTATTCCCGGACTGTTCAACGAGGCTCCTGTCTTTGCTCTGTCCGAAATGAACGAGGTTGGCATCAGCAAATTTGACTAAGGGCCAGAAGTCGGGCCCACGACGAGCGCGTTCTTAAATACCGGCAGCTAAAGGGGGATCAATTATCGCCAAAGTGGAAATCTGAGCGTTGTCGTCTCTTTCTTTTTGCTCGGCCAGATTATGTGACATCCTAGGGCGTACGTAAAACATCCATGCGCCACGCATGGCGTGATCCTGTTATGTAATCCACAAAATTTATCCGGTGGATATAGAGACCCTATAAATCTAGCTAGGCCCCGAATGTAATGGAATATCGTGGCTCTCGGTAGCGGGAGCCACCTCGATGCGGTCAAAATTTCGGGGTCCGTCCAGAAGGCAGAGGGCAACAATTAGCACTGGGTGTTATGAGTACTCTAAGTGCTACAGAGGATCATCTTCATGGCTGTTCTAAGAGTCTCTCCTGCTCCTGCTGCGCGCTCTCAAAAATAAAGTTACGAAATCCAGTCCCCCCTCGCCCCTCGGGGGATCAAAAATTTGATTAGATTCGATTATACTCCCCAATTGCAAAAGAACATCAGCAAATAGCAAAAAGCAAATCAAGGCTAGGGGAGGTACATACATAATCCTATCTGGAGCCTTCACTGAAAGGGGAAAATATTTTATCTCTTCCTCTTAGCCTTCTAATTCCGGCTCCTCGGGGCCTGTCTCGAAATATGGAAAGTGAGAGATAAACCCGCACTAATATACAGGCCCCCTATTTCAGAATTGGCCGTGTGCGCTCGAAAGTTAAATGGCGGCCACTGGGTAGCTGGCTAAAAGGTTAATATCAAACAGTAATTAAACATCTCGGTGATCTGGGCATACAGTACAGAACTCCGTGAACTTTAAACATAAAATATTACAATGAATTAGCATCATGCCAGATCTAAGAAGTGAACTTCCACACGGCGGTTGCGTTGCGCCTGGGGCTCTGTCAGCTTGGCTGATTTCGCTCGTGCTTTGAGCCGTTGGCCACCGACGCCAATTGGAAACAAAAACGAGGCCAAGTCTACCGAAGCCTCCTCATTGTTCTTGCGGCTCTTTTGGTTGTGTTCAGAGTGACCTGGTTCGTGTGAAGAGGGCAACGGCCGAGAAGGTGAAAGCGGCACGTGATCTTTAGAAGCTACCTCATCTTGGCTATTGGCGTCAAGGTATACGTCTGCGGCACGGAGAAGATCGCGGCAGACAGCATCCGCCCGCAGCTGGGAAAGGTGGTATGGTGTCGTGGCAATCATATCTCTGCTTGCGACGTCCCCATTGGCGTCGATGACGTCGTTGTCGAAATCTTCGTCGTCCTCAACGTCCTTACAATCTTCTCCAAAACTAGAGTCGCCGCTTGTACCAATACTTTTGCAGCTGGTGCTGCTCGTGCTAGTACTGGTGCTGCGCTTTGCTTTCGCAACTGGTTTTTGACCTTGTTGAGCTGCTTTGAGAAAAGGCACGTGGTCGAGCGATGCATCATTGTTAGTGTGGCCTTCAACTTGAATTGGGAGCGGGTTGTCAGTGAGCATACGCGCGAGAAGGGCTAAAGTAGGGCTTGAAGACGAGTGCACAACAGCCGAACGCCCGCCGAACTTGATGGCCCTGTTGAAGGTCAAAGTGCGCTTCGCAGCCGACGCGAGCACTCCATGCCCAACGCGCGCGCAACTGTGGCATAACCCAAGTGCTACACCTACTGGTGCTGCGCCTGCTGCTGTTGATTGCAACTCTACTGTTCTTGCTTCTGTTGCTAATTCTGCTCCTCCTGCTACAGCTGCTGCTGCTGCCGATATACCACTTCCTGCTACAGCTACTGCTGCTGCTGCTGTCGATTTACCACTTCCTGCTACAGCTACTGCTGCTGCTGTCGATGTACCACTTCCTGCTCCTCCTTCACTGACCATACATAAAGCTGAATCAGCCCCGGTGTTACCTAACCCAGGCTTTTTGCTTCCAGCAGACACCTCAGCGCGTTCGGTTGACACCTTCGACGATTTTTTACTAGCACTGCTGCCTTCACTACTCCTTGACCCCTTGTTGAAGGACCCACTGCTGCTCTTAGAACCACTAGGTTCTAATTGAGAGCTCCTCGACCGTCGACTCTTCTCCAAGCGGCTGCGATGAGGGCGCGCGCAACGAACATGTTGCCACAACCCATAGGGTGCGACAAAGGCGGCAGTGGTGTTCGCGCAGCGAGCGCAAGGCACGTCATTCAGTTTCACCTCTGCTGATGGTGGTGGTGCTGATGACACTAGGTTGCTTCGGCTACTTGAGCGACTTCCGCTCAGCCCGCGCCTTTTGTTTGACCCATCACTTTTTGTCTCGCTGCCAATAACTCCGGCAGGCTGTACACTTGCTGGCGCAGCTGCTGCTGGTTTCACTGAGGGTTCTTCTGCTGCTGTAGTTGCTGGTGTTGGCGCTACAGCTGCTGCTGCTGCAGCAGCTGAGAACTTTAGAGCTGCAGCGTCGAGTATCACCTGCCACGGTACCAAGGGCATCCCTTGCAGCGCTGGGCACTCGTGGTAGAGCAACTCACTACTCAAGAGCACATCCGGGGCCACGCCACGCCAAGGAGGCACTCGAAACGCGCGCACGCAAGCCACTTCTAGCCGATCCCGTGGGCTCAAAGCCTCGTCGCGGACGATTCGGCCAATTGCGAGGGCTTGCGCGCGCGCTTCTTGTTCGCTGAGGCCTCGGCCTGCTCGCTCACGAAAGCGCTCGGAGACCAGCAAAGCTTCTTCTTTGGACCGTGCCACTTCCAGCTGCTTCATTTCTCGCACCAGCCGTGCGGCCTCTTCGGCCTCCGCGACACGGCGCGCGGTGGCTAAACGTCGACGAGAAAGCCACATGCGTGCACAGCACTGCAACTGCACCGCGGCGGCGAGCTGTGCCCTCTCAACAGCGAAGCGACGGCGCACGCGCCTGCCGCGCACTAATGGCTGAACTAATAACGCTACGACGGTGCGGCGGTGCCTGGCCCTCCGTGCTGCAAGCAAGTGGCGTGCGAGTCTTAGACGCACCATACCCTGTAAGGCCACGGCAGCATCGAACTCAACTTTTGCTCGGCGCGCTTCCTTCTGAGCCGCGATAGTGCGCTGGATGAGCCTCAGCGCATTGGCCCGACGACGCGCCGCTCGGCCACGTTCGGCTGCAGCTAGCGTCGTGGCCGCCGCGCGCAACGGCAAGATTCGCACGTCCAGATACCGCACTTCAGGAGGGTAGCGCTTCAGATAGCGGTCCATGCCAAGGAGGGTGTGGCTGACCGGGTCGCGTGCTTTGATTTGGAATCCTCCGCCCACGCGCTCCCGAATGGCCTCGGGTAGTGGGGCCTTCAGCGCAAACATGGGCAAGGCTAAGAAACCTGGCAACTGACTGATCACGACGCGATTGGAGAGCGCTTCGCTGGAAGTGCTGTAGTAGCACGCTGCTCCAGTGCCTCCTCCTGAGGCAGGCGCGGGAGTCTTCGGCGGCCCGGAAACGGACTGCGACTTGCGCTTACCAAAAGTGCTTCCAAAAAATTCCTCGCCACCTCCCTCCGCGGCCGCTGCCTCTGCTACGGCTGTCGCCGCTCCTGCTCCTGCTGCAGCTCCAGCAGAGTCGCCATGGCCAACGCAGCGGTACAACTTGAACCCGGTCACAGTCCATTTCAAGCGGGTCAGCTCCGACCCATAGAGCCGTTGAATCTCTGCTTTGGCCTCCGCCACCGTGTCCAAAGGATCCAAACTCAAACTTCCAGGAAAAAACACCGCCCGTGGCTCGGTTGCCTGCGCTGCTAGCTCCAACGCCGACGATGATGACGATGATGATGGCGTAGGCGGCGAGAAGAGCAAACGGCTTTCAGAAGCACTTCGACGGAGCGCAGACGAAGGACAAGGTCGAGGCTCTTTGGAGCTGTTTCTGCTGCTGCTCGCATTCCTACTACCGCTTGCACCTCTTCTGCTTGTGTTACCGCCCTCTCTTTGATTACTGCTTCGATCATTACCATGACCCACCGGCGACATGAAGCTATCAGGTGGTAGGTGCGGAGTGAGTGGAGCGTCGAGCGCTTGGATGAGGGACGAAGTTGGCAGGGGAGGAGGAGGGGGCACCAGTTGAGGGCTATGGGAACGCTGTGGCTGTGATACGGGTGTAGATGGCGTTTCTAGGCGGCGCAAGGGAGGCTCCGACTCCGACGGTGTCATTGGCATCGGCACTGCAGTTGTTGGTGGCAAGGGCTGCGAATCTTCATCTCTCTTTCCGTCCATAGAAGTCTTCGGAGAAGTCATGCCCAGTTTCCGAGCAGCCACTTTATCGGCAACTGCCAGCGTGCCTGGATGCATTTGTAGAGCACTATTATTCAAATGCTGGGTTTCACTGCCGTCGCTTAATAACTGGATCTGTCCTCCTTCTCCTTCTTCCGACGAGCCCGCGGCCGAAGGAAAAGTGTTCGTTGTAGAACCTAGCCCGGCAATTGTAGTGGGAGACTCATGCCCAAGGTCGCTTACAGTAGCATGTTCTGCGTCGTCCTCTGAAACTTTGACAGCACTAAGGGACTTCATTCTCGGAGGTGGGACGGCTGGTGATGAGAAGTTGAGGCCGGCAGCATCGGAGGAAACAGCTTTCAACGGTGTGTCGCCAGTCCGCGGTCGCCGGCGGCTAGGCGTCGGGCGTGGGTTCGTCTGGCGAAGGTATACTAGTTCTGCTGTTTTCGCACGTGCTTTGTCAGACTTGAGGCGCTCTTCTGACTTGTATCGGTCGCTTGACGGAGTCCGCAGCCGTGAACTGCTGCTCTGGCGGCGCAAAATAGCACTTTCGCTTGTGGCAGCACGCATCCGGCGGACGCTGTCACTGTTGGATGGCTGAGAGACTCGGGCTCGTGTTCCATTGCTCTGGACGCTAGGATTACGCTGAGTGCTCGAGCTGCGGGGCTGGAAGTTCGTAAGGCGCTCTGAAGGTGATTTCCTATTCCGGCCTCGAGGTTCTGAGGTGTCTCGTACTCCTCTCTGTGGGGCCGACTGCGCCCTAGCAGACATACTTGGAGAGCGATGATAATGCAGCTATCAATCAATACTGCACTGCATTCAATTGCTCGAAACACGCCATCGTGGCGCCTCAAGGGCACGCTAAAACCCTTGTTCGAAAGTTCACTAGGCGCATTGTCAAAACGAACATTTTGTGCATTTTTCACATTTTCGTTACGTTCCCGAGTATAATATTTCAATAAAATACGTGGCGCGCTCTCATTATATTAGTGTGAGTGGAGTGAGGAAGTCGGTCGAGAACCGAGAACTCAATCTCGGGAGTCCGGAGCGCAGAGCGCAGACACACAGCCCGACTTCATCTTTCTGTAATGACGACATCCGCCGAGGCAGCGAAGGCCTCGGCCGCACGCCATGCGGTCCTGAGCCTTACTCCCGAGCAAGAGCGTCAGTTTTCGTCCGATAAAACGAAGACTTCGAGCGAGGACTTAGCCTTTATGGAAGGTGAGACGCTTTCGTCATATCTGCGTTATTTACGCATGATGCATAAGCGGCCTCGTGCGCGCATCTTGGACCATACTGATTGCCTGCCGAAGCATTTGGCTTGATGCTTCTCTAGTTTACTAGTATGCTACACAGTATGCGTGCGCGTGTATGCTTAAGACTTGCATTTTCTTTCCTTGCCTTGAGTTGGCATCCCCACGCATTTCATGCCACTTTCAGCACAATTATGACGCGATCTTCCCATATTATTCATTTTGCCTGCACATTCTTTCATCTCATGCTTCATGTAATCATTTTTCTTGTTCTTGTTGTTGGATTGCCGTGTATGCGGCTGTATGGTATCGTAGGGCTGGACAAAGGAGACATTGATGAGATTACCGAGGTGCTGCGAGCGCGACTGGAGGGCAGCGGCGAGATGTACACCTCCATCGGAGACAACGTGCTGGTGGCCCTGAACCCTTATTCGTCCCTGGCGAAAAGTGGTTGCCCTCTGTACGACGACAAAGTGGCGCTGCATTATTGGCGCCGGAGCCCGCACCTTACGGCGCCCCACGTTTACAAACACGTACGTGTTCACAACAACCAATAACATAAAAACAGCTCGGGTGGG
>Ga0307978_1003696_pt1 | contig 10363 bp, 10 predicted proteins | sample OrgLakmetage1056_FD_203151 | JGI IMG/M metagenome (GOLD analysis project Ga0307978, IMG submission 203151) | Saline water microbial communities from Organic Lake, Antarctica - #1056 | ecosystem: Environmental > Aquatic > Non-marine Saline and Alkaline > Saline | place: Antarctica: Organic Lake...
GTAGGCGTGGTTCTTTGTTTTATGGAAAACCTAGAGCGGTACGCTCTAAGGTTTGGAATAAAACAAAGAACTAGGAAGATAGCCCGTGGTTTTCTAGTTGCAGTACTGGACGCGCTAGGGAAAACCAGTAGGTAATCCCTCCGACTCCACGATCAATCAGAAAACCACGCCAGTAGGCGTGGTTCTTTGTTTTATGGAAAACCTAGAGCGGTACGTTCTAAGGTTTGGAATAAAACAAAGAACTAGGAAGATAGCCCGTGGTTTTCTAGTTGCAGTACTGGACTCATTAAAGGTCAAGTGGAATAAAATTGAGCTGCCTAAGCAGGCTAAAAAGCTGCTCAAAAGTTTATCTTTAATAATTAAAGACTTTATATGAAACAAATCATCTCCATAGAATACTACTTTCAAAATTTAGATCATATACCAATGATTGATGTGAGGTCACCTGGAGAATTTGCGAAGGGACATATTCCTAATAGTAAGAACATTGAACTGTTTACTGATGAAGAACGAGCAGTAGTTGGCACTGCCTATAAGAAAGAATCAAAAGAAAGGGCTATTGAAATAGGGTATGAATATGTTAAGACAAAACTCACTGATTTTATAACTAAATCTATTGAAGTCGCACCTGACAAAGAAGTTGCAATACATTGCTGGCGTGGAGGAATGAGAAGCAATGCGTTTGCCGATCATCTTATCGAGAACGGTTTCAAAAAAGTTTATGTCATAGAAAAAGGCTATAAAGCATTTAGAAACTATGCATCCCGATTTTTTGAACAGCCGTTAAATCTCAAAATATTGGGTGGATATACGGGAAGCGGTAAAACTGAAATATTGCATTCCTTAAAAAATAAAGGGCAACAAGTGATCGACCTAGAAGGTCTAGCTAATCACAGGGGTTCTGCATTTGGTGGTATAGATCTCCCACCACAACCCACCAACGAGCAATTCTCTAATGATTTATTTTCAATAGTACACCAGCTGAATCCCGAGCAACCCGTATGGGTTGAGGATGAAAGTAACTCCATAGGGAAAGTTTCAATTCCCAGTGGATTTTTTGAGAAAATGCAGGAATTGCCCATATATTTTCTAGATGTTCCTTTTCAAGAAAGAACAAAACATCTTGTAGATACCTACTCAAGTCTAAGTCAAGATAAATTAGCAGATGCAATAGGCCGAATAACAAAAAGACTGGGATATGACAAAAGCAAGTTTGCTCTGGATGCACTTGAGAATAAAAATTATTCCAAAGTTGTTGAGATAACACTTTTTTATTACGACAAAAGCTATTTGAAAGGATTATTAAAACGCGAAGAATCTACGGTAACTAAATATAAAGTCCCAAACGTTAATCCTGAAAATACAGCAGAATTCTTAATCAGCTTAATACATAAAAACGAATGAATGAAGTTATAAAATTAACCAGTTTTAGTCATGGAGCTGGTTGCGGGTGTAAATTATCACCCAAGGTGTTAAGCACCATATTAGAAACCACCTCTCTAAAAATAGAGGATCCACGACTATTAGTAGGTAATGATACTAGAGATGACGCTGCTGTATATGATATGGGTAATGGAATAGGTATTATAAGCACTACAGACTTTTTTTTACCTATAGTAGATGACCCTTTTACGTTTGGAAGAATCGCAGCTACTAATGCGATCAGCGATATATATGCCATGGGAGGTAAGCCCCTAATGGCGATTGCAATTCTGGGTTGGCCCATTGATAAAATAGCTCCTGAAGTAGCTGCTCAAGTTATGGAAGGCGGCAGGAAAGCATGCGCTGATGCAGGAATAATTCTTGCTGGTGGTCATAGTATAGATAATCCAGAACCTATTTTTGGACTTGCAGTTACAGGGTCTATAGCAATCGCTAATCTCAAACGTAATGACAAAGCGGAATCAGGAAGTATTCTATATCTCACAAAACCTTTGGGAGTTGGTATTTTAGCAACAGCTCAAAAGAAAGGTGTTTTAGAAGAAGAGCATAAGGACATTGGGGCCAACTCAATGATTATTTTAAATGATGTAGGACAACAACTCTCTGAAATTGAAGAAGTATCCGCCTTAACTGATGTCACTGGATTTGGACTCATGGGTCATTTACTAGAGGTTTGTGAAGGTAGTAATGTATCTGCCATTGTCAATTACAGCAAAGTGCCCGTTTTTGATGAGATTCACGCCTATATCGACAAAAAATGTGTCCCAGGTGGAACCTTAAGAAACTGGGAAAGTTATGGCCATAAGCTTCATATTGAAGATGAAATCACAAAATATATCTTATGTGATCCACAAACCAGCGGCGGATTATTAATTGCTGTGAAAAAAGAGGCTTCACATAAAGTGGAAGCAATTTTAAAAAGTCAAGGGCTTTACGCTAAACCTATAGGAGAACTAATAGAAAAATCAGATGCACTTATTCAAGTTAACGAGTAATGATCTTTATCACAACTGTGTAAAATGTAAAAATCAGAATTCCATAAATCGTTTATAGTTTTTTATCTGGTCTTAAAGTATTCACAGTAAAATTAGTAGCAGATTTGTAGTACTTCGTTCAATAATAACAAGTCTCAAATATCAGGGTATAGACTACGAAAGGGATTCGGTAACGCATCAAAAAAAAGCGGTTCGAATCCCTTCGATTACGCCGACTAAAACCACATTCAACTGATTTTCAGTTTTATGTGGTTTTTTATTTAAGTTTGTAGACGACCGTTATACGAGGTTGATTTATTTTACGCCCCCGTGAAATAAAAGTTTGTAATCTGACCAGATCTAAAGCTACGCATTAGGTTTCTTTCCCGAGAAAGCACCCAAGGCTTTCTCTTGTTTTAGATCATTTGGATGGTATTTCAGAGTTAATGATCAGTCGCACTTTAAAGAACTTTAACTTCTTCTTATCTATTGCATCAAGCGCTTCAAAGGCTACTTGTAAAATCTTTCATGAATCTATCAACTCCTTAAAATGCTCATAGATCATGACCATTGCGAGGGTATCTAGCTCACAATAGCGCAGCAAAGCGTCTACAATTTCTGAATGTTCTAGATCAGAAATGCCTCTTCCTTGCAGTTTTGCGTAAGCGAAAAGTGCCGCACCACCATCTGCTATTTGCGGAGCGTTAGTACTTGCATTTTCAACCGCTGTCTCTAATTGTTCATTAGTCAAACCCTCAAAAAGAGGTGGTAGCGATTTGTAGGGATTTACGAGTTGGCCTTCTTCCGTTTCCAAGAACACATAATCATCCTTAAAGTTTTTACTGGTGAGGTTGATCGCCTCAACGGGCTGGCTGTACTTTTCTTTTAAGTAATCGCTGGAATCCAATACTGCGGGCAATATGGCCTTGATCGAATTGGACCCGCCAGTTTGCGGATGATAATAATTACGCACCACTGTTTTTTGCAAGTCAATCATATCACGCGAGCCTGGAGCATACCCGTTGGGATTGCTTCCCGTAGCATGGCTTATGCTTTCTATAAAATCGCAGAGTTCCTTTCTATCAGGTTCATTTGAATTGCATAGCTGGTTATGGATCACATTGACAATCGTATTCTCATGATTATGATACCTAAAAATACTGCCGTCATTCACCTCTAAATCTCTTTTCAAAGCTCGTATAAATTCAAAATTAGGCAACACCCCTTTCTCCACATTGATGTACTCGCTGGTATGTTCCACCCGACCATCTTCATAAACAATATGGTGGCTGTATTGAAACGCCAGTTGCTCATAGGGCCGCATTCCTGCAGTAAACGGAATCGCTACCGCACTGGTTTCAAAATCAATAAAATTCAAGGGATACTTCCATTGAGACATTTCTAACCTTAGGTTTTCAACATCTGCATAACTGGTAGAGTCATTCTCCTTGTGCTTCTCGATTTGAAGCCATTGTCGCTCACTACGGCTCAATCCATGTGCATCTGGACTGATGTTCAGATCCTGCTCTTCCAGTTCGTCCATAAAGATGTTACCGTTTTCAAAAGCGGTTCTAGCTGGATTATACCATACGGCCGATGTTTTAGGATCGTTTAATCGCTTTCGCGAAAGCGGAACAAGGTCAGGTCTCAAAACAGGCAACTGCTCCATCCAGCATTCGTGAAAACCACTTAATTTTCCTGGTGGTGGATCTGAAAGTTTGAATTCGCAACCATAGCAATGAGTTCCAATGGGAGATTCTATTTTTTTATCAGCCGCATAATGATGCTTAAAATCCAACAGCATCTCTTCAAATCCTAATTCTGGATTATGCGGATTCTCATTGAAAATCAAATCAATCTCTTCGGCAACATTGATGTATGCGAGAATGCAATCGCCCAGATCCTCTCTGGACAAACCTGGAGTAACCTCAACACTGGTTCGCAAAGCCGAATTAGGAACGATTTTAAAATGACTGTTCAAACCATTCACAGTAGTTCGTTTGGATTTGTCCACCAGATTGAGATAAGGCACTATCTTCCATTCTGGATGGCATTTCTGAATCACGTAGTGCTGGAAAGCGACATCGTATAAATATTCTGACCAGCCCAACCCACCTTTATTATTAATGAAGGATTGATGTGCCGTACTATCAATAGATCTTGCCTTGACCTCAATCAACCGAATCTTATTCCCTTTTTTCTCAAGGATATCCACCCGTATAAAAAGCCCCTCATAAAGAAAGGCGGCTTCAAAAATTGTTGCGTTCTCTTGCTGTAATAATTCTTGAGTGCGCTTAACCAGCCCATTATAATCCCAGTCTTGATCCAGTATTGCGACGCCTTCAGGAAAATAAAGTCGGGCTAGTTCTTCCACCTGAAAACCTCCTTGCGCTAGACCTTCCAGAAAACTGTCGGTCTCGCTAGTGTCTTCATACTCTTTCTTTCGAGTATAATAGAGCTTCGTCGGACAGCTTAGTGCGAGCTTGAACCTTGATTTTGTGAGATGGCGTGGTTTAGTAATCATTGGAAAATATATTTCAAAATTTTACCAGACTCGCTTTCCCTCCTTTTTTTTGCATCTTCCAATGTCCATGAATTATTCACCGTGTTAATATTCTTAACCACAGTAAACTGACTGTCCTTATAAGACTCTTTTTTTACTTTATAAGGGGCGTTTTTAATTACTCTATTCGTATTTCTTTCTAAAACTACTAAATTTCCCAAAGAGTTAATTTCAGCACCCCATTCTTCCCAGATAGACTGCCTTAAAGATTCATCCTCATGATTATAAGATGCTATGTGCTCTATATCGATGTCGCTAAAACATAATATCCCTCTTAACTTTTTAATATTCTCAATTTCTGCCGTCAGATAATCTTCGCTCAACATGGCGCCTAATCTACATAACAAATATTTAGATCTAGCGATTTCAGCAATAGGCTCATTCACTCTCAATTCAAACCAACCTTTTTTAAGATCTGAAGATTTGTGTCGACCTATTTCCTCATTAATCATATCAATAATTTTCTGTGGATCAGATTCTGCAAACATTGCCTTAAGAATCCTTCTTACAAAACCATGGCACTCGTTCACGGCCTTACCAAATTTTACGCTGTAGATAAACAGCAGTTTTGCCATCTGGATTTTGTAGGAGCTGATATGCTCGCTTGATAATTTTGCCTGATAGGCGAATTGAAAGGTAAGGATCGTTCTCCAGTAACGATTGTATCTGGACCAGATGATGAAATAATAGGCCATGTCTTCTTCTAAGGTCTCTCCAATGGCGGTGTGCCATCCAATACGCTGATCTATCAATTTATCTAAATCAGCTATAGAAAGTTCAACAACATCAATTCGATCTGTAAAACCCTCATTTTTCACATTGTTCAACACTTTATCAAAAAACTGATCGTAAAAAGTCTCTGTTCCCAAAAAATAGAGAGCATTCGGCATATCGTATTTTGATATGAGCACCATCTTATAAAGCGTGAGAATATCATTGATATCAGTCACATGTTCTCCTTGAGCAGCATTGGCCCTATCAATTTTTGCATAGAGTTCCGAAATTTCATCAAAAATGGATTCTGGAGCGTTATGGTTTATGCGCAAATATTCGTAAAAATTGACTTTGAACAAATCCCCTGCATTAAGATCCATTCCCGTTGCGTTGATGGATTCAAAAATTTGTAAAGTTTTAGATAAGTTTGCAGTTGTCTCTATGCAGACAAAATAGACCTGAGTCAAAAGGTAGTCTACGAACTCAGCGTGATCCTCTAGAGATAATTGCTCTTCCATAAAAGCCTCAATGATAAGTAGACTGGCCGCATAATTATTAACCATTGAAATTGCTGTAAGCTCCTCGTTAGTTTTAAGCATCGCAGACTCCAAGGCTTGTTGGGCTTCGCCTCTATTGACCTTGGTTTTCAAAAAGTCCGTGGGTAAAATTCTTTGTTTGTCCTCAGTAAGCGTGTTCAACACCTTAAACAATAGAAGGAAAGTGCTTAATCGCTGCTGTCCGTCAATGACCTGACGGCGTCCATCCTTATTCTCGCTTACCTGCATCGTGCCAATGAACATAGGATTTGAGTTCCCAGACTCATCTTTAAAATTGTCTATTAAATCCCTCAAAAAACGGCTAATCTCTTTTTCTTTCCAAGAATAAGGTCTTTGATAGATGGGGATGACCCACGCTCCATTGTTGATGATATGTATACTGTTGCTTCTTTCAGTTTTGCCTATCGTGGCGGTAAAAGCGTTTATTTCAAAAGATGATTTCATTATTATGTTTTTGTATTCTAAGTGTTTTGAGCCTTATGACGATTTTATCTCACGAGTTATAGTTCTTTAAAGCAGATTCAAGTCGATTAATCATAATCTCCCTCAATTCCACTGGCTCCACAACTTCCACATTCTCATTCATCTGCAGCAACTGCATAATGAACTCGTGATTAGGTTGTAAGTAAAATGTAACCTGAGCTTGTGAGTTATCTGGTGTATAGGTAACATGTTGACTATGATGCAGCGGCAGTGTTTCCAGATACTTATGTTGGAAATTATAAGTAGTACAAACAATTTTCAATGGCCCCGGGAAATAATCTTCGCTGTAGTTGATCCCTACGATATCATTATATCTCTTGAGTCCTTTTTCAAAATTCTTTGTATTAATTCCAGGCTCCCTAATGATTTCCAATGATGAAATACGTTCAATCCCATAGTTTTTAAATATAGTGTCGCCATCCTTGATAGCTATTAGATACCAGCGGTTCAAATATTCCTTCAATCGCAGCGGTGTCACTATATATTCTTTAATCTCACCAGAATGAAAATTTTCCTTTTTGAATTTTAGCTTTACGCCGGTATTCATTGCCTTGACTATGGTGTTTATATGGTGAACACCTCTAAGCTCGCTGCTATCGTCTGGAATAATCCACTTTTCAAATTGAGCGTAGTTTTTCAGACCTTCTTCGTAAATTTTGGCCAGCGAACTTAGTTCCGCAAACTTGAAGAATCTGGAAAGCAATCGTTCATCCTCTGCAAGTTCATAACCACGATGCTGGTGACTGTAACTAATATCTAAGCTGTAGTTTTCTTTTAGTGCTTTAAGATCGCGCTCCAGCGTGCGCTCTGTAACGTCAAGATCGTGATCCTTCAATAGTTTATCTATAAGTTCCTGCTTTGTGATGTACTGTTTCCGCTTCAAGATATAAAGGATGTTTTCCAGACGTTCGAGTTGTGTATAACCTGCCATAATTTTTGCTTTAATCCAAATATAATCTTCCTAAACGACAGAACGTGTCGGAGCGTGTTTTTTAATTCAATTATTTCGTTTAAGATCAGCATTGTAAGCCCCATTGTCCTGCGGACATTTCCCAAGAGGGGAAAGTTTTTGTACTTCTTTTAATCTTGGAGGTAGCTTTAAAAGGAGAAGCTTTTTTTTCGTTTTTGGTTTCGATTTCGATTTCAGTTTCACTTTCAGCTTATCTAAACCCCACCACCTTCCGCTCCCGCAGGATGGTGGATGGTTCATCCTGATTGAATACATCTGTCAAGACCTGTGGTTCTGTAAAATGACTGTCGTATCCTAGCTTTCGCGAAAGCGTGTTTGCCTTACCCGTATCCAGCTTGCCAAATTCATATGTGGCTATCAACCTTCCTTTCCGCAATAAAGCCTTATCAACATTAGTCAAATCGGTATTGAAGGAACAGATGATCTGAATATTTAAGCAATCAGAAACTAGACCGTCTGACATGTTAAGTATCGTACTGACGGGCGAATTACCATTCTGATTGCGATCAATCACAATATTTTCTGCATCCTCAATTACCAGTATGGAATTCGTGTTTTCCAACATTAGCGGAATAATTTGTGGACTTCCGAGAGAGCTGGCCATGTGGGGAGGTAGGAAGATAACTTTCTTTTGTAACGCTGTTATCAAAGAGCGTATGTAACTGGTTTTTCCAGTACCAGGAAGCCCATGGAGAAGAACAATTCCTTTGTCATTCTCTTTATTTAAGCGATTTAAAATGGTCTCATGTGCTTTTTGAAAATCATCATTGTAATGCTCTTCAATGTTAAATAGGCTTTTTTTAAGTTTAATGTTTTTAGTATGTAGCCTACCACCGTACTCAACAAGAAGATTAATAGTACTCTTCGGCGCATCAAAAACACGTAGTCTTGAAATCTCCTTTTTGTACGCTTCTATAATTGACATATCGGTATGTTGCCACATCAAACTAACTTTGTTTGATTGTTCACAATTACTGATTAGAAGATCCGCTTCCATAAAAAAATAATCTTCTTCATACTTTAGGGTTTCATCCTTTCCACGCATGCATTTTTTGTAATAATGCTTCGAAGATTTCTCCTTTAATTTTGCGGCATAATCATCCCATTTATCAGTGTCCACATTTGTAATGAGTAATAATTGTGGAATATGATTGAAGTAGATCAGATAAAGTGCGCGTTTATCAAGATGCCGCTGATTATCTCGGTGGATTTCATTGGCAAACAACTGCCTGTCTGCTACAAGTCCTTTCGTTTCAACTTTCATAGGTTAAGATTTTGAAGCAATACTAATATCTGATTTCGCCAAATCACGTCGAAGTAGTACGCTCAAAATCAGTATGAAGTTTAGATTGTACACTTCGCTATAAACTGCATTAATTTAATTGACTTATCGTCACGGTCATCTTTTATAGGGTCTTCATAAAACCACAATATTGAACGAGTTAAGAGTAAATTTCTGTAATAATCAAATTTATTTTGTGTCCGTCGCATTCTGGCGCTGTCGCCTTTTAGGTTTGTCATGTGTTTGAAATTAAAACATCCGTTACATGGAATCTAATAGGATTTGGGCGAATCCAGGAGGAGGGAGTGTAGCGCTTAGTTTCAATCTCAGGATCACGAAAAAAGTTATACTGAATCTACTCAAGAATTTGTCATCAAAAAGGGATCATAAGAAACATGGATAAACACAAAACGAGATTAAATGAACATTAAAACAATTACTGACGTACTGGACCTTCTCTAAGGTAAATCAAATCAATTAAGGAGAACATTAGATTAAAGAACTCAACATCACAAATCAAATTCCAACAATGAAGAAAATAGAAGTAGAACTAACGGATGAACAATATTCTAGTATCAAGAGCGAAATAGAACGATGTTCTAAATTAAACCTAGAAGAAGCCACTATGAGTGGCTTTAGTTTTAAAGTCTGCGATGCATTTCCAGGCATATCGTGGATGGAATTTGAGATGCATAAGAAGATTGACTTAGGTGATGTAAGTTGGAGATTTGTTGATCCTGAATAAATACAATACCAAATAGATGAACATATTGCCTCTATCAAATGGCTTTACAAAAATGGACTAAATGGATAAAAAGCTCAATTCAAGAGAGAAACTAAATCAAAAGATAAAATCGTTAATTGATGGTCTTTCTCAAAACTTAAAAGTGAGTAGCGACATCAAATCAGATGTTGTGAAAGGGCAAAGATTTGAAGTGGGAGCTGAAATGCGTGATATAGAAAAGAATCTGGAGTCTCTCATTGAACAACTGGAAAAGATGGCCGATGGAAATTTAAACAATAAGGAGTCAAGGTAAAGCGAACTGCCTCATTTCAAACTAGATAAAAAACCCAAAGAAAAGTGGGAAACGGAAGTGGATAAGAAAGGTGAAGTTCATGCCGTTACAAATATTTTAAGAGGCAAGAATGCCGATTTCGAATCTGTACAAGTTAGTATAGCGTATCAATATGGGGGTTGGAGCTGGCATTTGTTCCTTTCTCTCCTTTATTGACAGTTTAATTTGTTGCTGTTAGTCACGACTGCAAATTTGTTATTTACATTATCCTTGATTAACAGTTTCATATGGTGCTTTCTTTTTAAAAGGGCCTCCATGGTTATCCAACTTTATATTTCTATGCCAAATAAACAACAAATTC
>Ga0307978_1003702_pt1 | contig 10358 bp, 8 predicted proteins | sample OrgLakmetage1056_FD_203151 | JGI IMG/M metagenome (GOLD analysis project Ga0307978, IMG submission 203151) | Saline water microbial communities from Organic Lake, Antarctica - #1056 | ecosystem: Environmental > Aquatic > Non-marine Saline and Alkaline > Saline | place: Antarctica: Organic Lake...
TTATGTTGTTGTGCATGTTGTACGTTTGTTACTGTTTGTTAGCATATTTTTTAATTTTTAAATATTTTCGCGCCCACCCGTCACTTCCAAGAAGTGAGAGACGCACCTCGTACTTGTAGGCACATTAGACGATTGGTCAAAACCGGGACCGACAGCGCACCTCCTCCCACAAACATGCGAATGCTACATGCTACCGGTAGCATGCGAGCACGAGATGTCGTCTTACGATGGTTGGTTGTGTCTCTTTAAGGGTCTTTTGCTCCTTTTCAATTTAACGTTGACGCGCCGCCATTCCTTCCTATGTATCTTTTCGTTTTGACCTCACTCGTTTTTGTGTACCATCAACCATCATGCTCGGGAAATTCGATGCAATCAATAAATTCAATCACGACACCAGCACCTGCCATGTATGGTACTCATCAGCCATCAACATAAGCCTACCGAATCAAGTGAGAAATGAACGATGACCCTCGGAGCAGCATTTCGAAAACCCCGTTTTCACGCAGTCTCTGAGAAAGATAGAGTCACTGGGATCGAAAGTTATGAGATCCAAAATTCCAGATCATCCCCTGACATATTGGAATTCATAAGCAACTATCGTAGCGAAAGCATTGCTGCTGCATTTGAACTTGACAGCAAGATTCCTCTTGAAGCTAGAGACGAAGAAAAGGCCATTGAAGTCCATTCCATCACTGCACAATCTCAGCAGGCAAATGCTCTTATAAAGAAAAGCCGATCCAGTCAAAATGTCTCTGTACAAGATATTAAAATGCTAGAACCCCACCTGGCAGCATTCCGCAAACTGACAACAGAGAACGGAATGCAAGAAGGCTCTGCCATAAGTTCCAATATTCCTCCTCAGTTGTTGCGACTTGTAAGGTTTTTCACGTTCAAATGGGTCCCCATTAAACGGGCTCTTCTTAGAAATCCTTGTAAGAATGAAGTTGGAGTCACTTCCCGGCTGTCTTTGGCGCGGGAATTGCATGACAAGAATCTCATTGCTACTGCTGAATTTGAATTATTGGAGCAAGTCATACATTCAAATGAATTCATTGGGACAGATAGTTCGGACGGGGCAAGTCGAAAGAGGAAACGGGTGGACATTGTACTCGAATTGAAAATGGTGTTTTCTCGTATTCCACTTGATGAAGGAAATCAATGCTCGATGCGCCATCTCCAAGCGACAGTGAATGACTATTGTCATCTAATTCGTGAATATCAAAGCGCTAATGGTGATTGCAACGAATGCGGTGACCTCCCTTCCCGAGATCAAGTTTCGGAATGGGCTCTCATGTCTTTTTGCGGTGCTGTGGTGAGCAATGGGATTGACGAACCAATAGGCAAAGAAAGTCTATCCTATCAAATGGAATCGCAAATGGTTGTTATCCTCACACATGAAAGTGTGACAAACAAAGATCTTGTCAAACAAGTCAAGAAGAAAATACAGCGATTGCTGGAACCAACCACGATCGATAAGCTCTCGAATCTAAACCTTCTTTGTCTTGCGCGATTCTTCTCATACCTTGATATGTCGGTTGCATGGCTGCTATTTGGTCACAGTATCTGTGCATGTATTCAGGGGGGACATGGATCTGGATTGTCATCTCTTCCCAAGCTACTCGCTACCTACACTACCATAATGTCTAGAAGAGATGATACGGACTTTTCGTTTTCCATGCTTCAGAATGAAGTGCAGCGCTTAGTATTCAGGCAAGGTCACGAACACGAAGAAATAGGGAAGAATGCCCGTGCCATCCGATTTCTAAAGATTGTATTTGAATCAACGCAGTATCTGTTGGCTGGGAAGAAAGAAGAGGAATGAGATTTTAATTTAGGTCATACAGTAGGAGTATATCATCTCAAGAATAGGCTAGCAAACTGAAAGATTATGTAAAACCTGTGTTAATCATTCTAGTTGTATTTGGGCTATGGCTAAGTATTCATTTCCTTTTGAGCCTCAAACAGGCTAGCGAGAACGCTGTGGATTTCTGCCATTTCAGCTGTAAGATCATTCTTCAACGCATCGAGATCAGTTTTAAACCCAAGAACTGCGTTTTCGTTTTCGTCAAGTTTTGTTTTGACTCCCTCTTGAAAATGTAAAATGCCATCTTTTAAGACCTCAAACTCGCGCAACTGACTTCCGCTCTTCGAAAGATGTGATTTGCTGGTATGATCTGTGATCTTCTGTTCTAATATCCGTTTCCTCCATTGAATAGGCCACAAAATCCCCGCTGTCAGGAGTCCCATCATAAGCCACAGAGGAACTATCACAAAAATGATTGAAAGTCGCAAAAGAGTCAAAAATAAAAATGCGAAACTCCAAATTTCCATGCTATTGATATCCTCGTCAAATACGTCTAATACAGACTGCCATAGTTGCGTAGATGTCCCATTGGTGGCATCTTTGCTTTCTCCTCCTTCTCCTCTTTCTCCCAGGCCCTTCAAAAACCCATTACTAATCACATCCATCTCGACAATAAAGTCAAGCCTATTGCTCCAGAAAACTATGGCAGCTCGCTCATTGCGAATGACGATGTAGGAATCGGTTACAATTGCAATCAGGACCGTTGCAAGCAAGATGACAACAAGGAACACAAATACTACGAATAGTAGGGTTGCAAATCGACCCTCAAAATCGGCCTCGTCCACTTCACCAATCAGCATCGTATAGACGCTGAGAAATGTCCGCCAGTTCGAACAGAATCGATAAGCTTCGGAGCTTTCGGGATCGCACGTCTCAACAAATGCTTGTTTCTCATCATATCCATCGCAATATCCAGTTTCCAGAAAAATCGTATTGAACATTTGCTAATGTGGGACAAAATGGCAGTGTTAATATGGAGATCAATCATATGAATTTCCAGTGGGATATTGTCATTTCTTACCATGAACGCAATCAAGATAATAAGCATCGCTAAAAGAAACGGCCCGAGGCGTTGTACAACATGCAGCACTCCACTGACAAAAACTGCAAACTCAATTAAAAGACCTCTCAAAAAGTTCAGAAATGTCAACCAAAAGAAGAAGACAGTCATAGATGCTGTGGTCCGAAACGTATCTAGAGGCATAACACCTTGATTTAAAACGACAGCCCAAAAGAGCACCAGAAATATTAATCCTATCTCAATCCAATTGGTTCCTCTTCGGAACCAAACGCTGAATAACCCTAGATGTAGAAAACTAAGAACCTGTATCATTTCTCTGAACGCAAAGTAAGTAGCACATATGAACATTGGTGCTGAGAAAGTAACAATTTTTACCAGTTAGTAATGTGATGTCCATTAAAGCATTAATTGAATACCAATAATATCCACTCACCAAGTTTTGAAGATTTCACACTATCGCTGAGGTTTTCGTCTGATCGACGATCAATGGATTCAATGACAACAAAAGCAAAAGATACCAATACCGTCAACAGTGCATAGAAGTCTAGCATCATCACTGCTGTTGGAAAACGTTTTGAGACCTTGTGATTCAGACATTCCTGTATCTTTGGATGAACTACTGCTTTATCAAGCAACCATTTGGGGAGGGTGTGTAAAGCTGAGAGGAAAATTGTAGTTGGGGCTGGGCCCAAATCCAAAAAGAGATTCAGACAGATTAGTGCGTTTGCTTTGAAAGTCTTGGATTCTTCTTTGCCTTTCAAATTCTTTGCTTGAATCGCCAGCACATAGAGTGGGTGCCGCTTGAGCTGAAAATCAATGTCTGCAACTCCTGGATAGTTATCCAACAACGTTTTAACAACCACAGCACAGTCTTTTCTTTCGCAATTAATCAACGCGTAATGTAACGGTAGGAATCCCTTAACATCAGCAAGCTCTAGTGCTTTTGGATGGGCTCTTATCAAAATTTCTAGAGTTTCTAACGATGCTCCATAGGCACATGCATAATGTAAGGGGCACATTCCTTTTTTATCAGCAACTTTGACTGCACCATTGTCGGCTAGTGAATTGAAAATGGATGATCTAAACAGTCCTTTGCCTTGATTCCCAACTGCAAAATGCAATGGATTCCTTCCCTTGAGATCGGTATCTTTTGTTCCATCGGGATTCTTTGATACGAGAAATTGCAGCACTTCTTCGTCTATGCCATGATGGCAAGCGTAGTGGAGTGGAGTCCAACCACCATCATCGTCCCAGCATATCGCGTCGCTATTCGCAGAAAAGACTCTTTGAACTACATCCAGAGGAGCGTTATTTGTGCAAACAACATGCAAGGCGCTTTTACCACTTCTTCCACGATAGCTGGCTGCATCATGTGCTTCCGTTGTTGAATGTCGGAAGAACCAGTCGTGGAGGACTTCCCAGTCATTCCCTTGATGTTCGATGATGTGACAGAGCTCAAACAAATCATCATGGCCAGCGTTAAGTCCTAACATGCTATTGCTATTGTTATTACTATTGATATTGCTATTGCTCTTTTCACTGTTGCGTCCAGCAACGCTGCGTCCACTATTGCTATTGCTATTGCTACTGCTCTTTACACTGTTGCGTCCAGCAACGCTGCGTCCACTATTGCTATTGCTACTACTCTTTACACTGTTGCGTCCAGCAACGCTGCGTCCACTGCTGAGTCCACTGCTGCGTGCACTCATTTTTATCGCTTCTTGTGCACTGCTGAAGGAGAAGCGTGGTGTTTGCCTTGATACGGTGGTGGGGGGTGGGGTCTATGTCAGCTGAAGTCCTATGTCCTATTATGTATCGTACCTGTAGCTTAGAGGTAGATTTGTCCGAATAATGCCACAACATGCTGACAACTGACAATCGACAATAATCGACAAATAGTTTCCATCAAGGAAGTCGCAAGGGTATTTACTCCGAAGCTTTAATTACTAGATTACAACAATAGAACAGTTAGTCATTTTTCTTTAGATATTTTGCGCGAAAGTGTGCTGCAACTTCTTCTTCTTCATCATCAATCACCGTTCTAAAATTTCATTTGTGTTCTGTTCACGTTATTTACAAGATTGTTAATTAAAGTTAACACTCATCTACCATCTACAACTGCTGTTCTTTTTTTCATTCTGTTGCTGGCGCTCATTAGTAAGCTCAAGCTTCCTCGATACTTCAAGACATTACATTAAATTGAATAATCTTTTCGGACTGAGTTTCTTTTCTTAAAATTGATTGAAAGTTCGCTTATCCGAGAAATGGGTATGCCATTTCAAAAAGGTAACCACTCTGAAGAGCGCATTCAATATCTCCGGAAACGCTATTCTTGAGACAGTTCTCAAAAATTAAACAGTCCCAACTGACACCTTCTATTATATTTACTCCAAACACTTTTTATGACTAGATACCGCAAAAGCGTGTCGATTGCACTGCACTAAAAGCATTGGATATGTAATATATGTTTATGTATTTGAGATTTTAGTAGAACCAAAATATCGATCAAAAAAGGCACAAGACATCAATCAGTCAATCCTCGTAATCCATTCTTCTCTTTTTTGCCACCACAGGAATTTTGCTTCCTTCCATAAACCCAATGGTTTTAAGGAGGTTCCATTGCTCGTCACTTTGGCAGGGTTTCTGTTTTGCGAGATAGTTCCGATATTTCATTCTTTCTTTTGTGACCCAACGGTATAGAACTTGATTTTCAAAGGTCTTTGACACTCGACAATGGTTATTCTTGGAATGAAATTGCTGCAGAGATTGAAATCTTTCCAACCAGGTATTTTGCGTTCGATCCCACGGAAAATTGATTCTATTTAGCATATCAATCTTCTTTTGTGTTATATATGCCTTGGGATTATTAACCATGAACTTATTGTATTCAATGATCTGCCCGTTTGCCCAAACACCTAATTCACTTTTTCTCCTCTGAGGAAGTTTCCCTGGGTTCTCTATCATGTAAGCTTTTACCTTTTCATAGTTCTGCATCCAGGCATTGTCCCGAGGAGCCCAATCAAATTCTAACCTATTCAATACAGCAATCTTGTAAGGCTCAATCCGTTCTAGATGATCTTGTGATTTTCTGCGGACTTTACCTACAAATTGACTCAGTTCAGCAAGCTCTGGAAATGCTACCTTTTCTTCCTTAGTGAATAGTCTCTTTACGTCACAGTGCCCATGTTTTATTTTGTACTCGACAAGTTTCCGATACATTTTGTTCCACGGGGTATCCTCTTGCAGCAACAAGTCAGCAAGTTCCTCTGTGTTCGTTCGAATTAATTCATCAGCAGCCATTTTTTGTATTTCTGCATTATTCAGATTATTCTGAGCTACAATTATCTGCTCCGTTGCTCTATGTATTGCGCATTGTGCCTCTCGCTGGGCATTGATTACTTGATCCATTCGCTGTCTTGCTTCTTTTGCATTCTGCGGTGTTGCCGCTAGAGGAGGTAGGGTATGATAGACAGTTTCTATCATGGATGGCTGTGCATCATTTCGAAGAATGCAATCACTTTCGTGCTCGGTTGGCACCGTCATCTCACCCGACACAGTTTCTTCTTCTTCGTTGTCGCCCACATCATTTGTCTCAAGAAATGGACATGTACTTCCAGTATATCCCTTTTTTAGCTCTTCATGTTCTGGAGGCATTTCATCGTGCATTCCATCTTGTCCGATCTCTTGTGGATGATAGGGACATGCACTTTCCACTGCAGGTTCTTGTTTCTCCTGGTCATGGTCCTGTTGATGGCGATGTGCAAAAGGGCATCGCAATGGTTGCTCATTGTCTTGTGGTGGCAATGGATAGAAATGTGGTTGATGCGAGGTTTGTGACATGTTCTTGACTGATGATGTTTCTTGATGTCAACAGTTGCACAAAGAGAAAGCAAGAATACAAGTGGCTGAAAATTAACCTCTCATAATCAATGATGATTCACCGTCACTACTGTTGTGTTCTGCGTTCTGCTGCGTTGCAGAAGATATGAAATGTGTATGTTGTTGTTGACATACGAAGCGCACGCGAGCACGCTTCAGACCGCAGACTTGACTGCTTCCTCCTTCGCTTCTCAACTCCTTCTTTCTCGTGATGTGTGTTTGAAATAAATCGTGAATACTCACGTGAATGTGGGAACCTGGATGGAAGCTGGAAGCCAGTCAAAATCCGACTTTTTGCTCGCTGCTAAAAAGTACTGGCTGCTCGCTGCTCGCTTGACTCACACCATCGTCCCTCATTCTTCTCCATCTTTTTAATCCATAATCCATAGTCCATAGTCCATAGTCCAATTTCAGAATTCTTTTTTTCTTTTCAGCTTACCAAGGACAAATTCTCCCTATCATCCTCAGAATTGAATAACCAACTAACATGACCACGCTGAAGAATCGCCTCATCCTATCCCTTGCACATAGATCCCTTGGTGGAGATATCTTGGATTCGCTTGTTGAAGAAACAGCCCTGAAAACAAAGAATATACTTTCAGAGCTTCAAGATGTACTGAATAAACATAACCAAGATAACGTCGACCACCACGAACACAAGGACGGCTCAGACTCAGATTTTGTAGAGGCTAAGAATCCTACCGTCCATGTTCTACTTACCGGCTCGCCATACGTGACACAACCGGGACGCTCATTTGACAACTGGGAAACTGTACAATGGACACCGGGTGAACAAGTCTTATCAAAATTCATTGATACCGTCGGTCTTCACAAATTCCACCGATTACCCAAGGAAGGAGAAGTGCGACTGAATGGAAAACTTGTCGATGTAAAGGATTTCACAATTCACGAGGGGACTGAAACCCAGTTGAGGAAAGAGCTCACCTGGATCGCATATATTGTGAAACAACATTTCAATCTCTATGCCACTGCACCGGTATCAGATGCAACAATAATAATTCCGGCTGAGTATGCTAATGATGAAATGGATGTTCAAGAAGTTTTGAAAATTCTAAAGGAGATCTTTGATAGAGAATGGAGTGGCATGAAAGGCCCACTTCGTAAAGTGAAGATTAATTTGCAAATAGTTACACGGCCGGACACATTGCGGTAATCAGGTTGTGTCGTGGAAAGAAATGGGATTGGTATGGTAGAATCAGAATTAACACATGCTGAAACAACAAGAAAACAAATCTTTCCATTGCACTGTGAAGTATCGATTATTTTATGTTCACCGCATTCCCCGGCCAAATGAAAATATGTGTATCGAATTAATGCTACACGACCTTCCTTTTTCTTAATAATAGACTGCAGAATAGCTTAATTTCATTTCGATTTGTTGTTTATCTCTTTTGACTTATGACATTCACAAAACATCTCCAGGGTGACAATTCGAGACTTTAAGTTTTCATAACCTATGATGAAGAGAAGATATCCTTCTTCACTCCAAACTCACGTAACGTCACATCATCCACCACCTATGGTAGCCACCACCCATCAACACCCCCTTTCTCCTCCTCCTCCCTCCCTCCGATGCGTCTTTCAACTCCATCGATTTCTTCACATTGACATCACTATTCAGTGATCACAGTCACTCCCCATTATATCTACATTTAGAAAACAAATCATGAAGACCTCGATCGTATTCCTCGCTGCACTCGCAATCTCTGGTGCTCAGGCTTTTGCTCCTGCTTCCAGAACCACCTTTACAAAGCCTTCTGCTCTTTCAATGGCGAAATACAACTCCATGGATGAAATCCTTGCAAAGTTTCCTGAGGATATGCCTACACTCATCAACTTTTACGACGCGAAAACCGAGGCTGATATTAAGTCTGATATTGTCAGAGCTAAAAATTTGTTGAAGGATAGGTGCACAGTCGTTAGCATCAAACAACAAGATTACCCTGGTACGTAGCTTCGGTGTATATGCTTTGGATGTAAGATGTTCAGTATGCTCGAGCAACAGATAAATTTTTATGCTTGAGGGAATGCGGATGCTTTGCAACTCAACGACAGCGAATTTTTGACTCAAATTTTTTTCTGATGTATTGGCTTTCTTACACTTTTCACTGTTAATCTTTCAGAACTGGCAAAGAAATGGGATGCAGATGAAAAGAGCCCCAGTATGATCTTGTTCATGGACGGTAACCCTCTCACTAGAATCTATGAGGAAACCTTCTACTTGGACATCGTGGCAAAGGTCGGAAAATACTGCAGACCTGCAGGAGAGGAGCACAAGGAGCTCAAATAAATTTTTATTTTAAGGAAGCAGGGTATTGCTATGGGAGCGATGAAGGTGGTGTTCGTGAAAGCGTTGCATATTGATGTAGCCATTGGAAGTTATTCTCAAAGTCTCATTTTGTTTTGGAAAAAAAAGATGGACGTTTAGGAGTTTCGAAATAAGGCTGGGACGCAAGGCTGAGCTGACCATTAAATGCCAGCTTATGCTAATGAAAGAATATAGAATGTTAAATAACGGATCACAACTTATTCTTCCTTCAACTTTTTTATGAGTTTCTATTGCGTTTAGGAACATTAAACACACTTTAATATGAAGTAACAAGTGTCAATGGTGGGCGAAGTGTACAGTAAGTTGAACTCTGAATTATGTTGCTGAGAGCAGAAATCCAAACCTTCGAACATTATACAATTCTGGAAGACAAATAAAACCACGGAGGCACCCTCCACTAATCACAATGAACCTAAAACGTTTCACTAGATTTCCCGTGTATAATATCCATACGCTCTTCTTGCCCATTCAACATCCCGTTGTGCGTGTAGTTGAGAGGCATTGTAGAATACATTTTTATACATTGGGTATACGAATTCCGGTCTTGCCTTGGCCACTACAGCTCCTCAGAGATTGTCCACTTCAGCTCCTCAAAGAGACGATGACAGATTGCTTCGATGCAACTGCCTTCATTTCATTGTCATGATCTGTCGTACTGTCCATTATTACTGTTGAAGTGTATGTACCATCATAATATCAGAGCAAGTACTCGTACCTACCTCTATCCTCTATCGTAGATCGTAGAGCTTTGGATAAAATGTGGCGGGAATGGGAAAACCGAACGCGGAAACTGGCGGAAACCTCAATATTTCCTATTTCCATTTCTCGACAACTGAAACTGTTGTTTGTAGTTGTATTGTCGTTTCATAAATTCATTACTTGCCCTCAACCCTCAACATACCAGCTGATACGGTGTGCATCTTGTGAATCTCTCAAGCAACGCGTATACCTGTTCCAACTAGCTACGAACAACACCCAATCACCAAAAACGACAGAACAAATAAATTATGTCGTCTAAGCGAAAAGCCGCAGCAAATGCTTACTTCAAACCACTAGACCAAAAAGATTCTTACACAGAAGGCATCTACCATTGGAAAGCATCTGCTGCGCTGCCAAGGAGACTTTTATTCAAATCGAAATTCTGGAAAATCCTCAAAGAAAAAAAGATTGATTCTTACAAACAGAAACTTACCAAAAACGAACGAAGAGTCTTCGAAAATATACTCATAGAAGAAATGCATCTA
>Ga0307978_1003703_pt1 | contig 10357 bp, 9 predicted proteins | sample OrgLakmetage1056_FD_203151 | JGI IMG/M metagenome (GOLD analysis project Ga0307978, IMG submission 203151) | Saline water microbial communities from Organic Lake, Antarctica - #1056 | ecosystem: Environmental > Aquatic > Non-marine Saline and Alkaline > Saline | place: Antarctica: Organic Lake...
CTCCGTCTCTAAACTCACTCTCCCAAGTGGTCACCTGGGACTCAGCGATATACCGTAATATGGTTGATTCCTGTCGCGATCGGCATCGTTTCGGATGGCGGATGCTAGAGGCTTCCACTTGGACATAGGATAAATCTGGCGCTCTACGATTTTCTTCCGCCGGGGGTAGTACAGGCGGTCTGCTTTGCGCACGCTGGGCGTACGCATAGGCTTCCTCCTGTAACCGCTTCAGCATTCAGCTGCTAAAGCTCTCAATACGATCTAGGCTTGAGGTCTTTACAAGAAGAAAGGAGAGACAAAGTACATTCGTTAATAATGGCCATCACAAGTGATGGGTTTAAGCTACGATGTTCTGGTCTTGCGTTAGATGAGGCAACGGCATGTCGGCCGGCGTTGAGATCTTATTGCTGGCTGTACCGGTCTGGATATGGATCATTGACTGGAGTTACTGCCGGGTTATACCCAAGGATGAACACACCCTCGCAGTCAATGGCACACTACTTGGTGTGCAAATATTCAGGTCTTTTTTCGCGATGATGCGAGACAGAAAAATGTTTGGTGAAGTAGTCAGCTTTGTTGTTGGCACCTGCAGCCCAATCAATTTTGAACTGCTCCTAGCACTCACGGTCTTGGAGCCAGTAGTATTGCATGTCAATGGCTTTGGAGCGGCATTGCTTGATGATTTGGTTCGCAATGCCGACAGCTGTGGAGTTGTCACAAGTCACTGGTGTTGGCGGTTGGGGGTGCCCCATTTCTTCGAGTGCAATGCGAATTGGAATTGGATCAATACAGTTGTAGAAACAGCCCGCCGTCTCAGCTTTAACCACAGAAAATACAACCGGTTTGATGATGCTGGCGTTGTTTTTGATGGCACCGTTGTTGTCGTTAATGCCGAGGGTGCCAAGCCAGTAATGCGCGCCGTGACGACTGCGTGCGCGGGGCTCAACCAAGTAAGCGGCATCAGTGTGAAGCTTTAATACCATGCTTGACTTGCTGTATTGTAGTGTTGCGTCTGGGTGCCTGGCAAAGTAGTTCAGGAGGCGAGTAACCCTTTTTACTGTGTTTTCCGTCGCTTTTGCTTGTTCACCGGAGATGGAGTTTATAGCGACCATGGCTGTAGAATCAATTGCTCTTGCGTAATACAGGAACGTTCCAACTACTTGTTGAACGCGATTGATTTCGTCTTGGTCGAGAGGATCAGAGTCATCGTGCGGGGTTACGTATTGTTGTCGTTGGCCGTAGGCGGGTTTTGTCCAGTCGTGGGGTGCATGCTCGGGTCGATATGGCGCTGGACGCTGAAATTTGTGGAGAGCTTCGGACACGTAATTTGGCATAGACAGATTTATAGTGCGATTTTTGTAGTCCCAGTTCAGTCTGATACCCAAGTAGAGTTCTCCGGTCCAATCTTCGGTGATTTTGTAATGTTCGCGCAACGAGGTAAATAAATGCTGCGCGTGCTGTTTGCCGACGTATTTGATTCCGAAATCGTCGACCACCAATGAAAAAAGGACGGGGCGCGTAACATGGCGCCACAAACCGTGAGTTGAGAACAAGTTGGTCGTATGCAAGGCGGCCAGCTTGTGGCAGGCCGTACATACCCTTGCTAATTTCTGCTAGGACCCGTCCGTCAATGATGAGGTCTTCGAGCTCGTAGGCGGCCATCACCTCTGGGTTGAGAAACTGGATCGGGATCCACATATACTCGCTCTCGTCCATGTTGGTGAACAGGTAGAAGTCACTAATGTCGCCAGTTGCAAACTCGGCGTTGGGGGTCGAGACAACACTGTTGAAGACGAGTTTGGCAGTGGTTAGATTGGCGGTTGGCGTTGATGTGTCGCCTGCATACTCGATCTTGTTGCCTCCCACAGTCCATCGGACTCGGTACGGGTCCGCTTTGCTCGGGCGGTAGTTGGAGACTACGCGCAAATATGTGGCCTTTTTATGCTTTGGTAGCTTGGACCGTGCAATAAAGCTTATCGTTTTCGTGCCAGTGGAGCCTTTGATGAGGCGTCCATCCGTGAGTTGGTTAATTTCAATCATGTTGGCTTGTTGCCATTGTTTTGCGTCGGGTCCCTTGATTAAGTGGCGATATTCAAGGGATGCGCCTGTATTGGGATCAATGACGGAGTTGGCCATTGGCTCCGGAAAAGCTGTTGTTCCTGCCTCAGCGAAAACATGACTAGCTTGCTGTTGCTTGCGATAGCGCTGTTTGGTGCGCGTGTTGTGACGATGCGGTCCAGGGCGGCGTGTTGTCGGGCTCGATTTTGGTGCTGGAGTCGCTGTGACTTTTGGTCGGCGTCGAGCAGGCGCGTCGACTGGGCGACTGGGCGGTTGCACTGGTTCAGCGACTGCCGCAGGAAGATCATCCACAAGTGGCGCACATCTGTTGTTAGTGAGCACCGGCTTTGGCGGGAATAGAGTTCATTGCTTGTCCTGGCGCGCAAGTTCTCGTCGGACTTGGCCGCGGTTGTGCGTCGTGCCTGCGAAGGTAAATGCTGTGCCGCTTGGCGGCACCCTCGGAGATCCTGCAGTGGTGGGTAAATTTGGTTGGTCGTCGGCGAAACGCACCCTCGGAGCTGGCTCGGGGTGTGTGGCAACTTGTTGGAAAATTTCCGCCAGGTTTTGCAATCCTTTTCGGTGATCGTCAGCTAATGGCGCGATGGGCGCAGCTGGATGAGGATTCTGCAAAGCGTAAATGAGATCGCGGGCTGCAGCGGTGGCGGCATCGGAGGAAGATGTTTTTGGCATGACAACGTGCGACGGATACCATACGAGCGTGTTGGCGATCCGCTCTTTGGCCGTTTTGGTAATGTACACTCGGTACCATCGATAAGGTTCAAACGCTGGTCCAATGTACCATCCGGGTGCGGCGTGAGGTGCTCAAGTACCGCGTGCTTCGGGAAATTCATGGACCAATACGCGCGTGCCTGGCGGGCCCATTGGCAGTCAAACGCGCCGTTGAGCTGTGCGTACGCCGAAAGCTTTGGGTTGATGCGCGATCCGCGCAACAAATTCAGGGTTGTGAGAGCTTGGGGCAAAAGGCGATCCCATAGGCGTAACGGAATCTCGGGATCGGTACTGTAAAGGATGGCGATGAAATGGTTTTTGAAGTGCGAATCGCACGTTCTGCAGCATTGCGCCGGTGCGTTCCAGCGGGTGTGAGCTGAAAATCCACTCCTTCGTCCAATATGTATTGTCTGAGAGCGGTGGACGCTTCGTTGTCAAGTCTTTGGAGTTTGGGTCGCAGGCCACGCGATGTTAGTGTTTGGTGGATGCGCTTGTACGCCGCGAGTAACGCTGGGCCAGTTCGGTTCGTCATTGGTTCCGCCAAGATTGCATTGCTGTGGTAATCGTAGGCGACCATCAAGTACCGGCGTCCCCTCGTTGATGCAACAAGGAGTTGGCCGGGCTGGTCGGAGTAGATCTGTCCGCTGATGGGTTGGCATTCCACATAGATGTGGTTGCAGCGTTCTTCCGAGCCTTTGGGCTGTATTTCGCCGTTCGTTTCGTTAGTCCCTGGTAGTGCATGGGCCTTGGTGGCTTTCGGCTTTTTGGTTGACCGTAAGTTACGCCGCTGTTGGTCCAAGTGTCCTTGTACCATGGCGGTGGGTGGCTCTTTCAGGTGCTGGCAAACGCGTGCCAATGTCAAGTTGGGCCATGTCGTGTAATATCCAGCGTCAATGGCTGTGCAGAAAGACGAGACGGCTGGTGAACCCGCACAAGCATGCAGGAAAGCAATGCGTTCTGGCATTGATTCAGCAGCTACTGCAGCATGTGCAGCATGCTGTAGAATGTTTGGTCCCGGTAAATCCTCTGTTGCATGAAGAGGATTGGTCTTTGAGTTAGTGGGTAACTGAACTTGCCACATCCCGGTGGTGTCTCGGTGACCAGTTAACACAACGTGGTTGTCAAACATGACAACCACTTTGTCTTGGTCAAAGGTTGCTATACATCCGGAGTCGCACAGCTGGCCGACAGATATAAGGGATGCTTGCATGTTGGGGAACAGGCGCGTCTTGTGTGCTTCTTTGGATAAGTGCAGTAGACGCAAGTATCCTTCGTGCGTGCTCGTTATCGTACGGTTGTTGGGTAGACGCACCGCGATTGGATTTTTTGTTGGTTTGACATAAAAACATGGTGTTGTGGTTGAATCGAACTGGCAATAATTGCTAGTCCCATGTTGGTACGTCTGACGTAGGGACGTACAACAAATACGGGGAGCAAACAGTAGTGGGCAGCGCAGTTGTGGAGTTAACTTGATTTAGTTTAGACTCTATTTCGTCGTTGCTAATTTCTGTTGTCCCAGAATCTCAGAGGCCAGCTTGGCAGCCGCCGTGGGTGTTGGTGGCTGTTGCGTCTGGCTGGTGCTTGGTTGTGCGAGCGTTGCATTGACCTCCACTGTGGTAACACAGCCCGTGCGTCCAGCAGTACTTGGTGGGCTCGTTGTTGTTGTTGGTGGTGTTGTCATCGCCACCGCCGTTGTTGCGGCGACGGTTTTTGTTGCTTCCTCCTCCCTTGTTGCCGCGTCCCTTGTTCGCTTCTTTATACGCAGTGAACATGGCTTTAGTGGCTGCGGACTCGGCTTTGTTGGCGGCCAGCCCGGCTTGAAGGACCCGAAATTCGGTGTTTCGGCTCTCGTCTCGGGCAGCTAGGTTGGCAAGCTGGCTTGTGATGTCTCCAAGCGTACCGGTGCTGCTGTTGGTCTGGGCGTGGTTTGCCCGCTGATACCCGGCAGTTTCTGTGGTGAGTTCTTCACCGCGGTCGTTCGCGTACTGCTGGAAATTGGCGGTTGCGGCTGCCAACGTTTTGTCGGCCGTTGGAAACATGCGCCAACGCTGGCAAGCGTTGGAGAGGAGGCCGCTTTCTTTCACGAGGTCGTAGAGCTTGTCCGTCTCTGGTTGTGCCAATAGAGGAGTGCCTGCTAGCGCAAAAGCATCGGCGGCGTCGCTAATCTGTTGAATGACAAATTCTAGCGGTCCACCTTCCCAGGGGACTTCCATGCGGCTCGCGACTTCTTTGCGCTCCGTTTTGGTGAAGCGTCCGTAACTTTTGATTAAGTGGTTCAATAAGTCTTGGATGCTGCACATGCTGTAACCAAGGCGGACGTGGCGTAGTCGTTGCCAGTAAATGTTGACAGCGGCGGCAAGGAGCTGGTTGCGCAAGATGCGTTTGGTGGCTCGCATGAGCTTGTACGCTTTCCAAGCGTTGGTGTGGAGTCGTAGCGCTTCAGTCAACTGGGCTGCAGTTGGGTTTGCGTTGCCACCTGGTGGCGGAGTTGGATCCATGGGCGGCTGTTCGGGGATTTGGAAAGGTATCCCGTGGAGGTCAGCGTATTCTGCTGGTGATAGCGTCAGAAAAACATGACCGTGGTTTCCAAACACTGAGTCGACGGACGATGAGTTAGCGTCCAGTTTGAGCTGGAAGAGCAAAATCTGTTTGCGTGTTGGCTTGTGGCCCGGCTCATGAAGCCGGGTTAGAGTAGTGTGTGGGTAGATGGTGAGACTTAAGGATTCGTCGACCATTTTGGGAGTTGGTGCGATGGCTGTACGGAGCAGCGACGAAAGCACAATGCGATGGCTGCGGGCAGCGAAAAGAAGCACGAAAGAGGAGACGGGATCTCGAACTCAGTTAAGGTACGTTAAGTGTTACAAATGTCTGCTAAAGCTTTCAATACGATCTAGGCTTGAGGGCTTTACAAGAAGAAAGGAGAGACAAAGTACATTTGTTAATAATGGCCATCACGAGTGATGGGTTTGAGCTACGATGTTCTGGTCCAGCGATAGGCAGATGAGGCAACGGCATGTCGGCCGGCGATGAGATCTTATTGCTGGCTGTAGCGGTCTGGATATGGATCATTGACTGGAGTTACTGCCGGGTTATACCCAAGGATGAACATCAGCAACCATACCAGGTATCGTACAGTTACCAGGTACCGTACTGTTACCAGGTACGACTACAATACCCTGTTACGACCAGGTTAGGTACCGGCACGTTCAAGTACAATACTTCTATCGGTACTGCGGTGGGTACGTACTTGCAATTGTACCTGGTTACAGGTACTGTAGGTAACCATCGGCTGATGCCGAAGAGTACCGTAGCTACTAACTTGACATGATGTTTTGTTGTAGTATTGGGTCTCTAGTCCAGCCAACAATTCTCCTATCTTCCAGAGTCTCAGATTGGGATTATTTACCAGCAAGTAGCTAGTATGCTGTCAATGGTCACGCACCGGATGGAGAGCTGTACAATTTCGTCAACTGGCTAGTCGATAATTACTTTATTCTTCTAGAAAAAGACACCCTTGTCCTCTTCTCTCTCGTGTGGTGGACCTTTTCCCTTTTTGATTTCGACTCTTTACACTTTACTGCAAGGCTATTTCATCCAGATCCTGTTGTTCTTCCCACATTGATTGAAGCTCGGCAGCTTGTTTCATGAATTCGTCACGCATCGCTTCTCGTTCCCGTTCCACAACCTTGACCATGGCTTCCTTCATTTTTACCAATTCTTCCTTTGCCTTACGACGTTCCGTGGCTACCACGCGTTGGAGCATTTCTTCATTGTCGCGCAGCTGTGATTGCAAATATTGCGTCGTTTGTTTGGCACGGGACAGTTCCGCCATGCTCTCCTGCAATTGGCAGCTCGCTTGTTCGTACGTCGTTTCCATTGTGTTTTTTTCGGACCCCACTACGCTGCAACGGTTCTGAAGCTCTTGCACTTGGGCGACCAGTTCGCGCTTGGAGGGTACCCGTTCTCCGGAACTTCCTCGGTACGGCAAGGGATTACGAAACTTGGGCCACTGGAACTTGAGAGATGCTGCCGCTGCTGTTGCTGCTTCCACTGCGGACGTGGACTCTTGGTCAATCAAAATATCCGCATCAGCCGCACGGTTGGCAGGCACTCTATTGCTGGTTGGCGCTCGACGACGACGCTTTTTGCGCCGCCTACGACGCGAGCCTTGCGCCACACGCCTACCGTCCCTGGTAGTTTGTTTCAAAGAACTAGTCTCTGGCCCATCGCCTTCGCTGAGCAAGTCCAAATCTTGCTCGCTACTCTCATGCTCGCTCAAGTGGTCGTCTTCAAAAAAGTCGTTTTCGGACGGCAAGTGCTGGCTCTGGGAGAGAATATCCGAGACAAGGTCCGCCTCGTACTCGTCGTAGTAGTCTTCTTCCCTGGCGTTATCGTCGTAATCATCATCATCATATTGTTGTTGTTGTTCCGATCGACTCGACCAGCGTCGCTGCAGGGTGGGTAGAATTTTCTGCAGAACGGCGCCGCCCGTGACCAGCAAGGCCACGGCGGGCATGCCAGCGCCTTGCAACAACAAGCGCGCCTTTGGTAACAAGGCCAAGAGCGGCAAGCCAGCGGAACCAGTGGACACGACGGACCGGACTTCTTTTGGAGCAGTATTTGCTGCAGTAGCAGTAGTCGACTGTCGCTTGAGAAATGCAAATGATGGTCGGGTCTTGGGCTTGGAAGGAGTCAATGGCGCTACCGGTATCTCCGGTGCGGTGGAAGCGCCGGCTGCTTCTGCAACTGCCTCTGGCGGCTCGACGGCAGCATCTTCTTGAGGTATCTGCTGCAGCGTAGGAGGTTCGGCGAACTTCGCTTGGCCGGTTCCTTCTTGTCCTTGGTCACCATCACCACCACCACCACCCTCATCATCATCATCAAACATGGAGAGCGGATCCTTCCACCATTCTTCCTTTTGCTTGTAGTCTTCTTGTGTGCCTTGCTCTTCGTCTTCGGGTTCCGAATCGGAAATCTCGGGAAGCGCCGTCGCGGAAGGGGAGCGTGCGCTGGTAGCTGCTGCTGCTGCATTGGGAGCTGCTGGCGCCGAATCCGAATACGAACCCAAGATTTCGTCCAAGGATTGAACGTAGTCGATGCGTTCGGGCGCTACCGAAGCCACGGAACGAGCGGCGCTGGCCGCGCAGACCATCATCCAGAGGGCAAGAGTCTTGCTGGTAGCAGTAGTAGTAGTAGCAGAGCGTTCGGGTCGACGCCGCGTCGGCGAGGGAGCGGCATCGCGCAACATGATTGGAGAATAGACCTCGGGGGAATGGCTCGATTAGTAGTCGCACTTACGCACTAGCTAGACTAGTACTAGCTACTAAGTACTGTAGACTGTCTTTACGAAGTGCTGTAGTAGCAGTATCTGGAAGCTGTCGACAGAGGGTACAGTGGGGGTAGTTAGGTAGGTAGGCAGGTTGGTAGGTAGGTTGGTAGGTAGGTAGGTTGGTTGTCTTTGCTGGCAACACTCTCGACAATGATCTGCATGTGATTGTGATATGACCTCCCTCCACCGCGTACGGTAACTAACTCGTGCCATGTGCATTCTATGTATGTACGCTATCGAAAGAGGGGGGAATTTTCAAAATCGGGGGGGAACTGTTTGAACGGAACGCCCGCCCCCGTTAGAATATGGCACTTGGCATCCAATTGTAGATGAGATCTCTTGTTGTTGAAGAGGACAAGTCGCGATCTTTGCGACGTCATTCGGAGAATTCCTCCGCCCGTTTTTTTCTTCAGGCAAGGGGGATTCTTTGGGGCGACACACCACGCACTTTCTTCTCGATGCATGCCGACGAACCGAACAACCGAACAACTCAACAAAGAACGAAATCATCGTCGTCGACAGGCTCTGCTCATTGTACGACATCCTATCCTACTACACAGCAGTCAAAGGCAAAGGCAACGTTGACCCCCCAACGTTACAATCACCATCGCAATGGTATTCGTTTCGAGATGCGCCGTGACAGTCGTCGCCTTGCTGGCCATGACCATGATTACTGAGACTGAGGCCTTTCAGCCCCTCCAACTCCAACGTGCCAGGCCGTCGGCGTCGGCCCTCGCGCCTCTATCGGCCATTGCCGTGGATTCCGATCTAGCGCAGCCCTCGATTGCTCCCCTCAACACCGATAACGATTCCGATAACGATAACAACAAGAACTCCGCGATGATCAATCTAAAAGGCATTGCCATGTCGGGTCTCCAAGGCAAAGCCCTTTCCCTCGAATCGCACGACTTTCCCAAGGCGGGAGCCTTGCGTGCCATCATTCCAGCCGACTGCTTTCAAGCCGAAACATCCAAATCGCTCGGTTACTTGACCGTATCTTTGGCATCCACAGCCGCCTGTACCTTGGCGGGCGTTGCTCTCTTGACGGTATTGCCAGTCGAAAATCCCCTCACGTGGCCCCTCTGGGCCGCCTACTCGGCCGTGACGGGTACAGTAGCAATGGGCCTTTGGGTACTGGCGCACGAGTGCGGTCACGGCGCATTTTCACCAAATAAGAAACTGCAGGATGCCATTGGTTTTGTCCTGCATTCCATCATGCTGGTGCCGTATTATTCGTGGCAGCGGTCGCACGCGGTGCACCATCGCTACACCAATCACATGGAGTTGGGGGAAACGCACGTGCCCGAACCTGTTGTCAACAAGGAGGAGGGATCATTTGCGGCCCGGGCGGCCTTGACTAAGACGCTCGGGAACAAGGCGGGTTTGCGAGTGTGGGGTGCCGTGCAGTCCTTTGCGCACTTGGTGATTGGGTGGCCTGCGTATTTGATGATTGTACGTGTTGTTGCTGTTGTCATTCTCGTTGTTGCGTGTTGTTGTTGTGAGTGTGCGTGCGTGTGTTTGTCATTTTCTTACCTCGTTTGTCTCCGTTTTCAACACTCACTTGACAGGGTGCTACCGGTGGACCCGACCGCGGCTTGACCAATCACTACTACCCCAATCCTCTCACGACACCCACGCAACCCAAAAAGGAACTGTTTCCCGGCAACTGGAAAGAAAAGGTCTATCAGTCCGATATTGGTATCGCTGCCGTTGTTGGCAGCCTGATTGCTTGGGCCGTCTGCCACGGCCTCCCGGAAGTCATGGCCTTGTACGGTGGACCGCTCATTGTCGTGAATGCCTGGTTGGTTCTGTATACGTGGTTGCAACATACGGATGTGGATGTTCCACACTTTGATGGCGACGATCACTCGTTTGTTCGTGGTGCCTTGCATACCATTGATCGGCCCTACGACAAGCTGGATCCGTGGGGAGTGATTGATTTCTTGCATCACAAGATTGGTTCCACCCACGTGGCGCATCACTTTGACAGCACCATTCCACATTACAAGGCGCAAGTCGCGACCGACGCCATTAAAGAAGGCTTTCCCGAGTTTTACCTTTATGATCCGACACCCATTCCGCAAGCGCTGTGGCGTGTGGCCAAGGGTTGCGTCGCGGTGGAAAAGCGTGGAGACAAGTGGGTCTGGAGCAATGAAGGACTGGAGGAGCACTTGTAAATGCAAAATGTGTTTGTTTATAAAGAGTTTGAAACGCGTTAAAGGAGAGTATATAGATATGCTG
>Ga0307978_1003705_pt1 | contig 10351 bp, 8 predicted proteins | sample OrgLakmetage1056_FD_203151 | JGI IMG/M metagenome (GOLD analysis project Ga0307978, IMG submission 203151) | Saline water microbial communities from Organic Lake, Antarctica - #1056 | ecosystem: Environmental > Aquatic > Non-marine Saline and Alkaline > Saline | place: Antarctica: Organic Lake...
CGGGGTCTGGGCGACAGTCGACTACATTCGAAGATGCCGAAGACGACGACGATTCACATTGGGTGGCAGAGGCAGGTGCCTCAGCAGAGACCTTTGACGCATTATTTGAGACCACCACCTCAGAAGCCTCGGCGGGCAAGGCCACTGGAGCGGAAGCAGTTTCACGTGCTTCGTCAGCAGGAGGCGCAGCAGCAGTAGCAGACGGAGAAGCTGAAACTTCGGGAGCAGCGTCGGCCGGAGTTGTCAACGCATCTGCATTGTCATCAGCGGGGGTTTGAAGCAGTTTCTTACGGAGAGCTTCGAGAGCCGCTACTGTCGCTGCCAAACGGCACTCCTTCGCTGGCGAGTTGTTGCTGTCAACGGCTGCTTCTGAGCCCTGGCTGCCGCCATCAGCTGTTGCATGGTCCTTTGCTGCCGCAGTAGCTTCAGAGGATGCAGTAGAAGCGGTTGTGGTGGCCGAAACGGCGTCAGATGCCACAGTAGATGCAGTAGGAGTGGGCGCTTCTGTGGGCTTGGTGTACTCCAGCGTCGCACCTTTGGCCGTAAAACCTACGTATTCGAGCAACGCCTGCGCGCCCGCCAGCTTTTTCAACGTCTTGGTGTAAACCTGTTTTGATTCATTCCGAGAGAAGAACAAAAATAATTCACGTCAAAAAGGTTAAGCAGAGGGAGCAAAATAGACAGAGAGAGAGAGAGAGAGAAAAAAATAAAAGAGAAAGGTCGGTGTTGAATCGCGAAGAAGTTGAGGTATTTCCTTCTCTCTTTAGGGTTCACAGGTTTTGCTCACCTGATTAGCAGTGCTGATTCGCCGCACGCGCGGGTCTTTGGGCTTCTTCAACAGGTTGGAGGTGTACATGAGCAAAGTGTCGATTCCCGCTACCACACTTGCTGTCGCAGCAGCTTTTGCTTCTTTCCTTGGCGGGTGGTCTTCACTGGTCGTAGTAGCAGCGTCTGGTGCACTCGTGCTACTGGTGTCGCCCGTACCGTCACTCGTACTGGCTGATTGGGCAAGGGCAGCTTCCATGGCCTTGGTCGCAAACTCAGCCACTGCTTCTTGAGGGGTGGGCACAGGTGGCGCCGTTGGCAAAGGCTCAGCTGCTTCGGCATTCAACCCAGTGCCGTCACTGTCGTCGTTGCTGTTGTTGTTGCTCCCACCGCCGCGCAACGCCAAAGCAGCGACTTGCGCTTGAAGGCTGGCGAGCTCGTTGGCCATAGTCCCTACACGGGTAGCCAGCGCATCCGCCGTGCTTTCAGCTGCCGCAGCTCGCTGCGTGGCAACAGCAGCTGTGGCTTCAGCAGAAGCACAGCGAGATTCCTGGGCCGCTGCTGCAGTAGCCGCATGCGCTTCGATTGCTCCAGCAACTAACTGCAAGCGGTGCTCCAAGGGTAAGTCCCAACGAGCAGCAGCGGCCACAACAACAGCAGCTGCCGTTGCTTTATGGTTGGTTGCCTGAGCGCCAGCCGCATCCAGAGCCAGAGATACCTCTAAAGAGTTATCAGTTGGTGGAGTCATTTCAGCCAGGAGATTAGCGATGCTGTTCTGGTCCAGCGGTTTTGGTGGAGGTGGTACCAAACGGGCATCATTGATAAGCTTTGCAAGCTCTTCTGCACCCACTACAAGCGATGAGCTGGCATCCAAATGGCTGCCCAGTTTTTGCTGCTGATCTCCTCCTTGTGTGGCGTGTTCTGGGTCAGGCGGTGCCGTGAGAGCCAAAACCAGTCTTTCTAATCCAGCCTCGGCGCCGCCAAAACAGTCATGACCGAGCGCGAGCAGCGCCAAGGGCTTTACTGCTTGATCTAAGACAAGTGCCTCAGCAGCTTCTGCACGGCCCACGTATACCCCCGGCACAGCTACCACTGGTTCGGCTCCACTCTCCTCGCTGATACCGTCGTGGCTGGCTTCAGGTGCAGCATAGTTCTCTGGTGGTCCAGCATGCGGCAATCTTGCCGAGAGCGCATTCCAGAGCGCGGCTACAGCGGTGTGATCAGCTGTCTGATCACACGTCGAGTCCACAGTGCTAGGCCCATCCAAGTCGTCTGCAGCCAATCCCCGTAACAAAAACCCAGACACGGCGCCCGCCGCGCAGAGCGAGGCAGCTGCGAGCCGGGGCACTGTGGATGGTGAAGGAGGCTCGGGCTCAGACCAGCCCTGCAATGGAGAAGGCGCCCCCACCCCACTAGCGTTGCCAAAGCGGTTATCTACACCGCCTGTTCCAGAATTAAGGGAAGCCGTGACTTCGTCACCACTACCGTCTTCAGAGGCAGCGCGAACGGCGGCTTGAATCTCGCCAGGAGTCAGACCCTTCTCTTCCAGAAACGCAAGCCGCTGCGACAGCGGGTTCTCTTTCACTTTGGGGTGTTTAAGGAAGGAAACCCCCGACGCGATTTGATCCGCTCGTAACTCAGAGTCGGCCATACCTTACGTGGGCACCTGGCTCAGACCTCACAATCACCTAGAGTCTGCCTACTACAAGGATATCGAGTAATATCTTTACAATCGCCACGGAAATTGCATCGCTTTAGTGCTGCCTTCTTCGCCTAGAGTCTGTGTTAAGGATTGTACGAGACACTGCCGGAAACCTCGCTCGAGCTAGAGCTGTTGAAGGCTCTTCAATCAATGTGTGTAAAATCAAGGAAGCGTCTAGGAAGGGCAAGATAAGCCTGAAAGCCTGTCCAGCTGTCCCGAGTCTAGAGTCCCCTCAGAGTAGTAGTCGAGCTCCACCAGGCGAGTGGACGACGAGAGATGGAACTCGACAACTCGACGGAACGACGGAAGACCGATTTCTGCGTGAACTGGAAAAATCGGAAAAAATGGGAAGCTATTATTATTACGGAAGAAGCCAAGAAGCTAAGAAGCGAACAATAGGGGAGAAGTAAGAAAGACTGCGATTTAATGGCAGGAAGTGCACTTCATTGAGCATCGGGATTTGACATTGCATGCTCTATTTGATACTTAGAGATCATCAACTTAATCCTAATCAAAATCTGAGTCCCCTAGCTAGTCATACTACAAAGATCCTCTACTTAAATAATGTCAGCTGCTCAAGAAGATGAAATTCGTCAGCTCACTGCAGAACTCGAAGCGGCCACAGCTGCACGCCACGAGGCAGAATCGAGAGCAGAAAGCTTACAGGCAGCATTATTTGAGAGCCACATCAAGGCGCGCGCTGCAATAGAGCAGTGCAGAAAAGATGCGCTCGAAGTGGCAGTAGAAGAGGTGAGTGTATACGTGGCGTGAGATGTTGTGAACGAGTGCTTGGCATTGACTTCGACTAATGTGTTCAAGGCCTCGTTTTGAAGGCTTAGTAAGGCACACGAACCTTGAACTAGTACTTCTCAACATGATCGGAGATTTTGCTCTTAAAGTACCTGTACTCATTGAATGGAATAGGATCTAAATTTCACTGATTGCATAATTTTTCTGATATGCGTTTTGCAGGCCTGCAAGGAGCACTTTGAATCCATGGCTGCGCTTGACAAATTGATGCGTCGCTCGGTGTCACAAATCTCTGCCGACAGAGCGTTACTCCTGACGGTGCGCTCGTCCCTGCATGAACTGCGGGATCTCGCAGATGCCCACGCGAACTTAGTAGCTGGTGCAGCTCATAAAGAAGCAAACACCCGCAACTTACCGGAAAATAGTTCTTCTTCAGCTGCGACGTCTGCAGGCGCTTTGCGAGATACCACGTCATCATCATCTTCATCAGCCGCGGCCGCAGCCGCAGTCGCTGCCGCTGCCGCATCTGCAGCCGCTGACCTCGCTGAGCGTGTGCGGGTCACTATGCACTCTAACGAGATGGCTCTCTTTTTGGACGACGGCCCTGCTCCGGAAGCACCAGCGCCTTCACCGCAAATGTCTGAGCCACCAGCGTCAGGACCTAGCTGTAGCACCTTACTCCGAAGGGGCTCGCAGCCACCGAAGGACATTATTTTACAATCAGCCGAAGAGAACGTGAAGCCTTCTCTTGTGGCACCTGTTATAGAGGCGCCGTTACATTCGCCGCCAGACCATTTCACTCAATCATTCGCCCATTCCGCTCAAGAAAGTACAACTGTGCACGTACCAGAAAGAGGTGGCGGCGACTTAGCGGTTTCTTCTTCTTCTTCTTCTTCTTCTTCAACGTCTGCCATAAAGTTAAGCAGCGGTTCACAAGAGTTCCAAATTGAGCCGCCAATGGATGGCCTTGTTACAGCAGACACAGACAGCGATACAGAGAGAGGATGCGAAAGTAGGCCGAAGCTTGAATCTGGCCCTTCGAAATCTCTTGATGAGAGCGCTTCCTTGCAGGCACACGACACTGCTGCAGCTGACCAGGGGAACTAAATTGGTGAAGACCATAAATGCGCGGAGGATAGGACTAAATGAGCAGCTTGCTCGCGCTTCTCCTCTGCTGCCCTGTGAACGTCGGTTTGAAATGGCGCAGCTGCAGTTGCCTTTAGTTTTGGTCTTTAAAGGTTTAAACATGAAACATGGACCGTGGAGAAAGACTTATCTAAAAGCACGTGACTGCATACTCCTCTTTCTGTGTGCGGCCTGCTTTATGAAGGGCCTCTTTGCTATTATTCCGTACTGCATGGGGCTTGGAAGTCGCATTTCAAATCGTCAAGTGTACGGGTGTATGTCCAATGTCCAACCCTCCAACCCTGTAGTTAGTAGAATCCTTTGACACAACAATGGAGAACGCCTTTCCGTCGAAGCTCCGAGATGCGACCTCACTATCGTCGGCTGAGGCTCGACTCTCCAGCCTTCAAGAGGCTTTTCTAATGTGTGGCAAAACGCAGGAAGCTCGGGACTGCGAGTGGGATCCGTCAACCCACTCTGCGCTGGCTGAACTCCTGGTCTTTGCTTGGGCAGAGAGCACACGAGCACGAAACAAATCTGAAAAAGAGTCCGCCTCGACCTTCTCTGGCACAGCGCACAAAATCTTTTTCATTGCCCAAAAATTTCTCGAGGTATGCTAGACGTAAAAAACTCGTCGACTAGCGTGTATTCGCTGGCATTCTGACGCCTGTGCCTATACCTTGAACCATTATGTTGCCTTGGGGAGCTAGTTTAATGCCGACCACGCAGCCGTAGCTTGCGGTGAAGATTGGCTTCGCAACCTGTGTGGCCGCCTCGAAAGTGCCTCTGGAGCGGGAGCCGAGGAGCAAGCTCACCTGGCGCAGTGCTTGCACTGGGCCTACGTGTGCCAACCAAGCATTCGCCCTGGCTTGCGACGCTGGCTCGGGCTTAGCCTGGCGCAATTCTCGAAATACCCTTCAAAGCGGCTCGCTGTAGCAGCCCTTCTCCAGGTTTAATAGCATTTTTCTTTTACAGCACCCAAATGCTCTCGCGTTTGAGTTCCGAGTATAGCAAACTTACTCCTTCGGTGTTTTTTTGTTGCTCAGGTGCTAGTTCAAATCATTCAAGGATTCTCAGAAGCTAGCAGTGAAAGCAAAGCCAGTGAAGGAGCGTCGGAGGACAGTGCTGTGCCTTCGGAACTACTCGAGCTGTACCGGGAAGTGCTGCTGCCGCTGCACCGCCCTAACGGCTTCTTCGAATGGCGCGATCAGCTGCCCCTGTTGCAGACCTACCACGAACCTCTCATGGCTTGCCTGCTCGCCCTGCTCCGCCGGAACGATTGTAAAGCGGCGTCGTTTCTGCTCCCTGAGCTCTTTGGCGAGCTCGCGGAGGCTTGGCCTGAGGGTTACAATGCTAACACAGCCAAAGAGGTGAGCGCATGGTTGAAACAATATGGACAGATGACTTACGTACGGCTTGCGTATGTTCCTCTGCTTGGGCTTTAACGTGTGTGTGTGTGTGCTTTCCACAGGTGATTTTACTTCACGAGCTTGAAGTGTTAGTCACCGAGGGCAAAGGAGGGCTCGAGCCCGCTCTTGCGCAAAGCTTGCCGGTGTTGCTGCCCAAACTAGTGGGGTGCATTGCGTCGGACAATTGGCGCCTGTGCGAAAAAGTGCTTGGGCTGTGGCGTGTGGATGGATTCGCGAAGCTTGTCACTACAGGCAACAGTGGTGGTGCTAGTGGTGACAGTGCCGAAGTCGAAGGAAGGGTAGCGTTGTCAGGCAGTAGTAGTGGCACTAGTGCTGGCCGGAGCATGCGCGCCAGCGGCGCCGCGCTCTATTACCCCCCTTTAATGGCGGCCTTGCTGCGCGGCGGGCGGCCCCACTGGAACCCCACCGTGCGCCGCATGACCTGGCTGGTGCTCGAGGCCATGCAGACCGCGCAACCTGCCCTGTTTGAGCGCACTGCGGAGCAAGTGTGGGGGCAGCCGGGCACCAATCGAATCGGTTCGAAGAAGAAAGGAAGTACTGGTGGTGCTGCTGCAGGCAGCAGTGACGTCATTGTTGGGAGTGGTGCGGCGCCTGCGTCAGCATCTTCCCTCTTAGCGTCTGCTGGCTTCGCTCAGCGGCCGAGACCTGGCGTCGTGGTGCCTGACGGCCGCTATCGCCCTGACGACGACCACGGCAACGATAACCAGAACGAGGCCGAAGAAGCCTCAGGCGACAGCAGCAGCAGTGGCAAAAATGAAGAAGAGGAAGCTGCCGCTGCTCGAGCAGCCATCATCGACGAGCACAATCGTTCCGGTTTCCCAGGGCGTGCCATGGCACCTCCGCCGAATGTAGCCGCGGCCAGCAGTAAGAGTACAAGTAGTGGTCTTCCGCCCCGAGATTTAGGGCGTGGCGGAGCTATGGCGGCCGCGCCATGGGCAGGCAAGAGTACAGGTGGCAGCAGCGGCAGTGGCAGTGGCAACAGTAGTAACACCACTGCGAAAGCGCCAGTGAAGTTGCCTCCCACGAGCGGCAGCAGCCTAGTTCAAGTTCCCGGCCGGGTGGGCGGCAGCGCGCCTATTCCAACGGGCAAAGCGGTGTCTCTCACGGCTGCTCCTTGGGCGAAATCGTCGTCCTCCTCCTCCTCCTCCTCAGGGGGAGGTAGCACGCGCAAAAGCGGTGGTTTTCTGGGCGGGGCTATGAGCGCCGCCCCTTGGGCCAAGAAAACGCCGTCGTCGTCGTCGTCACAGAAGCGTAAAGCCAACCTGAGTGGTGGTGAAAACATGAGTATGGCGGAAGAAGAGAATGAAGACGACGAGAACGGCGACGACGACGACGACGATGGCAATGCTGCTGCTGAGGCGAGCGCCGCTGCGAGTGGCACTTTGGGCATGCGCCGCATGTCGGCTTACATGGAGGCCTGCAAGCCCGACGAAGCTGCTGAAGCTGCGCAGTCGGCGCGCGGGTGGGTAACGGCCCAGGCCCAGGCTACCCCCACCCTGTTGCCCTACCTGAAGTTCCACGACCTGGTGTTCGGCCACGAGCTGGGGCGAGGCTCCTTCAGCGTGGTCAAGTATGCGAGGCAAATTTTGAAAGAGGGCATGGGCGACAGCAGCAGCTCCGGCAGCAGCTCCGGCAGCAGCAAAGCCAAAGCTGAAAGGGCTGCGCAAGCTCGCTTGGGGCGGTCGCAGTGGCCCGAATTTGCAGTAAAAATCGTGGCCACGGAAAAAATCATCGCCGAAGGCTACGGCAAAAATTTAGTGCGTGAAATAGCCTTGTTGCGGACTTTGAGCCATCCGGGAATCGCTCGGATGGTGTCGGTGTTCAAATGGCGCGAGGGGAGTTACCTGGTCTTAGAATACGCGTCGAAAGGCGACTTGCATGGGCTGGTGATACGCAGCGGGAGTTTGGATGTCAGTTCCACGCAGTTCGTGCTCGGAGAAGCGATTGCGGCGCTGTGTTCGGTGAGTAAATTTCGCTGATATCGGAAGTCATGCAGATAAGGCGCTTGAGACTGTGAATACATTGGCATGTATGATTTCCTTATGCACGTCCATTTCAATCAGCTAGAAGTTTGTTATCGGACTGAATGCACTCTACATCTCCTCGGCTCATTATTTCTCTGCTTGTTTCACTTTTATCTATCACTTTCGTCTTGAAAACAAATAAAAACTATAGGTACATGATGCCGGGCTAGTGTTTGGTGATTTGAAGCCTGAAAACTTGTTGGTCACTGAAGCAGGCCACGTGAAGTTAACCGATTTTGGGGGGTGCCGCCCCGCGACGGCTGAAGCAGCAGAAAGCTTGAAAAGTAGCAAAACGGCGCTTGGAGCTTTACGCGACGGAGACTGGCGAAGCGCCAGCGCCAGCAGCAGCAGCAGCAGCAGTGAAGGAAAAGACGAAGATGCCGCTGGGAGCGAAGGAAAGTCGGAGGAGAAGGCTGCCAACGACGAAGGGGACGAGGATGACGACGACGACGACGATGACGATGACGCTCGTGTTGAAGGCACGGTGGCTTACTCCGCGCCTGAAGTCGTGAAAGGTGTGTCGAGGCCATCGTTTCAGGCTGATGCTTGGGCTCTGGGGTGCGTCGCGTACTTTTGCCTGCGCGGCCGCCCCCCTTTTTTTGCTGAAGAGGACGACGAAGAAGGTGGCCATCATGAGAACCTGAAACGCGCGATTGTGTCTTTTGAGGGCAACAATAATGGCAGTGATGACAGCAGCAGCAGTAGTAGTAGTCGGTGCGGGGTTGAGTTTCCGTCCGAGTTCTTCACCTCCGATGCCGTTACCTTCGTAGCAGCGCTCCTTGAACCGGTAAATGCCACAGATGAGATAGGGTATCTTTCCATGCTGCTTGCGAGGCAGCTCGCTTTTTTACTCCTTTTGTCACTCTCATGCTCTTTCATAATAAAGCTTTCTCGACTCCGTTTCTTTTTTTTCCCCTCTTTCATTGTGGCCTTACATGTATTCATTCAATACGATTGTATCGCATACTGTAGGACCCAGCGGCGCGTCTCTCGGTGGCGTCAGCAGCCATGCACCCATTCTTCGAAGGGCTCAACGTGCACCGCCTGCACTTCGAGACCCCTCGCCCTCTATCAGTGGGCGCGGCCCCGCCGCCTCCGAGCGACGCCAAGTGGGCGAGGAGGCAGCATTCGAGCATTTGGGCGCCCGAGTTGGCGGCTTACGACTTTTCCGGTAAACATGGGCGACTTTAGTGTATGAGAGAGAGAGCCAGCGTACGAGTACGAGTTAGATCAAACGCTGTTTTTTACGATTCAGGGTGAAGGATTTTTTTTAAGCTCGTGTCGATGCATTATCCCATTTCCTCGTGGGTTGACGACAGGTCCAAGCACTGGCGGTGCAGTGGGTACCGGTGCTTATGCCATGGCCCCTGTGCCTGAATCTTCCCACGAGCGAGGAGCATCTTTTCTGCCGGCGCCAGCGCCCAAGCCTCAAGCGAAGAACAAGACGTCAGCCGACCAAAGCGGATCCTTGTCCGGTGCTAGTTTGCCGTTGCGTGCTCGACCAGGTCCTCGCCGGATCCAGCCTCCTTCTTCTTCTTCTTCTTCTTCTTCTTCTGCTTCTGCGGGCAAACACCAAAGCAGAGGCGGTAGCGCAAGCACCGAAGAGGAAGGGAGCGCAGGCTGCGTACCCTTAATGGCCGTGCGAGGAGTAGAAGGTGGCATTGCAGAAGGCAGCGACGGGTCCGAAAACGACGACGAGGAGTAGAAGGACTCCTTATTGCCAGCGGCAGGTGGATGTTGTGACCACCATGCTTCGCGCGCTGACACTGAAGATTTCCTCGCCTCGTTAAACGCACAAACCCACACTCGTATTGCTGGGGATTGGTGAGGTACACACATGGGATTTGAGCCATACAGCCATGAGTGATGTCAACTGCATACTAAATATTCATATTTATCGGACTGTTGTGATGCACGCTGTATCACTGCATCCAAGATGTAAAGACAGTGGCGTGTGTCGAGGGGCGATTATAACTTATAACCATATTTACATTACCAGTGTCAGTCCTTAGTGCGCTTGTGCTCCTACTATATTCTACGCGATAAACATTTCATTTGCATTACGCAAAAGGGCGCTCAGCCGCTCAGCCCAGTCAGGCTTGTTCTGGAGGATTCATCAAAACGCAGCCTTATGGTGCTTGTTGTTGTTTCTTTGCAACTGGGGTGTATTATCTTACCTTATTCTCTAATCTAATCCAATCGAATCTTATATGTATATGTATATGTATAATCTTATAATATAATCTCTAATCTTCTATAAAACCTACGCGCAGGAGCTCTCAGAGCTGGAGCTGTAAGCTGACAAGCTGGGCTGCGGATTACGTAGTAAAATCGTCCACGACACGAGATTTCGTTTCGGTTTCGTAAAACGATGAAATTATACCGAACTTATAGGAACTATCTCCCCTTGCGCACCCAGTATGAACTCGAACTCGAACTCGAACTAATACAAACCCAAATGGCACAGAAGCCAATGCTGCGGGCAGAAGTGGGAATGCGCGTGCGTTGCGCAAACAAAGCAAGTGCGGAATGATTCATGAGGGAGAGGGGCATTG
>Ga0307978_1003706_pt1 | contig 10351 bp, 7 predicted proteins | sample OrgLakmetage1056_FD_203151 | JGI IMG/M metagenome (GOLD analysis project Ga0307978, IMG submission 203151) | Saline water microbial communities from Organic Lake, Antarctica - #1056 | ecosystem: Environmental > Aquatic > Non-marine Saline and Alkaline > Saline | place: Antarctica: Organic Lake...
TACAGGAAATCACGGGCTTCACACAACAGACGTAGAGGCGTCATAATTTTTATTGCGGGGATTAAGAATTGAGAGTATACAAAACCTGAGCTGTTGGTTAATATAATTCTTGTTTCAGAGGTGAGGTGCACTGTACTTCCAAGGTACTGAACCTGGTCTGTACGTACTATCTGTACTTTTTTTTTTACACGGCACCTCTTTAGGGGCCGAAACTAAAAGGACTACGCGCCGAAAGAGAATACAGCGCAATTGGTTGCCTAGTGCTAACAGACCGAGCACATACGCACCCAAGAGCGGCCATGGAAGTAGTGATAGCGGCCCAAAGCCTAAAAAGTGGCCCGTTCTTCCAAACCCTCCATTTTTTACCCCGCCACTTTCAACTTTTATTCACTTTCCTCCCTTGGTATACCAACCGTTTCTTTTTGTAGTGTGTCTCATTTCATTTCGACATTGCGCTGCTTCCTTTCGTCCTTGGGGTGATTGCTGCCGACTCAGCCCAGCCCCACTTCGACAAACGCCAGCAGCAATAGCTCTAGTATAGGTAAAAGCAAGAAAGAGCAGCGATAGCAGCACGTCCACCATCAGCAGTAGTAGCGTTGCCACCATGTCGAGCAGCCAGCCTAGCACCACACCACCACCACAATGGGACCGCGCCACGGCCCTCGCTGCCGTGAACGAAGACGGCCTCAACGCTTTGCGGCAACCCGAGTGCAACCCTTGGCGCAGCGATCGCGACATCGTCCTCGCCGGTACTGTGTGCCGCTGGCGTTATAATTCCTGGCCATAGTGTGGTGGCTTAGACTATCGCTTGCGATGACATCCTCATTCGAATATTTTTGGAAACCACATCTATTCTACTTTGATGCTTGAAAGCACGCCAGCCTCGGAACCTGGACCAGATAGAAATCTACACAATGTGTACTATTTCCATCGAAGCTCCTGTGCTTATCAGCCTAGAGCACTATCAGTCGCTTTCTTGATCTTACTTCTCTATTCCTGTTTGTTGTGGGCGCTGACACAATCCTGTTCTTGTCTCATGTGTAGCGGTGCACAATAACGGGTTCGCGTTGGAACACGCTGCGTCACCTTTGCGCGATGACCGAGAATTGGTACGTTTCTAAAGGAAACAAAGGCGGGGTTGGTGACATCCCACGGATACTGCATACGTTTCCAAATCCTCCTGCCCAATGTCACCACCCCCTTCTACACCACTACCTACCGTACCCCCCCCCCCACACGCACACGCGCGTGCACACACATGTAGGTCCTGGCAGCCGTGCAGCAATGTGGGTGGGCGCTGGCGCACGCGTCGAGCAAAGTTCAAAACGACAAAAGCGTAGTGCTGGCAGCGCTATCGACGACTGAGGGCGAAGCACTGCAGTTTGCGTCACCGGTTCGTGGCCTCGAGAGGTTATTCAAATGCAGGAATGAAGGGCAAGACTTTTTTCTCCTCTCCGACTTGAAGGCCCCATTCTTTATCAAGGGGGTATACTCCTTCGTTATTTGTAGTTTTGCTCTTTCATTTTCTAGTCTTTTCTATTCCTTTCCCCCTTCTCTCTCCTCTCTCTGTACGCAGGCGCTACGGGATGATGCAGGCGTCGTGCTAGCAGCTCTCTCCGGCGAAGGCGGGGCTGCGTTCAAGCACGCGTCTACGAGCTTGCGCGCCAACAAGCCCTTTGTGTTGGCGGCAGCCCGGGGCTGCGGGGACCCTTATTCCGTGGCTTTGTTTGCGGCAGAGGCCTTGGTGCAAGACCACGAGTTCATGGCCGAGGTAACGTCTTCAAAAAATGTTATATCAGGGGTGGGGCGTGTGTTTGGGTTCGAACAGGGCAAGTCAGTGGGAGAAAAGAAGAAATTATACCACGAATTCATGGTTGAGGTATTGACTGAACATCACAGTTGTACAGGGGTTGACAAGGAAAAGAAATTAAAAGAGTCAAGTCTAGGATAGGTGATAACGGGTATGGGAGGCGGGTAATTGTAGTGTGTGCTCCTCGCCGTGATCGTCATCATCATCATCACCGTCATCACGGTTTCTTCTTTCTGACCTTAATCCGTTTCTTTATGCTCATTCAATGACCTACCCGTACGACAAATTTCATAAAGGTGGATGCCCTCTCGGGAACGCCAATCGAAGACCACAGAGAAGGAGGAGAGGGACCCATGAAGAGAGGCAAACGAAAATGTGCGGAAGGCGGCAAAGACTACGCAAGCAAAGGAGGAGGAGGCAAGGGTGATGACGACGAAGACGACGACGACGACGACGAAGAAGAAGATGGCAACGTTGGTGAGGGAGGCCACTACAACAGCCACTGTCACTATGGTGGGGGCGGCAGTCGAGACGGCAGCAGCAGCAGCACGAGCAGCAGCAGCAGCACGAGCGGCCGCAGCAGCAACACTGCTGCGAGCGGTGGCGGTGTGCGGAGGCGCACGAGCGCCAAGAGCATCGGCAAGCAGCAAAAAGAAGAAAATGACGATGAAGACGAAGTGAGCTCCACGGCGGGCAGTGGCACCTCGGGCAGTGACGTCAGCGATGACGTGGCGTTTACGGGCACGAAGTTCCTGAACCGTAAAGTGAGCTTTGCGAGCGAGAATACGCGCATAAGGAGTCAAGAAGTTTCACCGCTCTAGAATTGAAGGAAAAATAGAAATCAAGTTAGGAGGAAACGAAGATCAGGACTCTCTTTTAGTATTTCCCTCTCATTTTCTCTCCATCTGCAGGTGCAGAAGTACTTCAAAAAGCACGGCGTTTTCAATGGTACTGTGATTGGCCACGCGCCATCGGCGAAAATTGCCGACGAGCAGCGCCGTGGTACCACCACCATTACGGTGGAACTTTTCAAGGTATTGCAACAGGGGCTGGCGTATGTGTGCATCTGAATTTCTTGAAAGCGCATATCCCTTAAACTACTGAAACTACTTTCGCCTCTTTCCTTCGTCCTCGTTTTCGCAACACCTCGCTCTCCATGCATGCGCTTCCTTGACATATACAAGTCTTGGTTATCCTTCCTACCTGCGCTCTTTGCGCTCCTTCTTCCTTTCTCTTTTTCAAGGCGCATTTCATTTCATTTCACTGTCCATTCACCATTTATCCCCTCCCCCTCGAAGGTGCAATACGACGACGGCGATGTCGAAGAGCTGACCTTGGCCGAACTGTTGGCGATTATGGTGTCTGACAATGGGAATGAAGCAACAGCACAAGGGACCAACAACCGACCGAACAAGGGCGGTGGAGGCAGTGGTGGCGGAGGAGGTAAAGGAGGAGGCAAGGGTAGCGGTGGCGGTGGCACCAATGGAGGCGGGGAGACGAGAAAACGAGGGAGAGGCAGCGGAAGAGGAGAAGGAGGGCAAGAAAAACGAGGCAGCAAAAGCAGCAGTCCCGGCGGAGGCAGGAAGAAGAGCCCTGGGAGTGGTAAGAGTTCTGGCGGTGGCGGCAAGAAGAAAGGGAACAGTGAAGACAACGGCAGTTGCTCTAGCGGTAGCGATCACGACGACAACGAAAGCCCTGATCGCAGCAAGAGCGAAAGCAACAATGACCCTAGCAGCCAGAGTGTGAGCCCCAGCAGCAGAAGTGTGAGTGGCAAAATGGACAGCCCCTTGCTACCGCAACCTGGTTCTGACGCGAGCACTGTCAATAACGACGATGGTAGTGGCAGCACTAGCGGTGGTGTTATCAGCAGTGAAAGCGGAGAGCACCATCTCTCGACGGCAGATTCGCATACAGCATCGGCAACCACTCCTCTTTCTTCCTTGTCTTCTACGAACTCGAGCAACAGCAGCAGCAGCAGCGCTCGCAAGAAGAGCTTCAACATATCTCACGATCGAATCTCAGCAGCAGCCGCCAAGGCAGCAGCGCTTTCAGCGAAAACAGCAAAGAGAGCGACGAATCAGATGGACGATCAACAAGAGAAAGAAGAAGATCAGCTGCCAGAACAAGAAGACCACCAGCAGCAGCAGCAACGGGAACCGACGCAGGCTGCGAGTGAAAGTGCTCCTTCTTGTCGTCAATTTTCACCTTCATCCAAGGAATTCCCTACGTCGGCGAAGAAAAAGAAGAAGACTACTGGCACAAGTAGTAGCAAAAATGACGACGATGAAGACTCAGATCTGGAGTTTGAAGCTGCGTATTATTCCTACGCGCATCTCCTTAGGTGAGTGGGCAGACAGCGATGCATACAGTGCAACATATCTTTCCTTTTTTTGAAATTGCACTCGTGCAGATTTGTTGTGGAGTTCGCATTCCTCTTATCATTTTCTATTTTCTCAATTTCTGCGCATATGCATTGCATCTCTTCCTTTCGTACACTCCGCGTAGCCCGGAGCGTGCTGCGGAAGCCGTTCAAAAAGCGGTGGAAAACCCTCTCACGCCTCCACACATAAAGCAAAGGCTTCGCAGCAGTACGAGAGCTAGCAGCAGCAGCAGCGGCAATAGCAGCAACAGACCAGGCGGCTTGCTCCAACGCCTCGCGGTGTCTGAAGCGCAGGCGTTATACATTGCCAGGCAGTCGACTGCACCGGGAAGAAAGCACCTCGAGGCCCTCGCTCGTGCTCTTTCAATGCCTTCTTCTTCGTCGCCTGCTGCCTCCTCCTCCGTACCACCTTCGTTGCCCTCTGCGAAAGTGAAGTCAGCGTCTACGAGGGCAAATGGCAAATCGAAGACGACCAATGAGGCATCATCTGCACCGCAAGAAGACGAAGAAGAAGCACTTGCGCACGATTCGCAGTTTCCTCCTCAATCGGCTTCCAGGTATATGCAGCATTTAGGCAATTTTAGTGTCAAGACATGTGAGACCTTCGGCATTTCTCTTCCTCGCTCCCTGCCTTTTGTTCTACCCTTATCCCGTCCACTTCTCTGACTCTCTTTCTTTCTTCTTCTTGTTTATTGGGGGGGGGGGGGGTCATAAATATTGTAATGACACTAAAAAACAGCAGCAGCAGCAGCAGCAGCCGTGGCAGCCGTCTGTCAGTACGGGGGGACGAGCGCACACGAGGAGGCAGGGCCCAGTTTCAAAAGCAGTTGAAGGAAGCTCGTGCGGAAGTGCGGCGGCGCGAGCGAGCCATAAGCTGGGCTACTCGGGCGTCCGTGCAGCGGCAACGCGCGCTGCTGTCAACACGCAGGCAAGGTGAAGGCATTGGCCACGACGGGGTGGGATCGGTGATTGGTAACGACGACGACGACGACCCCCGCGAGAGGTTGCACAGTGCTGCCGGCAATGCTACGACCAATTCGACAATTGTGGAAGTTGGAGACCTCGACCCACTAACAGGGAGACAAGTAGTGCACAAGGTACACGTATGAGAGCAAAATTCACTTGCGCAAGCACTCGTGCACGTGCCGACATGGTTTGATGAAATGAAAAAGGGTGGGTTAAAAAGCGCGTGCATGCGTGTGACTGTAAGAAGGGACACTTTTCTTATTTTTGGGTGAACTTGCTTGATTTCTCTCTTATCGACCTATTCGACTATACGCGTGCATAATTTGTGTTTGGTCTTTGATGTGTGTCTTTTGTTGTTGTCGTTTGACTAGGTTTTATTTTTTTCATTTTCTTCTCTTTCTTGTCCATTCTGAAATAGTGGCGCGGTTGGGTGTATCTGCAATCGTCTTCTGAATCGGAAGAGGAGTGCAACAACACCAGTAACGACGCGAAAGACGACACCGGCAACGGTGGCAACCACGAGAGCCACCCGGGAGATCTTCACGTCGAGAATAATGACCATGGCAACGCCCTTGATGGCACTGCCCTTGATCGCAATGCCCTTGATGGCAATGGCGGCAGCAGCGACATAATTTCTGCATCAAAACGGCCTCCGTCGCCTGTACATTTGCCGCTTGGCAGTTCTCGGTCGACTGCGAAGAAATTGCGTCAAAAAGAGTTGAACCCCTTGGAGAATGCAACGCGTGCGCGTATTGCTGCGACTTCTGACAACGATGATGAATTAAGTGGTAATGGTGCTGCTGCCAACAATACTGAAATGGCTCCTACTGAAAGTGGCACATCAAACGGTGCTGTAGGTGGTACTGAAGGCGACTTCGATAGGAAGGAATTTGCCCCGGGACCTGACCACAACGCAGGTATCAGCATGGAAGGAGGCACCTTTGATGCTGCTGACAATGCTGGTCCTGACGATATGCCAACGGACGAAGCCGAAACGGTGGTGCAACCTGCTGGTTCAGGGAACGAAGACTTCTCTTTTGAAGCCGACACTTTTGATGAGCATGATCATGATGGTGATGACAAGGTGGATGAAGCTGCGTCACCTGGAACTTTAGCCGGTGCCAACACCACTCCGATGAGCGCCTCGAAAGAGCCGGAGATCCATGGAATGGTCCATTCCACGACGAAGGCTTCTGGAACCAGCACCGAAGAAATGGGTCCAACGCCCATGCCCGTGCGGAATGCTAGTGCATGGGATCCAAGCGCTGCAGGAAGCGAGCAATTTGCGAGTGGTCCGCAAATACCAATGCCACTACCGCCACCTGCACTGCCGCCACCGAGGCAAGCTCCACGTCACCATCGAGGGTCTTCGGCGAGTCAAGCGCCCGCAAGGGCTCCTCCGCAACAGCAGCCACAAGAGCAGCCACAAGCAGAAGCGACGCAGAGGCGCGACCTTTCCATGGAAGCGCGAGCAGAAGCAGCAGCGAAAGAAGATGCGCCGGCAGCTGATCCTGCTGCAAGGTTTCCCGCAACGGTGGCAGCGGCGGCGGCGTTCATCTCTGCGGCCCCACTTGTCGCCTCCGCGGCTCCGTTCGCTCCAGCACATGTAGCCGCCGAAGTCACCTTTTCCGCTGAGGCGGATTCGTCTACGACAGCCTCAAGAGTGCTTGCACCTGCACCAACAGCTGCCACGTCGTCGCTACCGCCTGCACCCTCACCATCATCTGCAACACTGCCATCTGCAACACTACCCGGAGGGAAGCTGCCTGCTGGCGGTAGCTTCAAGTTCAACCCTGCTCGCGATGCAGCGCGTCGAGCTCGCGAAGCAGCCCTCGCCGAAGCGCGCTTGGAAGCAGAGCGACGCGAGTGGGCGAAATTAAGCCAAGACAACCACCACCACCAACCTGCGCCTCTTCACCAGTCATGCATGTCCTCCTCGCCTGCCACCACCGCCCCCTCCTCCAATCGCACAAGCGACTTCACCGGGACTGCTGCAGCGTTTTCTACTGGCCATGCGAGCAGTAGCAGCAGCAGCAGTGATAGCCGCCGTGGTAGCCGAGGTAGTCGAGATAACAGCGGTGGCAGCGTTAGTCGAGACAACAGGAAGACTAGTGATTATCAGAGGAGCAGCAGCAGCCATTTGGGCTCCAGTGAGGCTTTTACACAACACCCGCGGAAACATGCTTCGAATGCCGCAACCGAGTCGGGAGCCGCTACCACTCACCACCATCCACCCAAGCATCACAAGACGAACCAGCAGCAGAGCCCGTCGCCCCTTTCCGTGGACATTCTCCCGAGCTCCCCTGTAAAAACGGTGCTGCCGCCAGCCCATGGTGCAGGAGGTGGTGCTGCTGATTTAAACCGTCGTCATCAGCTCCACCCACAGCTCGACGATGGCTCTTTTTTAGCGCCAGCAGCACCCTCTACTATGACCGCTGAAGCTACAACGAGGGACGAGGCTCCTACCCACGCTCCACTTGCTGCTACTAAAGCAGTTCATTCTGACAATCTCTTCACAAATTTCGACTACCGCCCACCTTCGCGCGCAAAGCACGAAGGTCTGCCGCCGCCGCCGCCTACAGCAGAAGCAGCGGACACCAAAAGTCCGAAAAGGGCCAAAATTGACGTGGCCGCGCTCATGGCAGTTTTAGCGACACAAACTCCGGCGAATGCTGCAAGGCAAACTTCACCAGGCACAGCACGCGCTCCTTCACAGGCGTCACTGCTAGCCGCAGCTTCCAAGCATTCACCACCACCAACAGCAGTTCCCAAGCAATCACTACCACCAGCTCCCAATCCTGAAGGCCCCAAGACGCCTGGGCCGAGGCTCGTGCCGCATTGGACCGGCGTGTGGGCCGAAGAACCAGCTGCACCCTGTAACACCGCCAGCAGCGGCAGCGACGTGGCACCGTCTGCATCGAAGAGCCAGCACCAAGACCAGGGCGAACAACCAGGCGGCCCCGTGCTCTCTCCATCGGAAGCCATGGCCAGACTTTTGGCGGAAGCCCAAGCCCATGCTGCAGCTACCGGCACGCCACTTCAGGTCGACGGCCGCGGCCGCATTATTCTCGACGCGGATTGACGAGGTGACCAGCTTCGGTGTGTTTTGTTTGCGCCTTCTGGTCTTCTATGGTATTAGCGCGGTCGTGGCGAGTTGTAACTTATAATTCTAACTATGGCGTTTTGCTAAACCCTCCATGTTACACCTCGCTAAATGCCAAATGCCATTTCTTGGTTTTGGCCTTCTAGATTTCAAACAGCATAGTTCGTGCTAAATAGTTAGTAGCGTAATCATATGGAGTATTGGAGTGGGCACCTCGTATTATGCATATTATACAGTATACAGGCACTTCTATTTCTATATCGAGACCTCAAATTTCTTCCGACTTCCAATGCCCATTCGCTGCCACATCGGCATATCGGACATCGAAAGGAGCGATAAAGGTAGTAAGTAAATAAGGATCAAAAGGGCACCGGGAGCTTGGAGGCGATTACTCGACACTCGGACTGCGGAGTCAAGATGAATCATTAGCAACGCAATCACATTGCATTCGCAGTATCCATTCCAGATTAGGCTCCCTCAGAAATGGCAGGTTTCATTCTTTACCATGCTCACCGTTCTTCATCATTTCTACGGCCTCCTCTTTGGCCTGCACATCACCGGCTGCACTGGCTTTGAAGTCATTGGCTGCGGAGAACGGCAACGGCTCCCCAAGCAACGGGGTCACCGACTGAATCAGATCGGGCCCATCGGCCAAGGTGTAACTGACAATGGCGCCTACTAACCTCAGTGCCACTTTCAAGGGCAGTTTGGTCAAAAATGCCACACCAAAGACGAGGCGAGCCAGCCAGGTGGCGTGGTACTTGTGGTTCGGCAAATCTTTCCAACCCGCCAAGAACCCAGCCCACATGCCTTGCTCCAGCTTGAAAAACCCCGAAAAGAACCCTTTCAGGCCGTTCACGTCTTGTTGCATCAAGAAGTCGCCCCCAAAGAGGGCAAAATTGCGCTGACGAATGGCCTGAGGCGTCCAGGTACGCCCCAAGATACGACTGGCAGCACTATCGGGGTCGAACACTGTGGATGGAGCAGCGCTAGAAACAGCTTTACTGGTACTGCCACTGCCAGCATCAACCTCACCCGCATTGTTATCAGAACCAGCATGCATAGGGGCTTGGAGTTCTTCCAAGATTTGCTCGCACACGTCCACGTTGCTCGCGAGGCACCGGGCGAGTTGGTAGCCCGTTGAAGGGTGCACAATGCCTGCGGCAGCGCCTACAGGAACGATGCGCTGCCCTCGCCGAGGCACTGCGCCGCCCATGGGAATGTAGCAAAACTCTTCTTCCAAAATCTGCCCATGAAAAAGAACAGGAAATGTTTTTTATTGAGAAATTTCGATACTTTTTGCTTCAAAAAATACAACTGCGCCCATGTTCGTGCATGCAGAGCTACGCACTCACTGAAGAAGGAATACTGCCCCTTTCTCTTTTCATTGTGGTGCAAACGAAAAAAACTAGAAGCTAGAAAAACGACTCCTTTAAGCAATCATAATGATATAACCTGTAACTTATGGATCACTGTACCTCGGTGATGGCTACGCCCTGAGACGCGAGCCGAGCTGTCAAGCGATCTTTGCACTCTTGAAACGACACCGCAGGCCGCGCCACCAAAGAGGTTTCTTCGAAGAAAATCACGTCTTGGCTCAGGGGCATCACGTAATTGAAAGTAGGCTCTTGGATGACCTAAAACAAACAAGGAAGATATGCCAAAACACAACTAATCAGTTGTTTGTGGATACAAAGCGAAATAAACTGCAACCGATGTTACAAATTAACTGGATTGCAACTCTCATTCAAGAGTCTTTAAAAGAACAACAACAACGCCTTGAACAATTCCCTACCTTCGATTCGCTGAGGCCGTTGGTTTGGCGCCACGATTCCGACCGGTAGTCGAAGAGGGTCATTTTCGAGCGTGTGTAGTCGCCTACGTGGGTGTCCGTCACGCCCGCACCTCCGACTTTGCACTCGACTCCGTACGCGATTTGGTAGCCCTCTTTGTCGCGGTCGTCTCGAATGGTGAAGGAGCTCTCAGCTCCGGTTGCGTCCACCACCACGCGCGCTTTCAACTTCTGCTGGGAGTTCGACAGCGTGAGCTCCGTGTGGGTTGGGTGCAAGCTAACGCTGCCGTGAGGGGAATA
>Ga0307978_1003707_pt1 | contig 10350 bp, 8 predicted proteins | sample OrgLakmetage1056_FD_203151 | JGI IMG/M metagenome (GOLD analysis project Ga0307978, IMG submission 203151) | Saline water microbial communities from Organic Lake, Antarctica - #1056 | ecosystem: Environmental > Aquatic > Non-marine Saline and Alkaline > Saline | place: Antarctica: Organic Lake...
CGAAAAATTCGAAGAAATGGAATAGATGATGCAGACGCAGAGTATACGCTATGAACATAACATTTAACATACGTCTTTGGCTTCAATGTTGGCACCCGCTATGAGGAGGAGCTTGACCACGGCCGTGTGACCTTCCATTGAAGCCCAATGGAGCGCTTGGAAGTCATTCTTAAATGTGGGGAAACAAAGAAGAAACAAAGAAGTGAAGGTTGATTTAAGAAAGCAAATAAAATAGAGTTCAAATGAGAGAAGGGAATACGGGGGCAGAGATGTGTTTGAGCGACAACTGGATAATTTTGTTAGCTTTAGGGAGTGCTTTTTAAAGGTGATAAAAACAAAATGTATCCAATAATTTATCGTTCGCGCAAATCATCGAGCGTCCTATGGAAACAAAACTCACGGCATCTGTTGCTTCAATGTCGGCGCCCGCTAAAAGGAGGTATTCCATGATTTTTGCATGGCCGTAGAGCGAGGCAAAGACAAGCGGGGTGGTTCCACGCTATAACGAAGAAAAGATACGTGAAGAATTAAGAACAAAGAGGAAGATGAGGGAAAAAAGGAGCAGTATTGCAACAGTCGGTTCAAAAGAGGAAAAGCTAACGCAGATCATAGGTGCGGAGGAGGTGAAGGATAAGAAAAAAAGGAGCGCAGTAGAAACACGCGCATATTTTCATGTTGTTCCAGTACCGTAATGAACTACTTAATGAAGCGATTTAGCAAGGCAAACATAATTCACACGCATAAAATTTTCGAAAGACAACATAGGCAACCTCTGCCGTGATGCCACACATCATAAACCAGAGGTCAACGTCAACACCGGTTGCGAGGCAATTTTTGACCATTGCGAAGTCGCCCTCTTCTATAGCGGGACCCAGCTTTGAAAAAATACTTTCCTACGCAGCAAGAAATAATATTGAAGAAGTGAGGAAAACCATCGAAGCCAACAAATTGAACACGTGTGTCCGTACAGTTGCAAAGTTTGACTCTGAATGGAACTTTGGTAGAGGACTTTTCAGCAGTAAATAGATCGCTCTTTAAGGCTCACCGCGATGACTGACGAAAGAATCATGCGCACCCAAATGTGCGCTTCTGGAGAGGAGCAGTGCGTTGCAATGTGTAACGACTCTTCGCGCGTCAGGTCTATTTCGAGGAATTCCAAGACGTCACCCGCACAGTCGTCAGATAACTCGATGAAAGGCTAAATGGAGGTTGCAAGTTGAATAATGGCAGCATTTCGCGCCCACAAAGATAATTTATTTTTAGCGGTCTTTGGAACCCAACGAAATGACGGATCAAGAAAGGAGGGGTGCAGGACGAGCGATGTTGCTGGCACTGGTTCTTCTGGAGCGGAGAGGGTAGCGCAGTGCGCAACGGCAGTTGAAACGAGAGAAGTTGGTACAGCTTCAAGGGCTTCAAGAATAAAATTGTGGTGCTTTAAGACGAGTAAGCAAGTAGAATCGGTAGTCACGTCGTGGAGTGTTGCACCATTCTAGCAATCGCATCCATATTTGTCATTCGATTCAGAGGGTGGAAATGGAAGCAGAAACAGTAATGTAAGTACTTGGAGATAGAGCACTAAGCAGAAAGCAACTCGAGATTACTTCTTTTTTTCGTGCGTAGATCAAGATAAATTGTTTGAAGACTTATAAAGTACCCTATCTGTAGCATTCAAGTCAGCGCCAGCTGCGATTAGATATTGCGCCGTTGTAGCATCCCCTTGCTTCAACGTTCCATGGATTGGGTAACGGCCCTCCTGGGAACAAACGCAAAAGAGTAAGCTAATCATGCAAACTATGCAGTCTTGCAAAGAGCTTTGCCATGAAGTTTAATGCCACAGAACTTGTTTTTGAGTACTAGCAAACGGTTATCATTTTATCTAACCTCACTTACGTATTTGGAAAGAACAGCTCGTGACGCAACTGAACTTCCCACCAAGGCAGTTTGACATGCCACTGAAATAGCTGCAAATGCCACAAACTCAATTTAGTATATCCAGCTTCATCTGTTGACGATTGAGCAGCTGCCTCAGCACCCGATGGTAGCACTGCCCGAGTGACTTCAGGATCCGTACCTACCGAAGACAAGTCACCACGGGTAGGCTCCTGCCCGCGTTTACGTTTGAGAGCCACACAAGACTCTGATTCCGTACAAATTTCGTCGCTACAGTCTGTAGTCAGGATGATAACTAGATAATGGTGCTTTTAGCGAAGCTAGCTACAGGTAGAACTATTGGCGTGTGGCTTGATTGAAAACCTTCTGTGCAGACTCTGGCGTGGCTAGTCAAAGGTCTATTGTGGATAGAGAAAATACTACGGATAGATACAGTCCTGTAGCGCTGTGTAAAATGTGTAAATAAGGCTATGACATGTACTACGGTAAGTACTTGGCGTAGCTCAACTACTCCAGCTTCCATACATCCAACTTATAGTGCAAGTACTTCCAACATCTACTAAGCAAGGATCTAAGCATGATCTAAGGTTCCTGTAGCCTGTAGCCGCTCGCTGTAGCCACAATACGTTTTGTAGTTGTCCAGCTGTCCAGCTATCCTGTTTATCCAGCCCAGCTTCCAGCGTCCGCGTAGATTCACGTCATGCGGCCATACTCATACTGTAGTACAGTACTATAGCAGCGTAACAGCGTAAGTAGTAGTCTAGCTCTAGCTACTGTATGTCTAGCTAACTAAGCATAGCTAGCTAGAGTCTAGATGTCAAGACAATATTACACAAACTCAAGCTAGCGACGAAGAAGTCAAGTAGTCAAACTATTAGCTGTTGTCTGTAGCTAAGCGAGAGTAGCCTCCACAGCTACTCACTATCTCTATTAGCTGCCTAGCTACCAGCTAGCTGGGCTCGTCGTCCTTGTATGCCCTAGAAAACTGTTGAATCCTAAGTACGTGAAGCTCATCGGCTCATCGGCAAGAGTTATTGTTGTTGTTGTTTTAGAGCGTTGATTGTGATGTTCGCGAAGCTAACACAGCGTCGAGTTAAGAACGATGGCCAGGCCCAGTCTATGGTATCTCCTGTGTCCACACCACAATTGCAGCCAGAAAATGAAGCTACTAATGTGAAGTGCAGCTGCATGCATTTAATTTGTACTTGGAGGCTGCTATTAGCTATGCTAGTCTTTTCAGTCTACATGTTATTGCAGCTCAGCAGAACTAGACCAACCGCAGTGAGCGAATACATTACGACAGTGTCCGCTACGGCAGCATCCGGGCTGGCATCCGTGGCCTCAGTAGTCTCTTCATCAACGCCAGATCGTTTTCAATTGAATAATGGGCTAGCCGTTGTCACAGTTGCCTCGCATCAGAAGGTCTCCGTGAGTGCTGGAGTGGAATATGGAGAACTGAAGTCCGCGTTCGTGTAAGTGCTAACATCCTTCCGACGTGCATGTACCTTTCTGTCGTTGCCTTTTTCGTTATATATCTCTGTTCTCTATGCATTGGGTGGCCGGCTATTCAGATATCCCGTGTCAGTCGACAACAAAGCTCGATACTGTGCTCTGCACGGTTGCACGCTAGTGGTTGGCGGTCCATTGCCCGAGGCGCTTGGACGCTCGGCGCGCTGGCTCAAAGTAGCTTGGTTGAGAAGAAGCCTTTCCACATACAAATGGCTGGTACGGCAAGAGCGGGCTCCAAATAATAGGAGTTGTAGACAACATCTATTAGTACCTCTCTGAGGCAATTATTGTTGATTTTGTCTCTTTCCTTTTCATGAACCTGAAAATTTTCTCTTCAAGAAAGGAGACACCTGTCGTGCATTTAAGGTTTTGGCAATACTATTTAGCTTATTTGTGACGCTATCGTGTATGCGCCCTGTTGTACTGTGGTCACAAGGTTTGGATGGACCTTGACGCTTTGTTTGCGCGGCCAGACGGAAGCCTGGAAGAGCTCTTAGATCCTCGATACGACCTTCACGTAACGCACGACTTTGGCAGGTGAAGAATTTGTTTGTTGGACATGACTGAGTTACAGGAAATTGGACCTCTTTGAATGCTTATTGCAAATACCTAAAGCACGAGATGCATAAGTCGCCTCTTTGAAATGATTAGAATGCAATTTATTGCTCAAGTATCGTAGTTTCTTTTGCTGGTCCTTGTAAATTACTTATCTTTTTTAAAAAATATATATATGTGCAGGGATGACAAGTACAACACGGGGTTTTTTGCGCTGCGTGCGTCCGCCTGGTCGTTTATGTTCTTGGAGCAAGTGTGGGCGCACAACGACTTTGGCTTGGGCCAATCCGACCAAGCCTCCATCAACCATTGCCTAGGCCTACTGTCGAGTTGGGAGCGTTCATCCCACGTAAAAGTGTACTCGCGCGAGCTTCTCAACGCATTTCCCCAGGTGCTTACTGTAGGAAATAAAGTCGGCTATTTACTTTTTTGCAGTCAATACGAAGAAGATAACCCATAACTCTTTCTCGTACACCTAACTTTAAGTTTAGGCCCTAAATATTGACCCTTGGCATCAATATACTTCTTTTTGGTACTCATTTTCATTCTTTTGCGACCCTTTTCAACACGACAAAGGTGTCACACTTTATTCCTGTGCAAAACTACGAGCTTCCAAAACGCAGAGGTGACGAAATTGACGGCAAAAGTCTGGTTGTGCATTTTGCGGGGCAATTTGGCGGTGCTCGCTCCTTTGACGGCAACACGCCGCCGCTGATGCTCTTGCAGTTCATGGACTTGCTCCTTGCCAAGCACCAAACTTTCTTGCAACGCCTGCAAGCGCTCGCCCGTTCGAGCAGCGCAACGACAGCAGCATTGAAAAACAGCGGTGCTGCTTCCAGCGATGAACCTTTACGCTTCAAGCCTCTCAGTGCTGTGCAGCCTCCTCTCAATTCAATTATGAACGCAACGAAGTACCGCAGTCTGGCTGCAGCAGCGATGGCAGCTTGGGTGTCACCTCCTGGTGAAGTAGCCTCAGCGCTTTCAACAGGGCGAGCAGCATTAACTCCTTGCTTAGAGCTCTTGCGAAGCTACCAGCCGAGCTACAACTACCATCTTGGCATCACTGTGATGGTTCCGCCGGATTCTGCCTCGGCCTCGTCCTCTAGCGACAGCTTGATCAGTGGAGAGAGCAGCAGCGACAGCAGAAGTGGGAACAGCAATAATGGGGAGTGTGATCCATCTGTACCGCTTACTAATCTTCGCCACACCTTGTCTACGATGCTCCCTGGTGCTGCTCCAGTAAATACACTAAAAGGACTCACAACGACGGTAAGTGAGAACACAAGCAGCACTTCAGCTGCTGCAGCAGTTGTTCCTGCACCACCCTGGCCGCGATTCTTGTTGTGCGTTGAACCTTCGTTGCCGCCATTTGTGAGTGCACCGTCAACATCAACAATGGGAGCATCGGAGCCACCTTTGCTTCACTTGGCTGGTCACTTAGCAACGTTACGTCGCGTCCCGCCGCCGCCGGATCCAAACCAAGCACTTTTCACTGAATTTGGCACTGAGAATGCTGAAACGCATCATAGTGCTACTACAGATAGTACCAGTGGAGTTTCCTGGTCCGGATCTTTACAACAAGGCAGCAAGCACAATCTGCAAATCTTCAAAGTGGACGATCTCTGGCCTGGTGATATGGAGGCTGCTGCCCTGAATCGCCTTAACTCTGCTGCTGCTTCTGCTACTGCATCTAGTGGTGGCACTCATGGACTCAGCGCCTCAAAACCGAATGATCAGAGGGCCAGCACCACTATCACTACTACTCCAAGGGCTAAATCACCGCTGCGCTTGACGGTAGCTGTAAGCGGGTGCGCGCTCTTTGCCCCTCCAGCTTCACAGCTCCTTATCAAAAACACCCTTGATGGCACTCACACCAACAGTACCAGTAGCAGCAACTACAAGAACGAATTCGGAAGCCTTCCCGGCGGCAATGTCTTTGATGACGTGTCCATCTTACAAGCTTTGCCGCCACTTCCGTTAGTCAATCACCAACCCAGCGATATCACGGATACCACGAAAATGAATGTCGCTCCAGACAGCAGCAGGAGCAGAAACCATCATCCTCTTCCGTTGGCCGTGGAGCGTTACGCTAGCCTGGCTGTGTTACCACTTCTACCGATGCAAGCGTTGTTAACTGACATTGGAAGCAGCAGCAGCATCAGTAGCAGTGGATCTTTTACGGCCAAGGACTTCTTTTGGCTTACCACGGCGCCACTCCTGCTGAGCTACGCGAGCCACCTTCCAAAGCAAACACGACTGGTTTTCAGCGGAACTAGTACAAGTAGCAGCAGCCGTAGCAATGACCGTAGTACTAGTAGCATTCGTAGCAGTAGAAGTGGAAGCGGCGGTGGTGTTGGAGGTCTGAGGCCAAATGCGCGAGAGCTTGCAGTCTTGAGCGATTTGGGTATAGATTCAGCGCGATGGGTAGAGGGTTCAAACGGCAGGGCTACTTGGGGTGTGGGTAGCAATAGCAGTAGCAGCAGCGACGGCACTTTATTTTACGGGGAAGAAGTGTTCACGTTTTTCTTGAGCGGCGCACTACCTGACGAGCAATTAGGGCTCTCATCATTAGCAGCAGGGAGCATACGAGGGAGTGGGTCAGTGGCAGTCGCTGATGACCTCGTAGTCAAGCGTCAAGTAGAGCTGGGGTTGCATCAGACTTGGCGCGTGTGCAAAGCTTTACGCGAACACCACAATCGAGTTGCTGCTACTGCTGCTGCTGCTGCTGCTGAAGGTACTGTTGTAACCTATGGAAACGACTTCAGGTGGCCTTTGGTCGTTGTGGCATGTTCATCTCAGAATGAGAGGAAAAGCCAAGCGCCTGAAAAACAGTGGAGAAGAGTCTTATCGAACTTTGACTGTGACGCGCAAGCCAGCACACTTCGCCGAGCTTTGAAAAAGACTTTGAGCAGCAGCAGCAGTGATGATGGTAGCCACGAGAAGAAGAGCGAAGGCATAAGAGTTGAAGTTGTGGCATGGCCAGGCGGGCCAGCGCTGCGAGATCAGGCCGCGTATGAGCTCCTGCAGCGGGCAGCAGTGCTCGTGAGTGAAAACAGCGAAGACATGCTGCTTGGTCTCCTCGGCCATTCCAACCATCCTTTCGCATACAACAACGCCGCTCAGGAGCTGCCTCCAGCGCTAGCAGTGGCTTATTGGCATGTCCATTCGCCTGCAGAAGAGGAAAGTGACTCAACTGACAAGACCTTGGCTGCGGCTCCTACTAGATTCTCAACGTCGTCGCCATCGTTGTCAACACCGTCGTTGCCGTACCGAGCACGCGCCCTCGCCGCAGCTGGCATCGGCGTGTGGCCCATGCTCGTGCCAAAAGCGCTAGAGGGACGGGGCAGCCGTAGTAGTGGTAGCCATGGCAACAGTGCGGCCACTAGCGACACGACAGCAAGAGAGCTTGAGCGCGTGCTGACAAGTACAGTAGCGGCAGCACTCGCGCAATGGAGAGACGGTTCCCACCGCAGCGGCGGCATCAGCAGCAGTAGTAGTAGTAGTAGCAGTAGTAGCAGCAGCAGCAGCAGCAGTGGTAGTAGCAGTAGTAGCAGCAGTGGTCGAGGTCACGGTGGGCGGCAAAGAGGAGAGAAAGGCGCTCGGCAGGGCGGTGAGCGTGAAGGCAAAGAATGGTTCGAGTGGCGGCAAGCGTCGCTGGCGGCACATGGAGGCCCGTCTTTCCTTAACCTCGAAGCGCATGTGCCTAACCTTTCACCTGCCACTGTAAGGCTTGGCCCCGTGACCGATCGCGATCTATTTGGGGCTTATCTCGAGGCAACTTTTGGCGATGAAAAAAGTAGCACCACCAGCAATAGTGGGAGCAGTGACGGTGGGGGCAGCAGCAGTAGCAGCACCGCTGCCGTCAGCCATAGCGAAATCCACCTCCGAGGAGGACAACGAGGAAGAGATGGAAACAGCCAGCCCTCAGCAGCAGCTGCTCAAGTTGGCATCGAGGTTGGTCCAGAAATTGGCGATTTTGCGGCACAAGTGCTCCAGAAATGGTCGTCGTGCCGAAGCTACTTTTTAGTGGACGATGTTATCAGCGAAGCAGCAGGCAGTAGTGGTGGTGAAGTAAAATTGAACAGCAATACGGCAGTGCGCTCCAAGGTATTTGCCTTTTTGTTAATAAGTAAGGAATATATGTATTCCATAGGTTGGGTATGGATAGCACTGAAATTTAAATGTGAGGAGGGCGAAAGAAAAATTCATTGAAACCATTATTTTTATATTACATTTCCTTCTTCTTCTCATTCAAGTGTTTCAACTGTTCGTTGTGTGTGCACGCACGCTTCATTCCTTCAGGCGCTCGGTCCATGGTTAGAGACTCGCCCAGTAGGCAGTAATGGTCCTCTGCGTCTCGTGGCCGCGTCGCCCGCGTTAGGCAGAGCACCAGCAAGAACCACAGAAAGAATGCTCTCTCAAACTAATCCTCAGTTGCCCAGCAGAGTGGCTTTTGTCTACTTGGACTTAGCCGATCGTTCCGAGGCCGCCACTGCTGCTGCCTTGAATGCTTTATGGTCAAAAGTACGTAGAAGGCGTACAGAGGTTGAGATTTATAATCGTAGACATCTTCTTTTTTTGTCTTCGTGTAGGCATTAGTGTCCATTCTCGACGCACTTTCTCACTGTCAGGCGTTTGCACTACACGTGTCTCTTGGTCTTTTTTAACTGTCGTGTTGATCCAGATCATCTCGGGTGGCGTGCTGGGCGGTCACGATTACGCTGCGAGTCGCCCTGGGGTCGTTCGAGCTGTGCACGCCTTTGCGCACCAACATCGCTTGGCCATCGAACTCACTGACGTGCAACGGCCGCGGAATGACGTCATTGGTCGGCCAATTCCCCCTTGTTGCCCGTCTTGGTACTTCATCAAGCCGTAAGGGTCGGGGTTTGTCTAGATATCTGTCTTCGAACGCGGCATTGTTTTCCTACTTCGGTGCGGTGTTTTTTTTTGTCGTTGGCTGCGTGCTTACAGGAACCCTAGTTGCTGCTTGCTGCTCATGGCGCCTTGTATCGTATATTAACACGGAACACAGTGATCACTGTGAACACTGGGCGGGACATTTTACATTGAAGACACGGAGTTGAGATCCGCCTTCAAACCAAATTATAAGAAGCTAAACCTAAAAGAAATTCGCTAGATGAAGCCTGGGGTGGCTTTGCTGTTGACTGGGTTGAACTCCCGTACTATTCAGAAAACACTTACGTTACTACATTAAGCAGCACAAACAAAATCTTTTGAGAAGGCGACGTGGAGCGAGCGTGTGATGCATCTGTATGAGCATCCTCTTGCAGCCCCACTTCTCACATCAAAAACAGAACCATAAAAACAAAAGCACAAGATACCTCTGTAATTCTCGGTCAGAGCATGCGCGTTATGCCAGGTCGGCTCGAAGCTACAACAGGCATGAGGCACCCTTTTGAGAGTGCGACGTCAATCCAGTCTGAGTTCGGGCCATGGTTTTTCCCACGCGGCAATGGGTGCACTGGACGGCACAGGGACTTCGTGCTGTATTTGAGCGGTGAATGTTGCACCATGTTGCGGTTTGTTTCGGTGCTGTACATGGCGGCCATAAACAATGCGCGGCCGCTGAGCGCGGGTGACGTAGCTGACTTCGATGCCGCCATGCCTTTCATCTTGCGGTCCACCTCGGCCTGTTCAGACAGAAGCCGGTTCTTTTCCTTGTCAAGTAAGCTCGTTTTTGTATAAGTGCTGCCTAAGTGACCAGTAGACGAAGTCTGGTGGAAACCAATCCTAGCGTCCACAACTTGCCGCCACTCAGACGCGTGTCCGTCTGCCATCTTCTTGGACCAAACCACTAGAGACAGCTACAACTAAAAGTGTAAAGAAATCTAAAATGAGGAGCTAGGTTCGCTGGGCGTCCTAAAATGAATGAATAGCCAGGCGTAGGGAGGCTCGAAGGCGCTCCTTCTCAGTGGCTATAAGCTACAAAAAAAAGTGGTAGCGCTCAAATACTTATTGCATAACCCCTGAGGAGGAAATATTTTGATGTACATAACTTAAGTACTGTAGTACTGCATGCGACAACGAAGAGATGTGGTGATGTGGTCATAGAGTCAGGATGACCCCTGATAGAGTAAGGGCGTGTATGGAATTGTAACCAGCAAATGGCTCATGCATAACAGAAGACATGGACGCATATCCCCCTGTACGTTCCCAATACAGGGCACATGCCTCATACATGAACACATCGAACTCCCCCCCCCTGTAGTTTTGGCGAAGGATCCCCACCATGGCCCTCCGACCGGAGGCTCATGGTGACTCGCAGGGTGGCCTCCTTGATGAATGGAGCATATAATTTCATCATATTTATGTACCAAATGGCCTACGGCTACCATTTTTCGCACTCTAATGCCCACATTACCGCCATATCTTCGT
>Ga0307978_1003714_pt1 | contig 10340 bp, 6 predicted proteins | sample OrgLakmetage1056_FD_203151 | JGI IMG/M metagenome (GOLD analysis project Ga0307978, IMG submission 203151) | Saline water microbial communities from Organic Lake, Antarctica - #1056 | ecosystem: Environmental > Aquatic > Non-marine Saline and Alkaline > Saline | place: Antarctica: Organic Lake...
GCAAGCGCAAAAAGGCTCGCCCGGGTCCGGATCAGCCCGAAGCGCTGGATGGCTCGGATGCAGATGACGAATCTAAGGACGAGTTGCAGACGCGCTTTACATCAGAAGGTTTGGTGCAAGTGGACAAAAGTGGTACAATTGTCGCCAAGAAAAAGCAGCAAGAGTTTGCCTTGTTGGAGGTTGGTGCACGCGTGACCGCGAGTTACCGTGCCAAGGAACAGTTTGGCGCGCAAGCATCGTGGTTCAATGGCGAGGTTAAACAGATCCACACCGATAAGGATGGAGAGGTGACGTACAATGTTGATTATGACGATGGCGATTTCGAGGATGGAGTCGAAGCGCGTCATATTCGGCCGATTGACAAGACGAAGGAAGAGCTGGACGAGGAAGCTGAAAAGCTGGTCGAAGAGTTTGCCCGCAAGGCAAAGCGATTGAAAGCCAAAGACAAGGCTAGGTACGTTGTACGGTGCTGATGTAGGATCGTTTCGGTTTCCGCTTGAGTTTCGCGCTTGCACGTTCGTTGCATTTGTATGGGTCATGAGTGAGGCGTTCTGCCTTCGACTGGCTCTCGATTCAAGCGTTTACCAAGAACAAGAAGCTTGCCTCAATAGTTCCTGCGAGAAAAAGCTACCTCTCGGAGGTCTCCCAGGCACAAACACTTCTAACCTCCATTTTTTTTGTGCGTATCCGCAGAGCCGAGATTCCTTTTGTCTTTGAGGTTCCCACCACGTTGGACGCTCTTCACGACATGATTGCCAGTTATGCAACCACAGGAAAGGATGCGTCGTTGATTATTCAGCGAATCTATGCAGCAAATACGGTGCGCCTCGACCGCCGCAACATGGAAAAGATGCAGAACTTTTACGATGTCCTGCTTCGTCGTTTCGTTGCTGTCGGAGATGCGATTCATCAGTCGGGTGACGGTGGAGCCGAGCTTGGTCGCTTCAAACAGTTGGACGCACTGACAAAGGTAATGTACGCAATGGCGCAGGACTCGGCAGAGAGTGCAGGTGCCGTGTGGAGCCGTAGGCTTGGAATCTTCCAGAATGCCCATGGCAAGCGCCTCCGAGACGCGGAAATGGAAATGGTCGATGATGAAGAGGACTTCACGGCATGGCCCTCCCTTGGAGTCTTTTTCACTCTGAAAGCGTTGGGACACATCTTTCCCGTGACGGATCAACGGCATCATATTGTAACTCCCGCTATCTTGTTGCTGAGTCAATGGGTGGTACAGACGCCAGTTCTATCCATGCATGACGTTGTCCAGGGTACGTTGTGTTCCGGGCTGCTAATCGAGTATACAAGAGAAGCAAAACGCATTGCACCCGAGGCGCTTGCTTTCTTGGCAGGAGTGATCCGACTGTTTGCTCATGACGACGAGCAGCGTCTCGGACCTTACCCAATGCCAAGCTTGGAAGCAGCTGCTCGCCAGGAGAGTTTTGCTTCGTTCCGATCCGCTGCTTCTCAGTTCAAAGGAACCACTCCTCCGCTACTCTCTTTTGAAAAGTCTGAAATGGAGGATGATGCTATGCCGGCTGCCTTGCTTTTTTCGGTTCTGCATCTAGTTGAGCGGCTAGTAGATAATCTGGCTGGTTCCGTCAACACTGCCGAAAAGGAACTCCTAGCTGAAATCACAGACAGTCTTCTCACACTCAAACCAACGAGTAAGAAGGGGACTCTGCCCTCGATTCTCCAGAAGAAGGTGGTATCTGCTGCAGCAGCCTTGTCAAAAACTTGTCAGCTGGAAGAAACTCGTGTCCCAGTACAACACCGATCGGGCCCGACGTTGCGAGAAAAGGCCATCAAGACGCTGGCTCCACGCTTGGAGAATCCTGACAAGTACTCGCTGTCCAAGGACAAGGGCAAGTCGTCGATGCAAAGCGCAACGGATCGTACGCGACGCGAATACCGCCGTGAGCACAAGGCAGTGGCGCGTGAACTCCGCATGGATGGCGCGTTTGTCGAGAATGAACGACGCACCGAGCAAGACAAGAAGGATTCGGCAGCAAGAGATAAGCGCCAGAAAAACTTTGCGTGGTTGCAAGAAGAACAGGGCGCAATGAATCAACAGGTTCGATTGGGTGGAGATTTGATCAAAGGTGGAGGTATGGGTGCGGCCAAGGCGAAGGTCAAGTCTGCCAAGATGGGTATCAAAAAAGGTGGCAAGTTTTAGAGTATCTACTATAAGTAGCTATAGAGTCTGTTCCCATTTCCCATGCATGTACACAACCTAAATTTAGACTAGTAGAAACTGCTCCACTACACTGCCCCTATGGCTGTCATGCGCTTGTTGTTGCGTTCGAGGTAGAGCTTCTCCGTTTCGTGGTACAAGGCAATCATGTCCTGAATCTCTTGCTGCGTCTGGCCCCGGGCAATTTCAATGGCCGCTTCCAAGGCACGGACTTCTGTTTCTCCAGATTCGACACGAGCCATACCATCGCGTCTGTCCTTTTCGACAACTAGCAGCTGCGACTTGACCATTTCCAATGCTTCATGTGATGCTTCCACCTGCATCTTGTGTTGCTTGCGCTGGTGCAGAATCTTTTCTTCGCTACGGTGAAGGTACCGCTCGGCCTCTTCCGTCTCTTCGACAACATCCGCTGCCTTCTTTTCGTTAGCTTCGATATTTTCAGCGGTTTCTTCCGACTGACGAACAAGCTGTTCGTAACGAGAAAACTCTTTCTGCAGCTCGTCGAGAACCACCAAGACTGCCTGCGTATCCTTGATCGACTGCTGCACGTGCTTTGCTTTGGTTTTGCAGTCCTGCAACTTGGCTTGCAAGTCGGCGCACTCTTCTTTTTCCTGTTCCAATCGCTCCTTTTTGGCAGCCAGCTGCATTTTGCGACGATCCGGACTGCTCACCACCTTGCTTCTCAGCGCTTCTTCTTCCGCTTCGGCCTCTTGCAAGGCCCACTCGGCCGTGGCCAACTGGTCCTTGAGATCGTTGGCCTGTTTCTTAAAAGCCGCCGCCTCTTCACGCGCGGCTGAATTCAGCTTGTTGTTGCGGGCAATCTCCAACTCGAGATCCTGGCATTCCGTAATGACTTGCTCCATTTCCGAGTACTTGACTTGCGAATCGGCCGCCGTCGAATCGAGCTGATCCGCGAGTTGGGCATTCTCCGCATTCAGTTCTTCCAAGGCCTGCAACAATTCCGAGCGCTGTGGGAATGTTGAAAAAGAAAGTGAGTGAGTGAATGTTACAGATGCGAGTCGCTTGGATCACACGCCGAGACTACCGTTATGTTCACGCTGTATGGTTGGTCGCTTGACTTACAGGTTCATTGAGTTCGGCATAGACTTTGAGCTGTTCTTCGCGAAACTTGGCGAGATTAATAACGGCCGACAGTTGAAAGCGCAGGCGCTTGGCCGTGGGAGCATGTAAGTCGCGCCACGAAAAGTCTGGTAGACCCGTCGTGATCATGCAGTCGCGGAGGGCTCGAAAGAACTTGACTTCACCAAAGTCTTGGTGCAGGGAGCTGTAGGGCATGCTCTCGGCCGTCTCCAACATGGCAGGTGTGGCTTGAAAGTCCTCGTCAGTGAGACCCGAGCAAACATCCAACTGTATGAAGTGAGAGAGAGAAAGATAGTGAGTAACGGTGTTTCGGGGCGTCTAAAAAGGGAAGCAAGGAACGCATCGCATCAGCGTTCGTACCAAACACATAAAGATCTGCCGCAATTTCTCCTTGTGGCGCTGGGGCTCGGCTAGCTCTTGCTTGGTCATTTCGATTCCCAGCTCGGACATGCATTGTAAGATATCGACGCTCTTGAGGATAGGAAAGACAAATTGGGTGGGCCCACTGGCGCTGGACGAAGTCAAGTCCATGGTGAAAGCAATGGTTTTTGTCGTCGGTCTCTTTCACAAGAAAATGATGGCCGATGCGGCACTCAAAATTCCAAAATGTTGATAATTTAGTTCATTTATGCACAATAAAGAGTCAAAAATAGTGTTCGTTTGGTGAACCAAAGCCGTTGGTATTTTGAATTCAACGTGGGAATCAGTAGGCAAGGTACAAGGAATCAATTAAACCTAAAATATGAGCCCAAATAAATTGGCTATCCAAATCGAGAGGAAAACGGACAACCTGGCAAATCTCATTTTCTTTTCTCGGATTTTGACCATGAGCCTCGATCGACTGGCTTCTTGGGGATGACAGCGCAGACTCACCGAGCTAAACATTAAGTATGAGTAGCATGAGTAGCACTGAGAACGATAATGATCCCCAGACGTCGGCTACTTCCGAACTCTATCTATTCGCCGAAGAGAAAGAAGCCTTGAACTGCATCGACGCCTTGCTGGTAGTAGTGCCAGTCGACAGCGACGGCAAGCGCAGCGTCCAGTCCGAGACTGCGGACGATCCACGGGATGCAGTGTTATCGCGCTGGCGGCAGATCATGGATCGTTACCTAGAATGTCCCACCCTACTGGATCAGTCTTTGGAGCGAATGGTGCAACGACTGGCGGAAGGTGTCTTGCGGCACGCACTCGAAGTTTTGGATTCGCGTGACTGCACTATTTCGACCATGATGCAGCGCCACTCGCGGTATGCTTTGTCGGCCTTGTACGCTCTGTGCAAAGTTCGAGGACGCAAAACAGTCCAAAAGTTCTTGCCGCACGCAGTCGAAGACTTTGACCCTGTCTGGAAGGCCTTGCAGGCTGTGATTTACCCTAAAGAAGGAGAAGCGAGTGAATTGCTGTCGTCATTCGACTCGACGACGGCAGCGCCTGCTTGGAAATCCGTCTACATGCTGTGGAACTGGATGGCTGTCTTGAGTTTGATTCCCTTTGATTGTGCCGTTGTGGCGGATGGGAGCTTTTTGCCAGTCTTGATGGATGCCATCCAGCAACACTTGTCGGACGCTGGAGCGGTCCGGGAGGCTGCGGCTGCTTGTCTGGCGTCGTGGTTGTCCCGACCCGACTTAGAACAGTCGGAACTGCCACACTTTGTTGAATGGTCGGTGGCAGAACTGTCGGATTATACAAACAACTCGAGCAGGTCCAGCAACGCGAGCCTCTTTCGCGTGTTGGGGATTATGCAAGTTCTGGTTGCGATTCTCAAGGTCTCGCCGATGCAACGTGACAAGCTGATTAAACAAATGGCTCCTGTTTGGGACTGTATGTTGGCGCTGGATGATCAAACAACGAGTAACCTGCTGCTGCGCAAGTATCTCGTCAAGTGGTGGACCCGCATGAGCTGTGCGTATTTGCCACCGCGGATTGCTCCGTGGCGTTACCAACGCGGTCAACGATCACTAACGGAGAATCTGGAACAAGCCAAACAATCCCAAGGAAGTATACAGAGTCACCAGGTGGCTCAGACGGAACAACCCGAATCAAAGGAAGAGTCACTCTTTCATTTACCAGACCAAGTCGAAGACGCCATGGGAAAAGTGATTCAGGCTCTGAGTCATTCGTCTACGATTGTGCGGTGGTCGGCTGCTAAAGGTGTCGGCCGTATCACCGAACGCCTTCCATCTCTTTGCGCCGAAGACGTGTTGGATGCGGTCCTGGAGAATTTTGTGGATGTTGAAAAGGATGGGTGCTGGCACGGTGCGTGTCTAACGTTGGCAGAGTTGGCAAGAAGGGGATTACTCTTGCCGCGTCGCTTGCCGGACGTGGTGCCACACATCGTTCGTGCTGTACATTATGACGTTCGGCGAGGTCGGACCAGCGTGGGTGCGCATGTTCGTGATGCAGCCTGCTATACTTACTGGGCGTTTGCCCGAGCCTACAGTCCATTTGTTCTCAAGCCCTATCTCACCGAGTTGAGCGAGTCGATTGTTTTAACGAGTCTCTTTGATCGAGAAGTCAATTGCCGCCGCGCGGCCAGTGCGGCATTTCAAGAGGCGGTGGGGCGACAGGGCGCTCAGAACTTTCCCCATGGAATAGCTATTCTTACAAAAGCCGACTATTTCTCGCTTGGAAATCGGAACGATGCGTATCTCGATATTGCTTCGGCAGTAGCGGGTTATGAAGATTTCAAGAGACCAATCATTCGGCATCTTTACAGAGTCAAGCTCTCTCACTGGGATATCAGTATCCGCACGTTGGCATCGAGATCTCTATGCAAAGTTACAGAACTAGATTCTGCGTTTATGGGCTCGGAAGTCATACCTTTCTTGATGGACAATTGTCTGGATGAAAAGAACTTGGAGGTTCGACATGGTGCAGTGCTAGGTGTTGCGGAAACGGTCGTGGCTCTGGCCAAGCTCGACCAACTTGCCGATGCAACAAGTGATGAAACAATGGCCGATCTGACGATCCTGGTTTCTAAAATCGAAAAGAAACGGCTGTACAGAGGCCGCGGTGGCGAGATTATGCGCTCGGCAGTCTGCAGGCTGATTGAATGCATCTCGATCGCCCAGCTACCTTTGAGTGTTCGCGATCAAGTTGGACTACTTGATACGGTTGACGCTAGCATTCCCCATCCATCTGAATCGATCCAGGAAAGCGCGTGTAAAGCACTACAGAGTCTCATGATTGGTTTCTTTCCTGTCGGGGAGAATGGACCGTCCGCTCGACTGCAGACCCGAGTTGTCGATAAATTCATCAGCATCGCAACAAAGAGCGAAAACCCTGCAGCAACACGGGGTTATACTTTGGCGCTGGGTCATTTGCCGGCCAAGCTCCTTGCTCCAAGCCACGAGACCTTGAAGTCTATCTTGGATTGTCTGCGCCGATCAGCTCGACATAATATGCGCGTCAGCGATGATAGTGATGCTGAGACCAGAAGAAACTCTCTCCTATCTTTAATTCGCGTCTCGGAGACCGTCGGTATCAATCGTGCTCTCAAGACGAGCTCACCACTTGTCGCGCTGACCAAACAACACATATCTGAAGTGTTCGAAACGTTTCTACTTGCGCTCGAAGACTACAAGACTGATCGGCGTGGAGACGTTGGGTCGTGGTGCAGATTGGTGGCAATGGACGGTCTCGTTTCGTTGTCGCGTCTGTCGGTCAAAGCTTCGGTCGAAGCCAAAGAAGTCCACTACGACCCGTCGCTATCGAATCGAATGGTCGGTGCACTTTTGAAACAGTTCTCAGAGAAGCTGGATAACGTAAGGGAGCGTGCCGGTGCTTGTCTTTACCAAATCCTTTCTCGAGATGGTGTGGAGATCCCCGGCATTGATCAGAAGCACGATCTTATGAAAGCTCTGGATCTACACGCGCCGCAAGTCGAAGCAGCCAAAAGAAACTGGTCGGACCCAGCTCTGACCTTTCCAATGGTAGTGCAAGCCGCCTCGATCAAGACCTTTAGCATTGATATTTTTGCTGGAATGGCGATCAGTGTTGGCGGGCTGACTGAAAGTGTATCCAAGCATGCGACGGCAGCACTTCTGGACTGGGCTAAACAAGCCAGAGGGACGGCACAGATTCACTCGTTCACAATATTTCTGCACTTGATGAAGCGACACCATCGAGAGGGACGCGTCATCCTCCCATTGCTCAAGACGTTGGATGTGTTGTTCACACATCAATGTCTTGATGAGTTGGTGACATCCAAGACGTCCTTTGCGGAAACCTTGCTCCTTAATCTAATGGCTGAAGAAAAGGATTGCCAAGACGTCCATCGATTATTCGCTATAGGTGCGTTCGTGGCTCGGCCGAGACGGTACCATGTTTTGCATCCTACCTCGTTGCGGCATTCTCCAATGAAGCTAACACTCCCACTTTCTTGCCGATCGCTTTTTCTTTAGGGAATGTTACGGGTGGATTACTGAGTGCGTCCCCAGAGAAGGCAGTCGAGACGGAGGCTCTTGGATTCCTCTCCATGATGCTTGGCCATACCTTTCCTCGGGTCCGAGAATACATTGCACAGCAAGTCTATGTTTTGTTGCTCGAGCACCCCGAGTTACTTGCCGATGACGAATCGGTACTTGATATGATACTCACGACTCCGTGGGCCTCGGCTGATACCCCCACTGCCCAAATGATTTCACACCAGGTTGCGAAAGGACTCGGCGTGGATCTCGCTTTGTCTTTCTTAGCCAGTTCACAACAAAAGAAAGTTGAAACATCCAAGCCACCGACTGACGATTTCGCAACTTACGCTAGCTTAGTGCAAACGCTTTGAATATAATAGAGAAACAAGTTGGGAATAGACAGGTGGAAGCCGCAATACCTGCCATCAAGCTTCTTGTGTACAATGTAGAGTGCCCTAACAAGTTATGTGTGCTGCACTTATAGACAGCTGCGACAGTCTCCTCCTTCCTGTCAGCATCGTACCCGGTACGTTCTATAACGCCCGGTCATTGAATTCATTGCGTTCATAATATCCTCTTGAATGTGCAGGTAGTCTAGTCGGTCTACTCAGACACCACCAAATATTGCCGAACGAACGCCTTGAAGGATCTCGTCGTCCGACTGTGGATCTGGGGGCACCAATTCAGGTCCGTCCGCGTCTTCGATCGCACTCGCACTAAATTGTCGTTCCCCAATGTGTCTCAATACCCCAGTCCCTCCCGTAATCGTAAATGCAACTAGACTGGAAATCAAAATCGGCCCCGTCTGATCGGCAGAACAGCCCATGATCAAAGCGACTGTAATCACGGCCGTCACTGGCGCGGGAAGAAAGGCCACCGGACAAGCCGCCACGCAGCAAGGTACCGCCAGGGACAGTGGCAATACACTAATGGACAAGGACAAGGCCAAACCAACACAAAGTCCCACCACCACAGTAGGTAGGATCGAGCCACCAATCAAGCCAAACCCCAGACTCACGCTCAATCCCAGCACTCGTGCACACGCCGTCCGACACAAGTCGCCCACTGACAGCAGCGTTTCTTTTTGCGCCGCAGCGTTCCAGGCGTGACGAAAAAATGCGAGCCCTGTTCCTGTGGCGTAGGGATGCGCCGCGCTCAAAAGTCCGTGGACGAGACCCGCCACGGCGGGAAACAATATAGAAACGAGCCAGACGGGAGCGCCCAATCGAACCATGGCTTGACTGGACCGCTGGCGCATCCGACGAAAGACGGCAGTCAAGACCACGACGGCACTGCCAACTGCGCCACAAACAATTCCCAACGGAACGGCAGCCGCCAAGTGCCAAGTTGCAAAATCGTTCGATACGGGCTGCAAGTCGCTCAGGAAAAGAGCTCCACCAGGATGGATCCACCGAATTGCCAGCGATGCAGTAACAGCCGCTACTGTTAGGAGCGTGAATCCCTCAATGTAATCGTGGTTTTCGGGCTGCAAAGATGATTCCGCCGCCGCGGTGGTGGAAACCACGCCCGTGGTTGGATCCGTGTCCTCCGCGGGTCCCTCGGCCGCCACGACGGCATCCACCGTGAGCCTGTCGGATCGTGCCGTCACGGCCAATTCGTGCAGCAAGGTGGGTCCCAACAAGGGAACCGGCACGAGTCCTCCCAGCGCTGCTGCCAGCGCAGCTTGCATCCAGACAGCCTCGGTCCGGCGTGGTACTTTGCAAAATTGGGATAGCGCCCCTGCCCACGCGGCCCCGATTGCTCCCAAGGCTTGTTCCGGACCCACGGGGGCCCCCGTGACGAGCGCCAAGCAGCCAGCCAAGACGACAGTCAAGCTTTGCAACGGACCCGTTGCCTTTAAATCCGTCACGCTGTGCGCCACCGTCCGCACCGCTCCAATCACGGGAGCACGTGGCAGCAGAACGTACACCAATCCCGTCAAAATGCCACCCGATGTCGCAATCACCAAGTGCCAGGAAGAATCGGCCGCCGCGGCAAACGATCGACTGCTCGGGACAGTGGCGGTCCACAGGCCCAAGCCCGCTCGTGCCACCACCAAAAACAGCAGACACGACAGTCCCACGCCGACGCCGAGCAAGACGGCAGCAGCCAGCGATTGGTAAAAGGCAGTCGTGGCGGCGTAGGGACGTCCCAGTAAATGGAGCGTTTGCTGCTGCCGGTCGCGTTCTTTTTCTTCTTGGACTGCAAGCAGCAGCAGTGGTAACATCATCATCAAGGGAGAAGAGGATGATGCGACGTTTGCTGCCGAATCATCACTGTTATTATTATTATTATTATTATTATTCTCCATCATGGCTTGCACGGCGACTGCCTCTTCCGTCTCTGTACGATCTCGAATGGAAAAGGCTTGCCGGGGCGGCGTGTGGCGGTTCATGGAAGGAGTTCTGACGAGAATCAGTGGCTCGTTCAAGCCATTGTTGTTGTTGTTGTTGTTGTTGTTCATTATTCTTTCTGTGACGGTCCTCGTCCGCTCGTATGGTAGTTACGGAAGCGCCGATAGACGTACTATGTACGTACTATACCAGATAGTATAGAGAACAATAGCAAGCAAGGACCAGGGCCTTGGGATGCTTGCAACAGCAAAGTGTCAACGTCCAACGATCAGATGGATGGAGTAG
>Ga0307978_1003720_pt1 | contig 10333 bp, 6 predicted proteins | sample OrgLakmetage1056_FD_203151 | JGI IMG/M metagenome (GOLD analysis project Ga0307978, IMG submission 203151) | Saline water microbial communities from Organic Lake, Antarctica - #1056 | ecosystem: Environmental > Aquatic > Non-marine Saline and Alkaline > Saline | place: Antarctica: Organic Lake...
CGCCATTGCGCTTCTTGTGCGTCTGCTTTCACCGATTCCACCCAATCCTCGAGCAAGTTGAGCTGCTTCAAACTGAGGTTCCCGCTCCCCTTTTTGGCTGCCTCAAACACTTGGTCTCCTGCCACGACTAAGTCGGCTTCGCAGCGCACGTCGGCCTGGTGCAGCAAAGCCATCACTTGGTCGACGCCTTGCACCGCTCGAAACCTGGAGTGCACGGCCTGGCGCAAACGCACGTGGTTGCTGTCATGGTGTTGGTGGTTGCCCCCGCTAACTCTAGCCGATGAGGCACCAAGGACACTGGAAGCCAAAGTCACGTCTTCGAGAGAGCTCGCGCGGTAGCCGCCGTGGCCGTCTTCTTCCAACGCAAATTGCTGAAAGTGCAACGGCTCTGCATCGGAAGACCTTGCAACGTCATCCAAAGAGGCGGTGGAACGATTTCCACGCCCGCGACTTAAGCCACCTCCGCTCTCGTGCATAACGGCACTATCGACTGCAACGTCATCATGGCTCAGGCCGCTGCTACTTGGGCCGCCGAGATTTTGATCGTGAGAACGGGACTGTTGCCCCTGATCATCGATGTTCCTCCTGGAGTGCTCCAGCTGCTCTTGCGACGACGACGCTGATACGCTTGACAGTGACCGAGTAGGCACTTTTGCTTTCAAGAACGCGTCCATTTCTTCTTCTTCCACGTCACTGACGTCATCGTCAATGCTATCGTTGCTCTCGGCCTTGACGCGCAGCCAGTCCCGCAACTTGGCCAGCTGCAGTGTTTTGAAGCCTCGCACGGCACACGACAAGATGAGCTCGCTCCGCTGCCCTTGCGACGCGTTACGGAGCGCAGCCGCGTTCCAAAGCTCGTGCTCAGCTAGGCAGCCCAACAGGGCCGTGCTGGCGTCGGGCGCAAAGGTTTTCCGCACCTCGGCTGCCAATCGTTTGCTCAAGCGGGGGTGCTGCGTGCCCGGAGGGTACAGGGGTGGTTCTTTGGCTACGGCTGCGGCTGTGGCGAGAGCGTCGTCTGCTGAAGAGGACCGCTGCTGCGACTGCCGCTTTGATCCTCGTATAGGCAGCCTACCACGCTCCTTTAGCGACGCAATCAGGCCCCGGCTCGTTCGGCTCGGCCGGCTGTTCTTTGGACTGCTCCCGCTGCGAGCAGCGTCACGGCCAATGCTTTCCATGGCGGCTGCCGAACTATCTATTGAATCCGCAGCACCACATTTTTTTCTACTCTGAGTGGTGCCATCCTGTGCCATAGGCGGCGAGCTTTCAGGAGGCAGCGAGTCTGCGGAAACCTTGTGCACTAATTGGTTCAATGGCTGAATTGGCGCCGACGGAGCCACCGGGGTTTTTGTCTTTGCCTTCGACTGCGGCGGAGGTGGCGGTGGCGCATGCCGAAAGCTCTGACTACTACCGCTAGGCACCCATGATTCATGCGCATTTGAGGTCTTGGAGCTCTTAGCACGGCTAGGCCCATCGCGGATCGAGGAACTTCCGCTGCGTTGTACTGAATTGCTCGTGGCTAACTTCTTCGGCTGTGACTGCGTGTGCGCTACTCCCATGCGAGACTTAGAGGAAGTCGCCTGACGCGGCCTTGAGGCGTCGTCACTTGTTGTGGCTTTGCGCACCGGCCTTGAATTGTTGTTTCTACCACTGCTACCACTACGCACATTGCTGTTTGAACCACTACTGCTTTTACTATAGCTTTTACTCGCTGGAACTTCAGGCTGCTGCGATGGCGATCGACCCTCGCCCAACGCTTTCGGCCGCGAAATAGAGGTCATTTGAAAGTGGTTTCAAATGCCACGTCTCTGGTTGAAGGCACACTAGGTTCGCATATGCTATTTGGATTAACGCCGTAATTTCTAGCCGCGGAACAAAATGAAGACAACGGTGTTTCCCAGCATCTTTCGTACTGACACACTCGCCCCTCAGGCTATAAAACTCATCTAAGTCGTGGTCAACGTTGCTGCCGCTATTGAGGGACTTGCTAAATGCAATACATGCAACGTGAGGAAGGCGCAAGCACCAGTTTCGCCATTTTTATTATTTCGGGTGATATCGTTTCGGGTGTTTTTTTTTTTTTTGCGATCTCAACACCACGACCGACGCGACGAGAGCTTTCATGCCACTTGCTTGGAACTCGAGAGTCTATTCAAATCTTACTCGCGGACTAGACTTGACTATCTGCCTGTGCCTGCCTGTTCAGTAAAGACGAATAATTCTATACAATGCAACGAATTGCACGCACCGTTTTCAATGCTCCACGCCTCAGCGCTCGTGCACAAGCAAGTCAACGCGCATTTTCGAGCGAAGTCAAGCCAGGAGAGGCGAAGAAAGACAACAAGGAGTCCAGCACTCTGAGCAAGGTTAGGAGGGACTTCAGAGGCGTACAATCTATTTTTCTTTCCATAGTCTATCCTACTAGTATATTGCGCCCTTAACCTTTTTCTTTCTGCGTTCTTATTAATTAAAAAAACAACAGCCGGAATTGCTGAAAGCTGTGGCTGAGAATTCGGGTGTCTCGCAGGTTAACGTCGAGAAGGTAAAGGCAAAGCTTACAACATGCTTGAACTCTATGGATCCACCTATATTGAAAACGCTGTCTTAGCTTTTTATAAATCTATGCACAGGTCTTGAATTCGCTCACCGAAGTGGTCGTCGGGACCTTGAAGACGGAGAAGAGGGTGGCGCTGAAGGGACTTGGCTTCTTCGAGTTGCGCTTCAAAAGGGCCCGCGAGGCCCGCAACCCCAGGACTCAAGAGGTGTGGCCACAGCTATGATTAGTCTTTCCTTATTTATCCTAGACATATCTGCGCTGAGTGCTCATTGGTTTTCCTCTCACGTTCGATTTTGTTGTCGTGCACAGCCATTGATGATTCCAGACAAGCATTTGCCTGCGTTCACGCCGACTCGTGCGTTCAAGAATAGATTCGCGACAAAGTAGTGATGACTCCGAAAGCGCTTTTGAAGAATAATTGTGCCACTCAGTCAAAGCTTAAGAAATGTGCCGCGAGCTACCTCGCTGGTCTTGCGATAATCCTGAACTCTAATGAATTCTGAGCTTGCCTTAGCTTGGTATTGAAGGATTTTTCCCGGCGTATGGCTTCTTATTTACCTAGGAAGTAAAGAATTCAATGGAATTGGAATTCGGGCAGCGGCCTGCTGGAATCTAGCACTCCTCTACCTCCTGTCTAGTTGACTAGTACTTAGAAAACTTCGAACGAGTTCATTTGGCATTGACATTTTGGCTAGTACAACTCTATAAACCCGGGCCCAGTAAAGAAATCGGTTGATGATCCAATTATTCTGAGAAATATTGGGTTTGGACGTGCCGTGGGATACCCACCTCGCCGAGTGAGTTATTGCTCATGCGAAAATAACTATAGCCGGGTAGGTTTTGGGACACACGTCCTATGATTTACGATTTTGACTTGCGCGCAACGCACGCGCGTGAACTTCTACCCGCAGCATTGGCTTCTGTGTCATTTCGGTTTGTATTAGCTCGAGTTCGACGAGTACGGGACTTAGAACTAAAAGTTTTAGTTCTAGCTTTATGCTTTATCTAAAACAAAAAAAACGGCCACGAATTTTGAACCACGAATAACAAATACACGACAAGGAAGTTACACTACAAGGCCATGAGGCGACTAGAGTCACTAGTTTACTACTTCACAACAGCCATCCGCTATGCATCAATGGAAGTATTGTTGTATCCTTCCAGTTTATACATGGCAAGGCGACCTTCGGTGTAGAGCGGCACGAACAGTTCAGCCACGCCGTCGCCGTCTACGTCACCGCAAGCCACAGTGCCTACGGTGCCCGTGGAATTCAGAACACGCGACTTGGCATAGACCCATTCCTGGTCTGGGTCCGAGTTGTCCGTTGAGGGTGGCACTAGCACGTCCACCCAGCCGCCGTCGTCAGCGCTCACTGCGATCCACGGCCGAACTGCCCCGTCCGCAGCGGCATCAGCGGCGGTACTAGGTGGCGGGGCAAAAGGAGTAGCAGTGCCCGGCGAGCCTCGGCCCGGAATGATCGCCATGGTCGGCTTGTAGCCATCCGCAAGCACATACTTGGGCCACGGCTCGGTGCGCCACGCGCCTGCCAAGCTAGGCGAGGGCTGCAAGTACGCCAGCACGCGGCCGCTGCCGTGGTCCCCCTGCGAGGAGGCCAAAATGTCAAGCACGCCGTCGCCGTTCAAGTCCACCCACGCCACGTTGAACATGCCTCCTTCGCTGTCGTCGATCACCACCAGAGTTACGTTGGCGCCGCCGGCGCACGTGGCCCACTGGTTCCCGCTGCTGTCGCAGCTGTAGAGCGCCAGCCGCTGGTTCACGAAGTACTCGGACGCCACAACTTGAGAAGCGCCATCGCCGTCGAGGTCTACCAGCACAAAGGACACGTCTGGACCGTTTGTGTACAGTACCACTTCAGGCCATGCACCCTCAACAGCGGAACCGGCACTTGGGGCTGGAACGTCCTTGAGCTGGGCAGCAGCGGCTGCTGCTGGTGACGGCTGCAGCATGCAAACGAGCTCGCTAGTTGGCGGCGATCCGTCAGTGGGTACATTGACGCGCGCAGCCATCACGTCGAGCAAACCATCGCTATTGCAGTCAATCAAAACTGACTTGTGATAAAAGTAGTCGGTTTTGTCCACTGATAATTGCACTTTGTCGTATCCCGACGGGCCGTCTGAGCACGAGAAGCTTTTGCACTTTTTGCTGCTACTGTTGTGCCCCAGATAAAGGTCTACAGTCCCCGTAGCCTTCGAGGGATAACCTGGGACGGCCGCAAAGAAACCCGATGCACCTAATACTGCGTTGTTGAATTCGAACCCCGACGACGAAGGCATCCAGTCGGCTTGGTTTGGCCACACGGCGTCGCCGTCTACTGTGGTGACATTAAGTGCGGAAGCGCCCGTGGACGTAGCCGCCTTCAAGCCACCAACTTGCAGCACCAAGTCCGCGTCCATTGTAGGGCTAAAGGTTGTGCAAAGTAACAGGGGCTCCGAGCCTGCTTGTTATTGAACAGAACCGCGAGCACAACGTGAGACAATCGTACTGTATCGGGCGTGGGTGAAAACAATTTCAGGTGATGACGTGATGACAGGCGATATGATTACCGAGACTTCCAGCGTTCACAAAAGTTGCCACTGCAGCGGCTTCGAGCGGAATAGAGGCGAATTCGACCACTGAAACTGCTGATACTTCAGAAAATAGGGCCATCGCCGCAAGAACGCGCATGGTCGTACCCATTTTGTTAGGCATTTTGTCTGAAACCCAGAAGTGCGTGCGTGTTGATGCTTTGTTCACAACAAACGTGACGTGTAATGATCATCCCCTAATATATATGGTGAGAGGAACACAATGTTTGTGAAGTCGTGATGACGGAATGATTTTCAAACAATGGGCATTATTAGGTGTAAGCGATATGCGGCGCCTGCATTCATGTTGCCATGGAATGGATGAAGTTCCTAGATGAATATTATGATCTGTACCTGCAAGATTGCCTAGGTAGTGTGTAGCTGCTCTCTTGAAGTTCCGCGCATAAGTTGCTAGCCAGAAAACTGTAACCGTCGCATATTGATTTATCGCAAGCATCGCCCTTTTCATTAGAGGAATAACTTAGTTACGCATTTCTTTTGAAGCGTAGGATCTTTAACTTCTCAATATTCGGTCGTCCTTATCGTAGCTTCCTAGTGATAGCAGGGCATTATGAACATCTTCGAATTGAGCAACAAGGTGCAGTCCATCGAGACGACGCTTCAATTCCTTTTCGAGACGGAAATGCTTTGCGCAAGCTTCCACTGCCACTTGTGCGGCACCGAATGTGTTATGGTAGAAGAAGATGATGATGCGTCTGAATCTGCTGGTGACGAGAATAGCACGAACGAAGACGGCAGTGCGCTCACACCGCAGAAAAAGCGAAGTAGCCCTCACCGGCTCAATAGGAGCCCAGGCAGTGGGAAAGATAGCGATGGCCACAGCGGTGGGAAGCGACGAGCGAGCCCTCCTGGCAAAGACGGCAACGGTATGAAGAGTTCTGGGGCGCGGCGCAATCTCAGTGTAGAGGACGACGAGGAAGCCAGCCGGGCGATCGCGTACGCCGCAGTTCTAGGCGGGTCGGCTGCCGCCGCGAGCGTGGCGTCAGCAGCAGCGGCTCGAAAGGCAACTGAAGCAGCGGGTGCTGAAGCCGCAAATGCTCAACTCCAGAGTGAAGAAGCTGCGAGGGCAGCCTTGGCGGACGAGATGCAGCGTGCCAAAGAAGAAGCCGCAGCTAAACGCGCCGCCGAGAGGGGTAGCCAAGGCGACAGTGATGAAGATGGAGACGACGACGAAGATGACGACGACGACGACGAGGACGACGAGGAAGAGGAAAAAATGATTGCCATTTCTGCCACAGATCACTTTTGGTGGTCATGCCCGCGTTGCGAAGAAGTCTTTTCGATCCGCACCGACTCGTTTTTTGAGGCCTCATCCTTGCCGCTCCAAAAATTAGTGCTCCTGATTTACCTCTATTCGTCCAACGTCCCAAAAGTGCGTCTAAGTCATGCAATGTGGCTCGCTTCGCCTTAATTCCTGCAACTTTTTATTTCCTTGTTCTAAAATTTCGATGCACCATATGTATCCCTTGTCAATTCGATTGTTGCCACAGTCCGTAGCGAAGCAGCTCTCGGGGGTGGCCGCTGAGGACTTGGACGAGTGGTACGAAGCTTGCCGCGGAGTCATTGACTTGGTCGCACCCGTGAACGCCCCCGGAGAGGGCGGCGCGTCGATGGAAGACGCTGCTCGCTTGCTCAACAGCTCCCCCGGTGGCCGCAGCGGCGGTAATGGCGGCGGTAATGGCGACGCAAATCACGGTGGACCACTTTCTGTCACGGACGAGATGCGAGCGCTGCAAGTGAGTGCCAAACAGTTTAGAGTTTTTATTTCCACTTCAGGTGCTCAACTCGGGCATCATTAGTACCACCACACGATATTTGCTTTTCTTTTTGTTCGTTTTGTAATCCTCATGCAATCTCGTCCCTGGCCTCTCCTGCGCTGCGATGCACACATCACTCTTTACTTCTTCGTCAGCTGAGCCAGCGGCACGCTGACGCAGAGTTATCTGGTCAACACCACGCACTTGCTGCTGCTGCTGCTGCCGCTGCTGCTGCCGCGGCGGCGGCTGCCACTACAGCTACAGTGGCCCCTCCTCTCATGACAGGGGGCGATAGCGCTGATACTCACTTCGCAGCTTCCTCCGGCGGCTTAGGTCCTGGATTAGGTCCTGGTTTAGGCCCGGGATTAGGCCCGGGATTAGGTCCCGGACTGGGGCCTGGACTGGGGCCTGGAACAGGTGGCAGCAGTAGCAACAGCAGTGGCGGCAACAGTAATAGCAGCAACGGTAGTGGTAGTGGCAACAGTGGTGGGCCTTCGCAAGGTGTCATCATCTGCCAAGCTTGCGGTGAACCCGTGAGCGGTAGCAGCACCCGGCCGAACGGCGACGGTGACAGTTGGCGAGAGGCCTTGGCCAGCAGCGGCGTTCCTTTGGCCAGCAGCGGCAAAGACGAGTTCACCGTGGCCGAAGAAGCGGTGGAAGCGGCCGAGTGCTTGTACGACCGCTTGCTGTACGAAGAAGGGCAGCAAGGGAGCGAACTCCGGGACTTGAAAGACTACAAGCTCGAAGGGAGCTTGCGGAAGCTCAAACGGCTCGCGGATGCAGCTGTGGAGGGCACTGCGGAAGCGTCGAGCGACCAGGTTTGCTTTGAGGTTGTTGGCTATTGATGTCGTGTGAAGAGTGAAGCTTTCATATCTCCAACACAACACCTATTCCTTTTCTTATGGTATGGTGTAATATCTTTTGGTGTTGCTTGTTTGTGGAAAGAGCTGGGGCCAACATACTTTAATGGAGCTCCTATTTTTCATCTATGTCTCCTCGAATGAAAAAATACAGGTGGTTAAGCTGGTTGGACCAGTGAAAAAGTCACCGCTTCTCACGGCTTACGAAGGCCAATCTCCACCCTCAGCAGCTGGTGTCAAAAACCTAGGCCCTCAAGCTGCCAGCAACAGCAGTGGTGATAAGGAGTTAGGAGAGCAGGGTAGCGAGAGTAGTGACGTGGGTGCTCAGAAAGACAGAGTGGACGATGACGCAGTCCCCTGGGCGGTAGTAGGAGCCCTGCGAGATTTGGTCGCTTGCTGCACGAGCGACACAGACAGCAGTAGCAATAGCGCAGGAGCTGTAGCGCGGGGTGAACAAGTGGGGGCGGCTGTGGCCCACTGCGAAGTTACGGTGGCGGCCCGAGTGGACCAATTAGAGGCCAGCAAAGCCGCCCTAGCGTTAGCCAAGGAGGCAGCCCTCGCTGACGTTGAGCTTTGGCGCGCGAGGCAGCACGCCGCCCCCAATTTTGCGGCCGTAATGCGCGCGAGAGAGCTCGAGTGGCTGGCTAGCGAACAAGAGCGCAACGCTGCAGCTCTGGTTGAGATGCGGCGTTTCCTGCCACCCAATGTCGCTAAACTTACGAGGCAAGAACTGCAAGCGGCTGCATTGGAATCCGGCAAATATCAGCAGCAGCATCGGCAGCAGCTCTTGCCGCGACGGCGCAGCATTGGTAGTGGTAAAGACACATCAGCTGCTGGTACTGCTAGCACTGAAGAGGACTCATCCAAGGGAGGAAACAGCAACTTGGCAGGTTTCTACCCTGCAGAACTGGCGGCGTACCTGAAGGACTGCAACCTGTTGCACTGGCTCGTGACCCACCCGGACGACATCAAGAAAGCCAATTTCTTGGTGGGCGACGGCGCGCGGCACTTCACCGATTTGTCCAAGTATGACGTGGTGGAGCTGCGCGCGCTGTGCGCCGTGCTACCCCCCGAGGGTGGGTTTGAGTTCGACGCCGATGGCCGCAAGGCCGAGTGGCGTGCCAGTGTACTAGCCCGGCTGAAGACGTTGGTGCAGCAAGAAGCCCGAGTGAAAGTGCGCTGCGGGTGGGACCCAGTGAAGCAACAACGGCAAGAAGTGGCGCTGCCAGACCTTAGCCCGGACCTGAAGCGGCGAAGCGTGTACTTTTACTTGTCCGACAATGACGCGCAAGCCAAGCTTGCTAAGCTCGATGCGCAAGCTGAGCGGCTAGCCACCAAAAAGCAGCGCTTGCAAGAACTAGACGAGGTGAAACTGCCCCAGCTCAAGGCGGAGTATGATGCGGTACTCAACGACGGCCGCGGCGACTACTTCAAACAGCTCTTGGGGAAGGCGCAGTTGGCCGCCCTCCGCGACGAAGCCAAGAAGGAACTCGACGCGGCGTCGAAAGAGCGGGCGTCGCTGGTTTTGGAAGTCAGCGCTGGCGAGGCCGCCGCAGAAGCGCAGCTCTTGTCCCGTGCGGAAGTCGTGGAAGAATTGCGCCGAGTCCGGGAATTGCCCAACGGTTGCTGGCGCCGCGTGGGGGACCGAAACATTGGCAGTAGTAATAGTAGTGGTAGTAGCAGTGGTAGTGGGGCTGCAACAGCGCAGCCTGTAGCGGTGGTAGGGCCTTTCGACGCCGCTCGCGTGGCGGCCATGGTGCAGCCGTCGAGCCGGGGCAGCATCACCAGGAAGCTTTCCGTGGAAGAAGAAGCCGCCCTACGGCACGCCGAAATGAGCGCGGTGCTCGCCAACTCAGGCGAGGACAACGGCGGTGATGCCCAAGGCGGTGATGGAAGCAGCGGCGGTGCCGGCGGCGGCGGCAACGGTGGTGGTGCCAACGAAGCCGACGGCCGAAAGCCGGCCCGACGGGCTTCGGTGAAAGAGCGGATGGGCGCCATGGAGAAAGCCACATCGGGTGCCGGAAACGGGGGCGGATCTGAAGCGAGCGACAGCAACGGCAACAGCGGCAGCGGAGTGCGGCGCGTCACCGCGGCGCCTGTGCCAGCGAAGTCGAAACGAGTCGCGCGGCTCTTGGAGCGGGTCAACGAAGAACAACAGCGGCAGCTGGAGCAACAAGAGCTCGACGAAGCAGCACAGGCTGCAGGCGGTGGTGGTGGCAGCAGCGGTGCTTTTGGAGGCAGCGGTATTGGCGGGCGGCGGCAGCGCGGCGACGGGGATGAAGAATACGGTGCCGCCGTGGCAGCTGCTGCTGCCGCAGTGTTAGTTCGAGGGGGCGCGGCAGGTTCCTCTACAAGTGACCGAGGAGAGTGGACTTGCAACCTCTGCGCCAAGCACAACACCAGCGGGGGCCACCTCTGCGGTACCTGTGGCAGACCTCGCGGCATGGCAGCTGGTAGTGGCGTAGCAGGCGGGGGGAGCCGACAGAGCAATCCTCTCATGGCCGGCCTCCTCGGTGGGATTAAAGCGCGAGGAGGAGGTAGTAATGGGGCCAGCG
>Ga0307978_1003722_pt1 | contig 10330 bp, 6 predicted proteins | sample OrgLakmetage1056_FD_203151 | JGI IMG/M metagenome (GOLD analysis project Ga0307978, IMG submission 203151) | Saline water microbial communities from Organic Lake, Antarctica - #1056 | ecosystem: Environmental > Aquatic > Non-marine Saline and Alkaline > Saline | place: Antarctica: Organic Lake...
CAGTGTTGTGAGAAGGAGTGTTGCATTAATGATGCCGAGCGCGGTCATTATTGAGAGAAGATCACAACTCGTGATTTGATTCACTCCCTTTCAACCACCATCCCGATTCCGTCCGGATAATGTCCCTAATATCTATTGATGGAGACCCAGTGTGACCAATGCAGTTACATGACCACGATCGAGGCACGGCCACGATCAAATACATTCATCAAGGCTTTATCAAGAATTAATCTAAAGCTCACATTTACAGAATAACTTTTGTTTGTGTCGAAATAGCCCGATTCTCAGAGCCAAGAAGCTAGAGGATTTCAACATACTGGTACCGTACCGGTAGCGGTGTGTCAGTATTGGCAAAGGATTTTTTTCTAGAGTCAGAACCAGTACCAGTACCAGTACCAGGGGCATCAATGCATTCGCAAGAGCTGGCGGTATATAGAGACTACTAATACTGGTTACTAGTGCAGTAAGTTGTCGTTAGACGTGCATGCACGAAGCGAGCAGACAAGAGGCAAACACACAGCAGACATACCGCCTCTTGGCCGGTGTAGTGTAGTGTATGTGTATGTGGGGGTCCGGGAAACTTTGGCCTACAAGTATTCTGGAAAATTGGAGTTATTTCCCAACAGCCCAAAAGACCGACATGAATTCTCAAAGCATAAAATCCTTAGCAGGTTTCAGTACTAGACTACTAAAATTCACATGTTTTCATTTCCCGACATCGGACTTCGCGCCACTTTGAAAAAGAAAGAAGCCGACAATCACAATCGGGACAATCATCGAATATCGAATAGCATTCGATCGATCTCGACGACTATTAACTAATATCTAATATCGACCATCGACAGATCCATTCGTTGGTGCCGCTTGCTGTTGTTTGCGCTCAAAGACAACTACACTTGTTACTACAGTAGAACTCGCTTATGCTTCTTACTGGAACCTCAGCTTGTTTGCGTCAACACTCTTTCCTCAAACGCGCTCCTATTAGTAGCAGGCGATCCTTACGAAGTTGTTGGCTGCTGCTTTCCCTGTTTCCGACTGCCGCCCAAAGCTTTCCGTCGATGGCTACCTTTGTTACGGCCAAAACCGGAGACGGGACCGTTATCGTATCGCCCAAGAATGAAGCAGATCAGAGTGCCCTGGTGGTAATCGCGCACGGATTGGGCGACACGGCCGAGGGATTTGAAGATGTTGCGCAGGTACGTCTTCTTGACCTTTTTGCTGTGGTAGTGCAAGCCAAAAGGATCGATTCACCATTCCAAGCTAATCTAACCTAACCTTGACTGTGTATAATTCCATCGACGCAGCACTTGGCTTCAAAAATGCCCCACGTAAAGTTTATCCTACCCACGGCTCCAACCAACCCCGTCACCATGAACATGGGCATGGCAATGCCTTCCTGGTATGATATCGTTGGTTTGGACGAACGATCCAACGAAAACTGTGCTGGCATTGCAGAGAGTCAAGCTCGCATCGCTGGTATTCTGGATCAAGAACACGCTGATACGGGACTGCCGTATGATCGCATGGTTCTGGCAGGCTTTTCGCAAGGCGGTGCCTTGTCGCTCTACACGGGCATGCAACTGCCAGAGAAACTAGCTGCCGTTGTTGTCATGTCTGGCTACTTACCGCACGCCAGTGCCTTTCAGGTCCAGCAACCGTCTGTTCCTGTCTGGCACGGGCACGGTACTCAAGATATGGTGGTGCGATACAGTTTAGCGGAAAAGTCGCGAGACGCGGTCGTATCCAAGGGCGCGGAAAACTACACTGTTCACAAGTATCCCATTGCGCATACCGTGAGTCCGGAAGAGATCGGAGACGTGTTGCAGTTTCTACTAACACGCATTCCAGACGACGCCACGTGCCGAATCAAGCTCCAGGATCCTGCGGAAATGTCCGTCAAGGAACTCAAGGTGGCTATTCGCAAGGCTGGTCTCACCAGTCAGTCCGTGGGGCTCATGGAGAAGTTTGAGTTTGTCAAGCTGTTGCAGGATCATCGAGCCAAGTAGACTACTAGTTTTGAACCATTAACCTAGCGACCTACTCCTGACAGTGCTAGACTAGTCTAATCACGACAAAGGTATAAAGTAAAAAGCCAAGTGTTCTTGTCAAGATGTGTCCAACTATAGTAGAGTATACCCCACTAGCATTCTCGTCGATTCAGCACTGCTCATTTATTCGTTATTGTGAACTCTCTTGGTGCCATTGTATTTCTTCGCATACTTTTGGTTCCGCAGAAACTTGGGGTCCATGCCCATGGTGTTGACATAGCGGGTTCGCTTGGCCTTTTTAATGCCATTGGCGTGCGCCTTGTGCGTATTGTTGTGTGCGCAAGTGTTCTTTTGCTGTGGGTGTCAAGAGTATAGAGTAGTGGAAACGGTTAGAGGGGACGAGTGTTACAATAGAGACACTGTGTTGTGAGTAGTGGATACGATTCAAAGCATGGAGAGGGCTCTGGAAGCACACATCACGGACAGTCGCGCGGTATCCGGAAAGCGATCCTCATTTCTCCTCGTCGTTTCTATTCCGAGTAGCCTTTCCTCAATACAATCTAGCCCAATTATAAGCTATCGAGCTATCAAGTCAACTACGTCTGCACTTGCCTTGACCATGGTGGAAAATCTATTTGTATACAATCACAACTTGGGATTGAGTGCTATGGTCGAGCGTTAGCGCTTGCTGCGTTGAAACCACGATTTTGCGTGACGAGTAAGAGCGGTAAGCGGTAAGTACGAGCACGTAAAAAAGAGCTCGAAGAAGTGTGACTCATTCGACTATCAAGAAGTCATAGATACTTCGCGCCAAAACAAGTCTGAAAGTCACAATGACCGCTTGGCCTCCTTTGTCGTTGTAGTCTTCGTCGGGAGTCGGGAGATCGTCTCTGCTGTCTGTGCCATTGTCCATTGCGAGCATACGTACGACAGCCTTAAGTCTACTACTCGGTTTCCTTGCCTCTCTACTTCCCTCACTAGTAGTAAAGAGACGCTCGAGCATTTCCTACTTACATTACTGCTCTAGGTTCTTCACGCCGCTCTTTTCTAATTGCTCCAGGGAGAGAATTGGAAAGAAAGACCAGTAACCATTCGGTCAGCCAGCACTATTCAACGCAAAGTCTCCGTTTCAGTTTCGGCTCCCTCTTCTCTCGTTTCTTCGACGAGCGCAAGTCGCCTCACCTCGTTTGAAGAAGTGGATCTCGAAAAGGAAAAATTTAACATCCAAGAGAATACTAGTAGCAGATTCAGCGCCAGTAAACAACTAAAGTCCAAAAGCTCCTTGGAAATGTCTGGGAAAACCTTCAGTAGGTCCGAATCACTCGCCTACCCCCCACAGCGCTCGAGAACTATGCTGTCCAAACTCCAATACTACCTACGACAGAAAAACTGGGTGGCCGTTGGAGCCATTGCTACGCTGCTCTTTGTCGGCGTCTTGCTAGTGACCGAGACGGAAAGCGGGTCTTCCACCAATCTCTTGAAGGGAACTTCTTCCCTGTTGGGCAGAAGTAGTGGCAGCGTCAACTGGGGTGGAGCCGTTCACGCGGGCTACTTTTCGATTCAAGATTCGGTGCAAAAGAACGGAGAAATTCTCTTTAGCGCCGTGACCGACTTGGATCAACTCTCCCGCGTGGTGGACAGCAGCAAGCCAAAGTTTCGCAGTATCTTTCTTCCCGGCAAGCTGATCCAACCTGTCGGAGCTACTGGTGCTGCAACATACCAGATCGTCTTGAATGACAGTCAAAAGCGAACGCTTTATACGCATCACAATGAAGCTGGTCGAGGTGGAGAGTTCTCCGAATTGACCGTCTACAATAATCGCTTGTTGACCTTTGACGATCGCACCGGAGACGTTTTTGAGATTCTCAATGACCAGTCGGGTACGGGATCCCATGTTGTGCCGCGTTTTGTCATTACCGAAGGAGCGGGTGAAACCGACAAGGGAATGAAGTGGGAATGGGCGACTGTCAAGGGCAACGAGTTGATTCTTGGATCCATGGGTAAGGAGTATACTCGTCCGGACGGGAGTGTCTTGAATCGCAACAATCTGTGGATTGCCTCCTTGAACAGTGCTGGCGAATTGAATCGTTTCGATTGGTCAGTGCAGTACGACGTGGTCCGTAAGGCCTTGAATGCGCGTCTTCCAGGCTACGTGATTATCGAAGCGGTCAATTGGTCGCCAATTTTGAAAAAGTGGATCTTTTTGCCGCGCCGGATCTCCTCGGAAATGTACGACGAGAACAAGGACGAACGCATGGGTAGTAACAAGTTGGTTATTGTGGACGAGTCATTCACCTCGGCTGAGGTCGTCGAAATCAAAATGGAGAGCCTGGATCCGCTCAAGGGATTTTCTACTTTTGCCTTTGTACCCGGTACGGGAGACCGGCACGCGTTGGCGGTCCGATCCGTCGAAGAAGACTGCGTTGGAGGAGACGACCAGGTCTGCAAGCAGCGCTCGTACTTTTTGGTTTTCGATGTCACGACGGGGGAAGTCCTTTCGGAAGAAGTCCAAGCGCAAGACTCGGTCAAGTTTGAAGGTGTCGAATTCGTCGACATGTTTTCGGTTCCAAAGTAAACGACGGAAACCTGCATACATACACGCAACTAACAAAAGCGCTATTTCGTAACAAGTAAATCTGTATCTATGTATGGAGCTCTATGCACGTATCATACTCCCTGTGGTTATATTTTGAATGGGAAGCTATCTGTCGACGTGTTCGCCTCGGAGAAACCACCAAAACTTTGAACATCGAAAGAGGCGGCCCCTGCTGACACGTCCACCCCCACCCCTTCGTTCTTGGACGGCGATCGCAGAACCACGATCTGAAAGTCAGACCCAGAAAACAGGCTTGTTTTGCCCCCTGTGCTGAGCAAACTTGTCAGCTCTGATAAGGACATGTTGATGGTCGAGAACCCATCAATCTTAGCAATCTTGTCACCCGGTACGACGCGGCCGAGAAGTGGTGAGTAATCCTTCATTCGGACAACAACAGGACCTCCCGTACTGCTGCACTCGATTACGAGACCAAGTTTACCCTTACGAGGAGCCCGAAAAGTGAGTTTGACCGGCTCGTCGGATTGACCGGTTTCTAAGCTGGAACCAGAGCCGGAGCCTTTGCTACCGGATCGTTCGGGGATAGCTCTATCTGGGAGGCTCGACATTGACGACGACTTCTTGATTCCTTTTGAAGGCCTCCGACTCCAAAAAGAGTGAAGAATGCCACCTGGGTCCTTCGGCTGATCTGCAGTCGGCGCAACTGCCCTTTCAGTTGAATCTTCCTCTTTCGAACCATGTCGAGCCCCTGATCCTTCAAAAGATGCCCGTTCTTTGTCAAAAGAAGCTGTGTTATCGAAAGATACCGAAGACGCTGAACGCGGTGAAGCATCTCGCCGTTGTGAAGAAGGCGAGTGCCCAACTCGAGATGGTACTCTCGGTGGAAGAATCACTTGCAAACCATCCGCGCTGGGTATTTCGCCTGTATCAATCTGATCAAGCTCCACCACCATAGCATCCAATTCGTCCGCAGTGGCGAGAGAAGGGATCGCAGCGGACACTGCGGAAGAGTCACTTTCATGAGGGTTAGCATTTAAGCCGCTACTAGAGGGATGCGATAGAAATTCCATCTCGAAAAAGTTATCCATCGGGTGGGAAAAGAGCTCTCCTGGGAATGCTGTTGGGTCGAAGACATTTCCACCTTTGCTACGCAAAGCAGCAGCAAGCTCAGATGAAGCATGGATTCGTTGGGACGGAACGACGTTACGAGGGCCAGATCTTTTTGTCTGGAATTTTGGAGATGGTACAAACGATGGGTATTCATCGATGTTGTCAATGACAATCATTGGAGGAATCAGTCCAGTGTACGGATGCTCTCCTTCCTCGTCGTCGCTAGTAGTTGTTTCGGAAGACCGCCCTTCCGATGACGGCAAGGACGTTTCCTTTGAGGAAGGACGCGAGGTATCGCCTGAACGAGTCGAAAAATCATTGCTCCGGGGACTGCCGCTTGACATGATTCGGATCAAATTTGAAACGACACTGATGTTTCCTTCGAATGAGAAGACGCTGCTTACCCCCGGAGATAAATTCGCATCAGTTGCGCGATTCATGTTACCGTTAAGATTCTTGTCTCGCGCATCCTTACCAATAGTCAGCGAACGAGACAGGATCCATGAATGTCGTTTCTTTACATAACAGTAGAGACCAACGACAACCAACGCTAAGCATACGATCGCTGCGGCTGCTTTTCCTCCCGATGATGGGCCACTCCCGGTTGCCTTTGGACTTCTTTGGCTGCCTGAAGGATTAGTTGAATCCACTACATCGAGTGTAATGAGCACGTCAAGAAACGTTGGATCTCCAGATTTTTGAATCGCCCTGCTATATCCCTCACTATCAATACCCTGAACGATACTTGTCTTGACGGCGGCCGTATCTAGATCCGTGACGAAACCGCGAAAGGCCACTGTCACAAGGAGATCAACCGCCTGCTTTTGTGGCTTTTGAAGTCGACGTAGCTGACGGCGAGATGGATCACTTCCGAGTCGACCAGCGGATTGAATCTGTTGTGACGTGAGTTCCGCTTCGTACAGAAAGAAGTTACTTGCCGGTTCCTCTGCCTTGACGTAATTGGTCAAGTATTCCACGCTCGCCTCCTCCATGGTATCCACAGACACGGAGTCCAAAAAGTTGGGGACATTCAAGACTCGGAACGTTACTTTGATTTCGAATCGTTGAAAGGACCCACAATCAATGCCGCACGAAACCGGACAGCTTTCAACCAACTCTTGTAAGCCGTCTGCGTCCAGTCCCAAGAATCTCCAAAGCGTACAATCCGTTCCTTGATGATTGGCACAAGTAAAGTTATTAATTGGACTGCGGTAACTTGCCTCATCGTGACAAAAAATTGTTGGTGCCACGGAAGGCACACTCGATGGTGGCGTCGACGGAATTTTCGTTGGCCCAGCAGAAGGATGCCGTGACGGTGCCATGGATGGCAAAAGTGAAGGTGAAGTGGATGGATACAGAGTTGGCTCGATAGTGGGATGCGTCGTTGGTACAATCGTTGGCGTGTCCGATGGATAATCCGACGGCACATCGGAGGGAGCTTCTGACGGAACATCTAGTAGCAACATGGTCGACGGAACACTAGAAGGGGAGGAGCGTTGAGCTGACTGTGTAGGAATTCGACTACTGATCAGTCGGAGATCCACTACACTACTGGATGCTGTAGAGGGTGCTTCTGAAGGCAAATATGAAGGCATATCGGACGGCGTATCGGACGGCATATCCGATGGCATTCCCGAAATGAGCCCGAAGGCAGTCTGCACGTTGATCTTTCGTTGCCCAGAGGCTGCTGGTAAATTGAACACAATGATGAGCAAGATAAGCCAAGCAGAGAACGCCCCCGCGCGTAGATGCTGCTGTGATCGTAACTGTCTCATGCTCTGGAGGAAGGACCAGCTAGTCTGCACGAAAGCTGAAGAACGGGTCGTCCAAAAGAGGAAAAAATGAAAGAGAATGCCTGTCGCTTCATTCATTCACCGTTCATTTGATTCATTCATTCGTTCTTCAAAAACTTTCGTGAGCTGATGAAGGCAAGAGGGAAGAGAGTCCCGGCTCGCGTGCCATACTAATGACGCGAAGTCAAACTACTGATTCATGAGGAAAGTATAAAATATTTATTTAGCAAGGCAACTTCGCCAAAGCTCGCAAGGCTAGACTCATTCGGATGCTTGAATTCGAGTCTAGCCATGTCCGTAAGGCAAGCAGCTTTCTCCTGTTGCGTCCCTATCATCTAATCAATAGATAGAGGATACCGTACACGTGTAGATAAATGATTTTTACTTGATACATTTCTCCAGGAAGAAGTGTCCTGCTGCTCCTGCGCGCAAGACCACCAAGCTCCTCCAAAAACGAACGAGATGAAGCAAATGTCCAGGCTGATAACGTTTGAACGACCCTGACAGACAAAACCCAGCAACCAACCTGTAACTATTTGGTCTTCTTTAATAACGGTCCGCTTCCATACCTTCGGCACCAGCAGCCGGAGCAGCACCGCCTTCAACTCTGTTCCAGTCCCAATCCAAACTGCTGTGGTTGTTGGTGTATCCTTGCGAACGGAACAAGTCACGGAACATTCCTCTAAGGTAGGCAATGTTAGGCTTAGCCTCGAATTTCAAGCTGCGGCAATAAGCCAAGTACTCGGCAAACTGACTGGGGCATCCCTGACAAAGAGCCGGAATGGTAATGCTTTGTTTCTTTTCCATAATCAACTTGTACTTTTTGGTAGCGGACTTGGCCTTGAGTCCCTGCCAGGGAAGGCCTCCCTTGAGGAAATAGACCAAGACGTATCCAATGGACTCCAAATCATCTCGACGCGATTGTTCCACGCCCAAGTGATTGTTGATGGAAGCATAACGCGGCGTACCCGTCAACGATCGTCCTTCCCTCTGGGGAATATGCTGCAACGTCCGGGGATGACGATAACGCTTTGAAAGACCAAAGTCAATGCAGTAGATAAAGTTTCCGTTTCCACGTCCAGCATCAGTGACAAAGTTGGCGGGCTTGATATCACGATGAATCAAGTGACGCGAATGCATCAATTCCACACGCTCGAGCATTTGATCAGCCACCATGAGGACCGTTTTGAGGGAAAACCTACGTCCGCACTTATTGAACTGATCCTCCAGCGAGGGTCCGAGGAGGTCCATGACCATGAGATTGTACGAATCCTGCGTTCCAAAGTAGTGGACCTTGGCAAAGCCGGGGGCGTTTTGCAACTCACGATAGACCTTGTACTCATGACGGAGCTGCGGGCAGCGAGCGCCGTGCTTTTCGAATTTCACAGCCACCTGTTGGTAAAGCGATTGGAAGAGGTAAGGTGAGGAGTGTGCATGTGTGTACATAAGCTATGGATACGACCATCAGCATGGGTGCAGAAACCTCGAAGGCGGCGCCGAACAACCCGACTCGGAAAAGACCCGCTGCGTACAAAGCTACGTGCCGCTGGTACAGAAGAAAGACGCTCCCGACCACGCATGAAAACAGGCAGGCAACGTACCTTTTCACCATTGGCTCCTACACCAAGGTAAATGTCACCAAAGGATCCTCCTCCCACTCGCTTGGTAATCCGGTATTTCTGCGTGCGATAGAGACAAAAAGAAACAAGTTAGACGGCCATGCTGCAGAGTCAACGCCATGGTCATAAAGGATGGTTCCGTGGTTGCACAAGCCGTGCACCGTACAAAACCCCGTAGAAAACCTACCGAGATGGAGGACTGCATCCTCACCGCGAACCGACAAAAAAAAATTAAAGTGCCTTGGCGAAAAGTGACCGCACTTTGGAAAACAAACAGAAAAACAGCAGGCGGTGGCTCGCTCCACACCGACCAGCGAGTTGACTCCGTTTAGCTGCCAGGAGAAAAGCGATTTCAGCGATTCATTTCGCGCGCGAAATTACCGTCTGTCCGCCGGGCTGCCTCTTGCCACGTAATATAAATCCAACCCTCCCTCCGACCCCAAAAAATCATCATTCATAAAATCCAATTCAAGCCATTGGAGAAAGTCACCATGTTGAGAGAGATTCCGCCGTTGCAGATCCTCTGCCTGCGAGCCATTGGCCCCCCAACGTGCTCGTTTGAAGATACCTTTGCCAAGTCCAAGGATGGACAGCCGAGTACAGCAAGTCGACTCATTCGTAGCTTTCACAAGCGGCATGTCGGCTCTGCCACTACAGCAGCAGTAGCAGCAGCAGCAGTACCCACTACAAATGCCGCAGACAAGGACAATACCGACGCAGTCTCTGACATTGAAATTATTCCAATGGAACGAACGCCGTGTATTGGAACGGGAAGTGCCCGCCGTATCCACGCCAACGACGTGGACCTGCACCATCCCATTGCGGCCAGTCGCTTGAACGGCACACTCGTCCTGGAGCACGGCAATCCGGCCTTGGACTGCTTGCAGAGTTATCCCGATTCCTTGGTGGAACTCGGTCGCATGGACGACGCTAGATTGGGCTTGCACTTTTTTCAAGAATGGCGCGCCAATGTCTTGCTGGCTGCGGGACACCCACTGACGGAACCTCCTGCCGCGGTCACTGCGGCAGCAGCAGCTACCGCTGGCGGTAAAAAGCGTCGTCGCAGCGGTACAGTGGCCGTTGCAGCTCCGTCCCAAGCGGAACTGACGCAAGTGCAGTACGACAAGGCTCCTACTGCTTCCCTTTCCCTCTATAATTGTACGCTTTCGACCGATACCATTGAAGCCATGGTGGCATCGGGCATGGGACCGCATATTAGTTGCTTGGACTTGACGGGCACGCACGGTTTGAATGACGATCTACTGT
>Ga0307978_1003726_pt1 | contig 10327 bp, 12 predicted proteins | sample OrgLakmetage1056_FD_203151 | JGI IMG/M metagenome (GOLD analysis project Ga0307978, IMG submission 203151) | Saline water microbial communities from Organic Lake, Antarctica - #1056 | ecosystem: Environmental > Aquatic > Non-marine Saline and Alkaline > Saline | place: Antarctica: Organic Lake...
ATCTTGAAGGCGACTTGGCGCGCAGTCTGCCACCGGCGCTCCGGAGTACCGTTCTGATGCTGGTGTTTGGGCGCAGCGGAAATCACGCGGATCCCGTAATCCTCCTTGAGAGTTTCTTTCAATTCGTCGGAAAGCAACTGGGGGGCGGCATCAACATGCAATTCTGCCACATCACGCAATGTAAACTCGGAGCGGGGTCGGTGCAAGTGTGCCCATGTCTTCAAGCAGGTGACGATTGCGCTGGCGGTAGTGAATTCGGTACCGATGAAAGCCACGTGTTTGGAAAACAAATCCACCACTTCGAGGTAGTTCTTGTGATAAGATTGTTTGGTGAGGCCAGTTCTGGAAGGGTTGGCTTGGACATCACAAAAGAGAATCTCGCCGGGACGGGTAGCATGTCCAACAGGGGATTTACCGCGATTGGACGTGCGAGAAGTCCCAACCTTGCAGTCAATGCAAAATGACAAGGGTGCAAAGTGGACCGTGACGTCTTCCCAAACGCCGGCCTCATTGGCTGCAAGAATGGCTTTGGTGGCCATATGTCCGAGACGCTTACGCACGAGTTTGACTGTCACAAGCTTTGGAGTTCAAGCGTAAGGTGCACGGACCACAATGCTGGTCTGCTCCTCCTCAGTGGGTGCTGCGGCATCAAAGACCGGACGCTCGGTTAATCTTGGTCGCAAAGCGAAAAGTGCTGATGAATTCAGCCTTGAGACTCTCGATGCCAGCCGCCACATTGGAATAGCTGTTATATTCAGCCGACATTTATTTGTCGGAATCCGGCACTCTCAGGTTCGGATTATAATTATTTACTGTCGGTTTGTAATAATAATGCCAGAGAATTCTGCCAAATTTGGTTGGTGGGCGACCTTATTTTGAGATCTCAACTAATAATGGTCGGATTTCTGCCTGGGTTGTCAGAATTAATTGAAAGTGTACTGGTCTCCTTGAGTATACCTGGTCACTAACCAATTAGTTTAATCTTACCCCTTCCTGGTGTAGAGTCAACTGTTGAGGGTGGGCAACCAACATTATCACAATGACATGTTACACTATTTGTTGCAACATGGAGATAATTAACTGTCTTGACGTACAATTTTGTTAGACTTTGCCCCTAGAGGTTGCAATAGTTGCTTTGTTTGTATATATCACGGTTGTTAGTTTTGCTGTTTACTAAGTTCCTCATTCCCTACTGAGTCTTTTGTTAATTCCTGTAGCCTGTAGCTGCGGCAACAGCATCACCTTGTAATGTCTGATTACAACTCGTTCCGTTTTGTACCATACACCATCTGTTCTACACCAGTAGGGTTGCCAGTATGGACACCAAACCCAAGACCCGTGTTGTTAATTGCACGTGTACTACCATTGATGATGGGATTCCTTCCTCCCTTACTCTAGTAGTGGTTTTCCTGTCCTCAGGAACCGCAATCGCATTGTCTGCTCAAGTTTCTGTGTTGTCACTTGTTGCCGCCCTCCCAGGTTGACGCCCACCAATCCTTTTTGTGGGTTAATCCGGCCAAAAGCTCCGGAGTTTCCAATGGGGCCATTGGGAGGATAATGGTGTACTTTCTACCTGTTGTTCCTCAAGCAGTTCCTCAAGCAACCGTTATGTTTGATGCACAACCCAAGGCGTTACTTCTTTACGAAGTTATTTGCTTTCATTTGTTGACTGCGTTCCACTTTGTCCGCGGATCTGGTAGTAAGGGCCAGTATAGTAAGCGATGCGGTGCTTGCGATGAGACTCTCCTAAAGATCAAAAAGGTCTACTTACTGGATGGCAAGATTATGCCACCCCCCAAGAAAGGCGAAGACATGCCACCCGCTGTGGTAGTCAAATATATCTCTTGGGCCCTCCCTATGCACCGTGAATTATGTCCTTATGTTCACCACAATGTCATAGGGGCACGAGTCGAACTGAGCTCAGGAGTATGTTTGGACTCGCTCACTCGCATTGAACCTGTTGGCAATCATGATTCTTTTCTCTTGTTGGAACACCTCGGGACGGCTGTTGTCGGGCATTACCTCAACGAATACCATCCTCGCCTGTCTCAGCTCCCCGTGGTTGAAGGTGGTGTTGCCAAGTTGTGCAACTCACTTTGCCTCTTGTGCGGTATCTCTGTTTCTGCGAAGCATTTTGCAAAGTGCGCAAGGAAGTTTTACAAAATGTTCAAGGATACTCCTGTTGTTCTAAAATTGCCTCTGTTCTCAATGTTCCTTATTCTAATGAATGCTTTGTCAACCTCCCATTCAAGCCACTCACTGGAATTGGAATCTGGTGTCACGTCCACCTCTCAGGTCTATCCTTCTTCTTTTTTCTATGCTAGTGGAAAGAAGAGATCGTCCGAGCATGCGTTGGGTGGTGCTACGATTCAGCAGTCTGGTGGTGGTCGTGCCAGCAAGCAAGCCAGGGGTAGTACCACTCCAATGGGCCCTCTTTTTGCTGTGTCCTATCCAGCGAGACTGTTCAACACCGCCAAAGTTCTTTCTCTAGCCCGATCCGCTGGGCTAGATGTCCTGCAGCCAGCCTACCAGAATTTTGTTTCCTCTCTCTCCTCATTCGATAAGACAGTACCCAAGGAGTTGGTCAATCCCCAAGCAGATGCCCCCCGTAATGTCAACCAACCTCTAGCACTGCTGGCAGCGGCGGCAAAAAGAACTGCAACTGGAAGTGAGGCAGTAGTACTGTTGCCAACTCAATCTTCACGGATGGCCTTGTTCCAGTCAACGACGGCGGCAGTTCAAGAGTGTTGTGAAGTTGAAGGAGCTGACGATTCACCAGTGGATGCAGGTGACTTCCCAAAACCTTCTGATGAGGCGGAGCCTTGTAATTCTCAAAGCTCTTTCAACTGTGTTTCTGATAACGCGACGAGTGCTGTTGTCCCTGCTGCTCCCCGTAGGAGCTCACGGCCTAAGTTTCCCATCCCACGCTACCAACCACCAGCAAGTGGTTCTTGTCTACAATTGTTTAACAAGAATGAAGGCATTTGGGTTGGTGGGACTGAAGAAGAATGGTGCAAGCTCTGCTTACAGGAAGAAAGGAGACTGAATCTCCCAAGCGTGGATTTTGTCTCCAATTCCTCTTTTAGCTGTATTGAAAAGGGTAAGGCTGTGGCTAGCGACTTGTACCAACTCATCTATTACTCTGTGCCACCCCCATTACCTGAAATTGGGGTAGTTGGCGGTTTGAAGCTGTCCAGCATCAAGTGTTTTGAGCTGTTTTACAAGGCTCCAATAGCTTTTAGCAAAATGAATCACAAACGGGAAGACACACGAGCATCCTTGGTGTCTTTCACAAGCACAGACTTGTGTGTGTTGGCAACGAGTTTGTGGCAATGATGCAAATTCTCCTCGGTGGAACTGTGGCCCAGTCGTCCCACATGGATTTGTGCCCTTGCACGTACAAGTGGTTCCCAAATCGTAAAGCCGCCAAGAATGCTAAGCAAGGAGCTGGCCCTTTGATGCGATGGCCTTTCAAGGGCAACCCTGCTCAGTACCACGACGCGCTGAGGAGTCGGCATTTTCCCGCAAGTACTATCATTGGGTTGGACGTCCACGGCCAGCCAACCCCCCAAAACGGAAGTCCCTGTACATTCCGGTTGTTTGTTTGTGCAGAAAACTTCATGGTTGACTGTTTTGACCCAAGCCTGTGCCGAGTGAAACCTAGTGGCCCCCCTGGATTCGAGGAGGGTGAATTTGATGGCAATGGTCCCACCTTTTCATTGTGGAAGCATTCACCAGGCCCGTTAGAGGTGACATGGAAGTAGGACGGCAGGTACAGGAGAAAATGCTTGTACTGTCCCTCACCCCTGCTGTCAAGTTGCGTGGGAACTTTGTCCACGCTGGTGCCGTATGTGTACCATCAGCCCCAGCAGAGGTACTTGCTGCCACTCAACGGCATGCTGATGAGAATGCCGATGAGAGTACTCCCAAGTATAAACAAGCTCTTTTAACAGCTCTCCAAACTACCAACCTTGGTGCTCACTGCCGCTTCCACTTTGAGTCAATCACCCAAGGTCTTACCAAGAAGGATTTTGACTTTGAGGATGTCTTGTTCCTGACAAGATTCCAGGAGTTTCGTGTCGGATTTTTGTCTTATGTGACAAACAGCGACAGGTGCGAATTCATTTTCCGGGTTCCATTTTCCAGACATTGATGGCTACCGCTGGTTAGCTATATTTCTCATGTGGTTGCGATATAGTTACCACGGGGTATCTATATTTCTCCTGGGTCTGCTTAATAGTTACCATGGGGTATCTATATTTCTAGTATTGTATATGAGGGCCAGAAAGGCATCATTAGTTGTTCCCGCCTAGGCGGTTTACATTGGAAGGGCATATGACCCTCAAGACGTTCACGATTAGCGTGATCGTCCATCCTACATGTAGGTTTAGTTTAGATAACCAGTGACAAATCTACGGATTTGCGCAACACAAAATAAGCTCACAGTTCTAATTTATATCATTTTCGCTTCCGTACTTTTGTATCGACTTCTCGCGTCTGTAAAACGGATCTTGAAGAGGCTTTTGGTTATCTTGCTCGTGGTTGTCTACTTCCAATACTCTCAGTGTTATCATCCATTGTCGTGTGAATTGCTCCTCCATCTGACCTCGTTTATTCTTTTGTGTTGTATCGACTTGTCGTACATTACCCAGTGTTAGATTGACATAATTTCTGTCTGTAATTCTGTCAGATTAACAGTCTTGTTGACTCGGAGCGTTCCTCGTCGTTTTATTTTCGACACTCGTGTCACTTGCCAACGTACTCACCAAAGCTCTTGCTGTGCTGTCAGAGGCAACTCCTAGAGTTGTTTATTGGGCCACAAGAACTTCGTAAGCCTTTGGTGGGCCAACAACCGCTCACTCCTACGGCGCTCTTAGTGTCGAGACCTCCTTTGGCAACAAAGAGTTAGCAAGAAGAAAGAGAACTGGTCGCGTATTTTTATCTAGAAGCAGTGAGGCAGACAAAGCCGAAGCTCGCCAGTTCACTTGACTACTTCCTTTGGCTTGGTTGCCTAAAGCCACACGAGTGGAACGTTGCTGTGCCACAGCAACTCAAATATTACAGCGTGGGTTAGAAATCCCATCTAACTACTTATCAACAGTAGCGCAGCGTTTAGCGTGCGTGTCGGAGGGCCTGGCGTGCCTAATTGGACAGACTCTTAACATCCTCTTATTGGATTAGTCGACGATAAATATTAATAGAACAAGGTCAAGGTCAAGCAACAGCGAGTTTCGGGCAAGCGCATATTTATCATCGGTACCTGCCTTCTACAGCGGCCACCAGCTTCCTTATTTGACTTGATTTGAGATTTTGGGAATTCTTGTTTCACAACTGCGACATTTGATTTCTAATTGTTTTACTTTCCGTGAAACTATCAGATGGTAGCTCTTCCCTACATGACCCGGAACACTGCTGCGGCGGTCCTCACCAGGATCAAAACAGAAGTCTTTGGTTTGGAGGAGGGTTCATCACTCGGCGCCGCATTCGAACGAGCAGGGATCGTGAATGTTCATGATTTACTCGCCTTATCTCATGAGCAGATTGATTCACTCAACTACTTCCCATGCGCTGAGACAGGAAGTACCGCTCAACCAGTAGCCGTCCCAATCAACATTGGCGACCGCAACCTCATCCGTCTATTCCAGAGTTGGATTCGTCAGAAGATTGTCAACTCGGACAATGAACCACTTGACCTATCAGATTGGAACGATCTCACGCAACAGGATTTTGATGTCTATCGTATCTCTGCTGGCGCTACCAGTTCGACAGCGGATATTCCTTTAGCGTTGAGGATCGTTCCAGTATCGCTGCAGCCTACGGTGTCTCTGATTTCAAACGAGGCATTCATTGCGATACCAATGCCTATCCAGTCTTAAATGACGACAAGCATTTCAACAACTGGAACCGCTCTGTCATCTCCCAAGCTCGTGCCCACGACGTCAGTGATGTGTTTGACACCGGCTACACTCCTGAGACTGAAGAAGAGAAGCAGTTGTTCAAAGCCAAAAAAGAGTTTGGCTACTCCATGTTCAACCGATGCGTCCAGACCAACACAGGAAAGTCGATCGTACGTTCTCACGAAGTTGATTTTGATGCCCAAGCCGTGTACTCCAAGCTGTTTCATACAGCGAAGAAATCTACGAAGGCACAACTAACCCGTGACAGACTGGTGACGGATCTGACAACCAACATGCTCGACTCCAGCTGGAAAGGTACGCACGAGGGTTTCGTTTTGATGTGGAAAGAGAAGATGCGCCTACTCGAGGACATTTCCCCCCAGTCGCATCATTACTCCACGGAGGTCAAGCTCAGCATGCTCCAAAACGCTGGGTCGATAGTTCCCAAGTTGAGCAGCATCCGAGATATCAGCGATAATCTTGTTGCTATCGGCAACGACCCTTTAGGATACCAAGCCTACAGTGAATTGCTCATCTCTGGTTGCAACCAGCTCGACAAGGACCTTGAAGTAACTCATAGCAAAACTAAACACACAGTTAATTACACCAATTTCAAAGAAGAAGATTACTTTGACCGTGGTTACCTTGACTCTGGCGATTCTTATTTTACGAAATAGAACGAACAGGACAACGCCTGGACGATTCTTGCCGCCGAAAGCTCGGCCCAAGAGAAAAGTGTTGGTGCTTTGACTCCTTTCTTCCCTCGTGCTCTCTGGGACCTCATACCCGAAGAAGTTCGCGAGAATATTCGGAACAACCGGGAGCCTACACGTCGTACCAGACCTCCGCCACCACGTGGAGGACCCCCAGACCGTGGTACACCGCCTGATTGCCGTGACTCGTACAACAATGGCTCCTCGACCCGCCCACCAGCTCAACGACGTGCCAATGTCCACGATCTTGCTAGCAGCAATCAAGAGGCTGACCGCGATGAGTTCTTTGATGCTGTCGACACCAATCCGGATGCACCAGCATTGGCTACAATGCCAAGAGAAAATTCTCTTTTGGCTACCATACAAGAACCGTTGTCCCTCCGTCAGCTTCTGGCCAATACGCACCGGCCTGCTCCAGCCGTTGCACCAACCACGTCTGACAACCGCACCGTTGTCATTGACGGTAAACGCTACATCGAAACTTATACTCACCGTATCCAGTACCGATTCAGCGAGCAGCTGGTATTAGCCACCGCGAAGGAATCTCTGCTCTCGTTGATCGAGGTGCTAACGGTGGCTTGGCCGGAGAAGATGTCCGCGTCCTCGAGCATACTCTCCGTCAGGCAGACATCAGTGGTATCAACAACCATACCATGGTTGGCCTACCCATTGTCACTGCGGCAGGTGTCGTAAACACCCACGTTGGACCTGTCTGCGTCATCCTCCATCAATATGCACTGCTCGGAAAAGGAAAATCCATACATTCCAGTGTTCAAATGGAATGCCACAATATTGTGGTGGATGAACGCTCTCGCAGGCTAAAAAGTGGTGGCCAACAGTGTCTTACAACACTTGAGGGGTACAAGATCCCCCTGTCCATTTGTCGCGGACTCCCATACATGGACATGCATCCACCTTCAGACCATGAGCTCGATACGCTACCGCAGGTAGTCCTCACGTTTGACGCCGACTGGGATCCTACCATAGCCGACAATGAGATTGAACCAGACAATCCCTGGTAAGATACCTTGGACACTGACGCTTCTCCAGGCACTAGAGCGTACGGTGACACCAAGTTTGACCAACATGGGTATTACCGACAGAACGTCCTCTCTCTTTCACGCTCTCCTCTCATCTCCCAAGACACACTTGATGATGTACTGGAGTATGTTGCAACGATGGAATCCTTCCACAACACAGTTGCTTACCCGTATGATGTGAATGCAAGCAAGACTACCACGGATACTCCCATAGAATACGAGAAACTTCGTCGCTTCTTTGGATGGATCCCGACAGCAACCATCAAGCACACCTTCGACTCTACAACACGTTGGGCTCGCTACTCGGGTCACTACCCGCTTCGCAAGCACTTTAAGTTGCGCTTCCCGTCGCTTAATGTTCACCGACGTCAAGAGGCGGTCGCAACTGATACCATTTTCTCCGACACTCCTGCCGTTGATAATGGTTCCACCTGCGCACAAATCTTCGTCGGCATGGATACCCTCGTCACAGATTAAACATCTAGACAAAATCTTAATTCAACTGAAGACAATCACATAATCAAGGAAGACAACACGAGGTTCAGTGCTACCACTAAAAAAAAGATACTTCTGGATTAACTGCGATCAGAACCAGCTACAAAACTGAAGACAGTCATTATTAGTTAGCTGCGCTATCTGGCAAAAATCGAGGGGTGAGTGCGGGGAAATTGAAGACGAAAGATTATGACTGGTTTGCCACAAAATCCGTGCACACTAGAACTATTTAACGTAAGTATATAAAAAATGGAGAAAGTGACTTGCGGTTTGGGAATTAAATGGCACGAGCACAAACCTTGAAGAAAGAACCATGGAGGAAATGTAAGACAAACACCTCTATTACTATCTATAATTTTCTTAAAATAGACGGCCATACTGAAACCCCCCTTGATGAACGAGTCCAATGCGAATGAAACTATTGCAGATCGTGGTTAGAGCAAACGTGACGCTTTCCCGGGACTCCTCTCGGATTCCCGACAAATTTCCACAGCTAGCTACGTACTGGTACTGTGCTGTTCGACTAGCCGAATGGACTGTCTACGTCGTCAGTAGATAATTAGTGTACATCGTGTCTTCTATAGTAAATATAAATTTAAGGTCAGGTGTGGTAGCGAGCACTCGTGGGGAGAAAGAAGAGAGGCGAGAAACCGAGAAGAACGTGCCTTTACCTTAAAGGTCGGGCTATCGATTAAGTCCCGTCCAGTAAGGAAAAGGTTACTTCACAAGAAAAGATCGCGCGTCAAAAGTCAGAGCAACCGCGAAGTCGACTAGCAGGACTAAGCAAAAACTAGTGAAGAGAGAGCGAAGGCGAATTTGACTTTGTCAGGGATGCCTACCGGCGGGCCCTGCGGGGGTCCAGTGCGAGCTCAGGTCATGTAACTGATATATTCATTTCCGTTTCAACACAACAGAATGAGCAGACGAGGGAAGAGGGCAAAGTCAATCCCCGCCGAGATGAGGCCGTCGCCCGAGAGGACCGTCTTCCAAGGAGCCGCCAGCACGGGCGTGGCAAGTATCACAACGAATTGGTTAGTACGATGATACACCCAAATCTTCGAATGTGTCAAGATCCTCTACCACCGCAAGCAGTAGCCGCCACCCATCACTTCCTGGCGCAACAGCAACAAAGAAGCCACCAAGCAGGAATAACAAGAAGGGCAAGACAGGTGGTACAACAGCAGAGGATACCATGAGAGAATTAATTGGTGATCCAGGGGATCTTCTCGATGTACGGAAGGATGAGGTTCTACTGGCAAGGGAGCATGAGAAAAGGAAGGCAACAGCGGAGGCTACTAGAGAGATACGATTGGCGGAGACAGCAACGTTTGAGAAAGAAAAGCATTGTGCAGAGACGGAGAGGATCAAAGCTGACACAGAAGGGCTATTGATTAAAAACATGAGCCAATTTTTAATCCAGCGAATGCACCTATTGAAAGAGGGCGTGCCACAGGAAAAAATCAATATCCTCTTTCCACTACCGAGTCTTTAATCAATAGCATTCCAGCACTATTCCAGCACTACAGTACTAGCTAGTCTTTAATCAATAGCTAAGTTAGCTACTACTGGAAAAGATTAGCAAAGTAATGAAGAAGCTGCTGCCTTCTATCAGTGTCGTCTCCAACATTAATCCGAGTGCTGAGGTTGATGCCGTTAACACTGTTGTCGTCGTCGCCGACCTCAATCCATTCATCCTTATAGTCGTCTTCAATTAGCAAGTTGTGCAGAATTACTGCCCCCTCCACGTATCTTGCCACCCTCTCCATATCCTTTTTGCAACCAATCTGGAGTCTGATATTCTTGAGCATGCGAAAGCGGCCTTTCAAAAGAACAAAGCCGTGCTCGGACTTCACACGAGGCCTAGACAGCATATCGTTGAGCAAGTTGTGCACACATGGCAATGTTCCATTTGGCGGAGCTTTGAAGGAAGGCACCATATGGAGGCTTGGCGTGAATGCTGAATCACCTAGAAGATACTCACTGTTGAGAATCCGATATTGGAGAAAGTTTGATCTGGAGGTAGCGGACAGGCGTTCGCTTTGCCAACCAAGAAAAAAAAAAGTGTCCGAACAGATGGAGGTCGCATCTGCTCCCACGTATGCGTCAATTCTCAAAAAGGGCCTCAAGTGGGCACCAGTGACTGTTCATTCTTTTTGATTAATCCCATCGTAAGAACAGTTTG
>Ga0307978_1003728_pt1 | contig 10323 bp, 5 predicted proteins | sample OrgLakmetage1056_FD_203151 | JGI IMG/M metagenome (GOLD analysis project Ga0307978, IMG submission 203151) | Saline water microbial communities from Organic Lake, Antarctica - #1056 | ecosystem: Environmental > Aquatic > Non-marine Saline and Alkaline > Saline | place: Antarctica: Organic Lake...
TTACGTTGACTGATACAGGCGATTTCAAACCCTTTTGGGATCATTTACAAATATAGATATCTAATAAATATGTAATCGTTGCGTTATTATTATGATCAAGACAGCAGTAACACGTAGTCTCCCAAATGATTATAGTAGACCTGCAGAAAAATTGATTTCAGTCATTATATTGCCTCTTCGACGGTTGTATCAACAACATGCAAGCGATTCCAAATGATCATGAAAAAAGCCTTCTGGCTACCATATCTTTGGATCTTTCTCTCGCTTGCATGAGTCAGACGAAGATGCGAAAGATTGACCAGTACACTTGGAGGACATCTCTTGCACTTCAGCAAGTGATGGAAAATGCCCATTAAAGTCTTGTTGGTGTCGGCAATGGTCTTGATGGTTGATGGGAAATATCGCCCACCTTGTGTATTTAATCCATTGCAGTGATAACAAGATAGTCCAGGAAACCCAACTTCTAGACCCTTTCGCTTCCCTTGATTATCGGATATTTTGAATGTTGTCGGACAGAATTCAGTCAAGACAGCATTTGAAAATCTAGTACCACACTTGCCATCCTCTTGCGTCACAATTCTAATCCTTTCCTTTTCCCATTGTTTTTCCTCAGCCATCTTTTCCTTTTCCATCGCCTGTTTTTTGGTCACTACTAAAACACTGGTCTTCTTTCCTTTGGGGGGCTTGGCAGCAGGGAGGGCAACAGGTAGAGTATCCTGTACTGTCTCAGGGCAGACGTGCATATCTCGCGGATAGCCGTCGATAATGGGTGCTGGCACCATTGGTTCCTCGTCATAAGAAGCAACAAACGATGGTATTTTTATTGGTGGCATGGTTGTAGGCGTGGACTTCACCGATGCATTATCAAATGCATTATATGTGGCAGGAAGCGAAACTTTACGCGCACGGGGAAGACAGTGTCTATCACTCTTTGCACTTTTGGATTGATCAGAGATTCCCCTTGCTAATCCTGGTCCTAACGGTAACCCTTGATAGGAGGTCAATCTCGAAGATGGAAAAGAAGGCAGATTAATAGGCATGGACTCACACGACGCAGTTTCAAGACTCGACATCATTCTCCTCTTCCTGCTACTGTCGCGATGATAAGTGCTTCTATAATGTCCACGATTTTCATTTTCGGCAATTGAGAAGTTAGTCATCAGTCCATCATCGGAAGGATCACAGTAATGTGAGAGATGGGACCTAGAACACGGAACAGCTTCGTTAGCTGACATGGAGTAATGAGAGTAGTGCCCAGTCTGTTCGCGATATTGCGAGGATACGCTTGGCTCGTTTTCCGATACGCAGTTCATCGCATCAAATTTCCTGTTGAGGAGAGAACCCCCGCCTGAGGAACTCTTGGTGGTCGAACCAAAACCATTTGAATAGAGGTTGGAAACTCTAGCGCTAGTAATATTGGCTGGGGCACTGTACACACTATGGTGATCAGTATGAACACCTTCATTTCGTAATTGGGACGCACCGTAGAAGGAATAGAAGGAGTACCCTTTCGACTGAGCATTTCTGTGCGATGGTTCGTTGCCTGCTGTAGTATCACTTTGCTGATCGTAGTATGTAAGATCTCCAGTCATGGAGGACTCGTGATCCGAAGTGAGACTGCTGCGGTATTGATTGTGCCCGAATGCATGATTATTTCCCTTGAAAGGATGGCATATCGTGGATAATTTAGGAAGGTCACTGACAAAGTCTTCTACCGCGGCAAACCCGCCGGGTCTGTCATTTCCGCCTTGATCATTGGAAATAATATGCTGATGTTGTTCATCTCTTGCCGCTGGTTGTGCTGTGTCGTAGCAACTATATATATCTATCGGCTCAATGGTAGGGTTACTATATACATCTATCGGCTCAATGTGGAGCAAGTCTTCATCGTATCTCTGCATACCGCTTGGATCCTCATTATCACCGCACTCTAGCATCAGATGCACATCCTTGTCCGATTCACTAGCCGCATCCATAGCTTCCACACCCAATCTTCCTTCTAAGAGGGGTAGCGGCTTGAAGAGATCATCATCATAGTCGTACACCATCTTAATCTTTCTGTCTCAATGTGCGACGCCTTTTGAAAACTATATTATGATTAGTTGTTTAGTTAAAGATTGAAGTGTCACATCAATGTGATATGTTGTTTGCAAGACAGCATGAGGGTTTGGACACTGTGGACGTTTGTCACAAGATAATGAATTTTGATAGGACTCACTTTGAAAACTGTCTTTTGCCAGCTTTGCCTGCTATTGCATTCCCGTGATGAGCAGAGGGCTACCTTGTAGTTCGTATGAGTGGTTGGCAACAGCTAAAGCTGGCAATGTCAAAATATCTAAAAGTCGACGAGAAGCTACGAATGCAAAATGCAATGCGAGAAAATTGGGGGGAAGAGAGATAGACACCCTATTTTGGCGCAAAATCAACAATACCAACCTGGTACAGCCTGTTACTACAAAAAAGGAGAGCAGCGAACAGCGAATCATCATCATCATGGTCAATGCACTATTTTCTGGAACTGTTTCGGTTTGAGGAATGAAGACTGCTTGGATAGAACAATGCAAAAGAGAAACTTTGGAAGATACATATTTATGACTTTATGATGCGGTTTATCTAGCTAGAAGAGAAGACACGGAACAAGGAGATGCTCTCTTACTAATTATGATATGTCATGATAGCAAAAAAGAATTTTGGAAGTCGTTCCCGTTCGTCATCACAAGTGCTGCCCGTTTTCGAGAAGTCCAGGCTACGATAAGAGAGATTCTGTCATTGTGACTGGCTGGCAGCTACTGTTTTGATAAAAAGATATCTTCAACAAAAAGTTGCAGACCCTGATAAAATATAAAATATGATTTTTTATTTTTTAGTCCACAGATCCTACCACCTAAAGTCCCATAACCCATTGATTAGTAAAAATTATTTGCAACAAGCAACAAGAAGATGCAAGTTGACAATGATGTTGCACAGATATCATAAATAGATTGATCGGCAAAAGACCCAGACACTACCTGCTCTATTCTACTCCACAACATCATGTCCCATTTGAAATGTTTGATCCGCTACTCGACGCCAGCAGCAGCATATGTTTTCTCAAACTTGTGGAATGATAAACCACGCGCGTACGCAGCATGCGAGGCAATTCCTCCATTACAGCCTTTACCCCGCATTGCTGCTGATAACATGAACATGAACATGAACGCCAAAGATGGAACGTCAAAGCCCAATAGCGACATGGAACAAAACGGATCAGAAATAAAGCCAATAGAAGAACCAGAAGTATTGTTCCATGATTTATTCCCACTCCGACAACTGTGGAAACCCAAATCGCCATATCCACTCTGGGATGCGAATTGGGACGGGAACAAGCCTGAAAGTACTGGAGATAAACAGAAAGATCACGAAAATAGTCGGTATACTCGAAAAAATGGTGTCACTCGTCATATTATCCTCATTCGCCATGGTCAGTACGATGAGACGCATAGTGAAGATGAGAAAAGGATCCTCACGCCTCTGGGGAGGGAACAAGCTGAGCTTACTGGGAAGCGCCTGGCTGAAATGATTGCTGGGATTGATAAGCAGTTTGGACCTTGTGGAGTCAAGACTATTCGAGTTAGTAACATGGCAAGAGCGAAAGAGACGGCAGATATAATTGCAAGGGAATTGCCAATTTCAGTGCTGAAAGCAGAACCTGATCCGATCTTGAATGAAGGCAGACCTTGTCATACCATTCCTGGAGGAAGAGTGGGTCCTAGCACAATAAAGAAGACTGATGAAGGACATGAAAGGATTGAAGAGGCATTTCACAAGTATTTTGCGAGAGCAGAAGTTCCTATACGTCACGTAGAAGAACCGAATCCTGATAACGAAGGTAACAATAACAACGAGGCGACTACTGAAGGAACTGCAAGAAGTGAGGGTGAGAATGAAAGTGAAACCGAGGTTGTAGAAGAGTTGGCACCGCATCCTCAACACGAGTTCGAAATCATTGTTTGTCATGCTAATGTGATTCGATATTTCATGTGTAGAGCACTTCAACTGCCACCTGAAGCTTGGTTGCGGATGTGCACATTCAATTGTAGTCTTAATTATGTGACTATAAGAGCCACTGGGTCCGTAAGTGTACGAATGCTGGGGGATATTGGGCATTTGGGATATGATCATTCGACCTTTTCCATGCACCATGGATTCAATTGGTGATGAGGATATGTGTGCTGGTCTTGAGCCTGAACTTACGAATTAAGTCTAAAATCAAAGAGACCTGCTATTTTCATAGTGTTGAGTTGCATTTACTTCATGTCGTTGGATAAAAGAGAAACTATACAAAATTGTGTTGATAGATACTTTATTTCTACACCAACTTGGCACCTTTATTTCTACACCAACTTGGCACCAGCGATCTAGTTGCTTACTCCTCATTCGCATAAGATGTGGTGCCGCTTGAACCAGTTAAAAATCCAACCTGACTAGCAATCATTCGCAAGTGCTCAAAAACTGGGGCCACGCACACATCATTATTTTCCAATCCTATGGCTCGGCAGAGTGACTTGCTTTGTTGTGAGATGCATCCTCCCATGACGACTGGAATACGGTGCAATTTACCACGCAAATTCATTTCAGCAGTGAAAGCTGCTCCCATATTGTCATCTCCTGCCATGAAGAACACCATGGTCCCAGAACTACTCGCTTCCAGTAATTCACCCGTCTCAGGATTCGATAGAGATGTCTCGATGGTGTGAAATCCAATGTTGAGGCCCACAGCCATAGGATTCTCCTCTTGAAAGAGTGGGAAGCAAAAGTGTGCAGTCGCCATGTCAATGTTGAAGCAAGTGTAGGCATGCCCAAAGAATTTATTGAAGACATCAGGATCTACGGGCTCAACAAGAGCATCGAGAGAAATGTCAGTCCCGCTGTAGGAAACCCTGCTCATTGGAGTGAGGAGCTGTATTTGTGGAAATGACACGTCTGTGGCTTCTTCGTCGTCGGTTTGATCAAGGTCCATAATTTCATCTTCCAATTTTGTGTTCCAACCTGGTGATTGAGTATGATATTCGACATCTTCATCTGCCATGGTAGGATCCGAAACAGTAGTGAATGTAATAACTTCCGAGGTAGATTTGTCCAACAGCTGCCCATTTTGGTAAAGCTTTGCCTGCAATGTATGTGATCCATCCACGGTATTGCTAAACATGATAGTAGAAGAAATAGGCCAGCAAAAATAGTTCGAATCGTCAAGGGAGAGACAGACCTTTGAATCCTTGTAGTTTGTGTGAAACTCGTCTTTGCTCATGTGAGTAATCAAATCAAGTTTGACATAGACGGTGGTGCCTCCAATGAAACTTCCATTAGGGGGTTCTTTGATCCCGAGTCGAATTGGATTCCTCTGCTGATCACGAGGAGGAGAATCGCGAGGAGGAGGAGCTTCGCTTGTTTTGGGGCGAGGCTTTGCGAGCCTAATAGGCGTTTCCTGTGACACAGGGGCGTTGATTGCTCCCTCTCCTACAGCAAGGATGGAGAGAAGATAGAAGATGAAGTTTAGTGCGCAGAGTGCTGTCATTCTTGTTGTTTCCGAAAAGTAGATGGATGATGGACTTGGCAATTTAGAGTTTGAAATTCAAAATTCAAAAAAATTACAGGTGCTTCCCGAAGTCAAAGGTTAACTTTCTGTTATTAATCTATAAACGAATGCGCGTTGTTATACAGCTCAATGTTGATCTTTCTCCCGTGCGTTGGTGTTGTTCTATGCTTGTTCAATGTCTTTGCTTAGGGACTTCTACGCCTGTGTCTCATACTGCAAGTTACAACTCACACTCATCGCTCATAGCTAGCAAATCTTCCACTAGGCGATGATCTTTACACCTTGCTTGCACTTTATCAATAATTCCAGTCATTACTTGTTGATAATGAAGCCTTGAATGTACTTCGGCGATATAACTTTCCTGCTTCATCTTCAATTCATCCTTTAACTCGACCTGCTGCATCTGTAAGCTTTCAACCTGCGTGGCATGTTGTGCTCTCTCTGAAGTTAGCATACTTTGTGTCTTTTTGAGTTCAGTCTGAACCTTGGCATTTGTTTTGCTAACCTGCTTCGCATGTTTGTTGAGATTATTGAAGGTAAGACCAAGGGAGTTATTGGCGTCCATGAGCCTCTGGTTGTTCTCCTGAAGCGATCTGAAATCAGATTTAAGTTCTGAATTCTGACTGCGCAGCTTGTAAACTTCTTTACGAAGTTGCTCGAGTAATTTGCCACTCTCGACCATAAGTAATTGCTGTTGTTGTGTCATGGCTGATTTGAGGCCAATAGAACGTCTGGAGGAAGCCCTTGAAATTGGGGTTGCGGGGGTAGACAAAACTGGCGGCGGAGGTGTTACATTGATTTTTCTTTCTCCACCATAGTGAGCTTCAGATGTAGTTCCCTTGCTCTGATTCTCACTCTTATCTTCGTTGATTTGCTTCAATCCCTTGGTGACTTCGATTTCGGCCGTTATTTCTGCGACTTCTTCCAAATTTTCTTCATTATTTGTTGCTTGCTCTTCCTCGCCTTTGACAACGTTGATGCTGTCAGCCTTATCATCGATTGCTTTGACACTGCCAATGTCTATAGCTTTGGTGACATTCGCATCTTTTCCAACATCCACATTTTCACTATCTCTTTCAAAATCTTCGACTGAATGAGAAACGTCCGTGGATCCACCTACAGACTCTTCTCGTGTCGGTGCTGGTTCTTGTTCCTTCTCGTTCACCTCAGTACCAACTGATACGATAGCGCTGCTATCAAATGTGGTGTCAGGGGTGGGTGAAGCTGGGCTTTTGCCGCTTTCTTTTGACAAAGATGCTGTACTACTAGTTGGACTGGGGCAGTTAGTCGAATTTTCTTTGCCTGCCATTGTGATTGCGTCGTTCTTTTGGCACGATTGTCCCATGTCAGTTTTCTCTTGATTATCCTCTGTGGTTGGATCAGTGAATGATGTTTGCATCTCGTTTCTTCTTGTGGTTAGGATATTATGCTGTTACAGTTTGCATAAGATGTGAGATGTGAGATATTCTTAGTTCATAGCTGGAACAAGATGGTCGTTGTGTCAGAGAAGGATTCGACTTGAAGTCGTTGCCTGTTGTCTTTCCGCTGTTTTGAAAAATAATATAACGGTATTTTTAAACGGATTATGTTTTCTCACACTTTATCCACACGAAACCATACGACTGTCATCACAACAGTAGTAATCAGTAATCAAGATAATATCAGATAATATCGTAATGATGACCACGACATGCAAGTTTCCGACGAAATTACTTCTATGATTTGTCTTCGTCCACCTTAAAACGTCTAGTTGCCCAAAGTGTCAACCCATTCTCATCATCCGGGCCGGCCATGCTACTTTACTGCAGCAATCCAGATCAATCGGACCTGATTAACACAGCTGATCCCATGGAATTGAGATGGTGCAAAGCATCTTCTTGTGCATGGGTATACTATTGGTAGTAACTATGTTATTTGTACGTTCTTATTAATACTTCTAGTTTTTCACATGAATCATTAACGAGATGCATTGTGGTTACAGTATTCTTGTGTCCACTAATGCCCATTTAGACACCCAAGAAACAAGCTGGATACAGCTACAGTAAATAAAAAAAGGGTGCCAAGAAAAGCAAAGCAGTATCTCAGCACAATAATACGCGGGTAGTCGTACATTTACTCCCTACCACTTTGAGCTGATGGAGCTATATTCCATGCGATAATAGGATTAAAAGTATAGTTGATGAAGGCATTGCGCCGTCATGCAGTAATCGAATGAGGCAGAGAGAATTGTTGATAAATGAGAGCATTAGTTCGACAAGTAATGTCTTATAGGTTTTGAAGGTTTGCATTGTTACATTATTGGGTATGTTTGAGTTTTGTGGTGGATATTAGTATACAGGGCTGGTGGGATGCAGTCAAGAGTGTATCTCCCGAGGAGGCAAATAGATGAAAGATAAAGTACAACGAAACAGGAAACAAACTAATAGAGAAAAGTAGGAATCAAAATCAGATAGAAATAACCTTTGGAGAATGTGCTGTAAATTATGTGTATTGTCATCTTAACAACAACAGGCCTTCTCCAATTTCATCAGATATATTATTGTTCATTGGCGCATTCGCCTTCTTCAGCAACTTGAAGATACCTGTGCCCAACGGAATTGGTATTCCCATGATAATGCATTCACTCACACCAACAATTGCATCAGCTCTTCCATGCGCTGCTGCGTCGAACAAGTGGTCTGTAGTTTTCTCAAACGATGCAAGCATTAACACACTTTCGCGCATCTTAGAGACTCCGAAACGTGTAATACCAAGAACTTCACCTTTGAATGTCATGACATCGGAAAGAAGCAGTAAATGTCTGCAATCGATACCAATACCATAAGCGTTCATAATGTAGGAGATTTCTGATGAAATCTGGGCACGTGCAGCTTCAACTCCAAGCGTTTGCTCTACTTCGATGACATGATTTGTTGTCGTTCTGAGACCATCAATTCCCGGAGAACCCATAACCTCGGCAAGCCCACAACCCTCAATAAGCAAGTGATACGATGCCTCTCCATCTTTATCCTCTTCGTTGATAACTGCACGGTTTACAGTTGGAATCCCTTGTACAATCACCTGAGGAAGTGCAATTTTCAGCGCTTGCATGGCGAAATAGACCGGTGGAGGTTTGGACCCAGCCTTGTCGGTTGCTTCTGGGATATAGATACGGAGCTTAGATTTAGACCCTCTCTTAACCTTGACGTGACAATCTTTCAACGATCTTAAAATGGCGGGACGAGTGTGGCCTACGACACCCTTCAATATGGATCTTCTTATAGAGTATGCATCAATGCTCAGTTTCAACTGATCAATGGCTTTTAAATCAAGGTCCACTGATACATAGCATTTTGATGGCGCATAAACTTCCTTGATGTATGATGACACTTGCCCGAGTGTCGTTTTCTCAATCACGGCCTTAACCACACGAGCACCAATCTTGTTGTCGTCTTGTACAAGTTGAGCTGTAATGATTGGGGTTGAAATCTTTTTTGAAGCATTGATAATCTCTTTTAATCGAGGGACTCCAAGAGTCACATTCATACTCGATACTCCAGCGAAATGAAATGTTTTTAAAGTCATTTGTGTTCCAGGTTCACTGATAGATTGCGCGCCAATGGGTCCAATTGCTTCACCTGGAGGAACTAATGCGTTATCGTATTTCTTCAGAGCAATTTCCATCATTTTCTTCACTTGACTCTCACTCAAGCGGCAGCTGTTCCACGTCCGCTGGTCTATCATTTCTTCCGTTGTATTTTCATCTACATCTGCTAGTAACTCTTCTTGTTTCTGTATCAATCCCTTAAAATAATCTCTAATCTCGTTGAAGAAAACGATTCCTACAGGCAAATGTTTTTGATAATCTGGTTGGGCCAAAGCGGCTTCCACTAGATCCAACATGTCTTTTCCCATAGCTGCCTTCTCTCCATGTGCCGGATGTATTTGCGTCGTTGTTAGTCGAAGCCTGTCAAAGTCTACGGGCCTATCGTTATTTTCCATTAGCTCTGGATTAAGATTGTCATCTCCATAGATGAATTGAACAACTGTATTTTCACTGTTGCGGACTGTATTATCGTATTGAAGAGATAAATCTTCAAGAGCCTGATGATGTTACGAACAAAATATGAAGTTAGCTTTCAATTGAGCAGGGAGTGAGGAAAATACTACGCTCGCCTTACCTTCATCAGTCGCCTAGCCATATACCCTGTTTCGGCTGTCTTTACTGCCGTATCTACCAAACCTTCTCGTCCTCCCATTGTATGAAAGAAGAACTCTGTTGGGGCGAGACCAGTGTAAAATGAATTTGCAACGAAACCTTTCGCCGGAGCAGTCAAACTATGGTATTCAAAGTGGGGCAATGTTCTGTCGACAAAACCGTTCTCAATACGGTGGCCGCCCACAGCTTGCTGTCCTACGCAAGCCATCATCTGAGAAATATTCAGAGCTGAACCTTTTGACCCGCATTCAGCCATCAGACGAGGCGCATTTGACCATTCCAAAGCTTTCATCGCTTCCTGACCTGCAGACTCACGAAGCTTTCCAAGGATACCATTCATCATCTCTTCAAGAGATTGCAATAGATCGCAACCAGGGCGCAGTTCAAGAGTCCCCTCGTCGTAATTTAGAAGCTTTTCGTCAGCCTTGCCATAACCAGTGGATAAAATTTGATGTTTCAACTGCTGTAGTTGATCAGAGGGAGTTACATCAGAAATTCCCATAGAGAATCCTTTATGGTGACCCATGAAACGCGAACACAATCGGGAAAA
>Ga0307978_1003730_pt1 | contig 10321 bp, 18 predicted proteins | sample OrgLakmetage1056_FD_203151 | JGI IMG/M metagenome (GOLD analysis project Ga0307978, IMG submission 203151) | Saline water microbial communities from Organic Lake, Antarctica - #1056 | ecosystem: Environmental > Aquatic > Non-marine Saline and Alkaline > Saline | place: Antarctica: Organic Lake...
GCGTCGTCAACGGTAACGGGGCAGTTTCGGATGAGATTCTTGGCAAGAATTTGTTCGAACTGTTGTTGGGAAGGGCGCCCGATCTTTCGATAAAGTGCTCGAGCCTTGTCCGCTCCTTCAATTTCGCAACGTGGGAACTGTGCCTTGTTGTTAGCTACAGTGGAGACAAAAGAGTAGTCGATAACATTCTCGTTAGAGTTAGGCTGGACGGCAGCGGCGGCGTCGTGGTAGTAGAGGCCGGATCTGTACTCGATGAACTTCATGATCAATCCGTCAGAACGATGCACGCAGAGGGCAGCTTCAACAGACGTGTCCATGGTGATGCAACACAGCAAACGGCGGCAAGAGAGAAGATGTTAGCCAATGAGTCGGGATTGTACCAGACAGTCCCAAAATTCTTGATGTCGCCAATAAGCGACAAGATCTGGGTGCCGCCATTTGTGTGGAAATTCAATTGGCTGTTGGTGCGCCGGATGTTCGAGAGGAAATTCGGGTTTTTGAAAACCAAAACAGTCGACTGGCTGTCGAGAAGCACCCAGGACGATGGGATGAGCTCGTGACGCGAGGGCAACTGGGTGAAGGTAAAATCCGAAACTCATGGTTCGTGTTGTCATCATTGGCGACAATGGCCTCGGTGTGAGAGGCTTGTAGAAGCGTCAGGGCGGCAGCAGCTTCAGCTTGGTGGAGAGTGGCGGTGGGACCGCCGGGGCACTTGTCAGCGTAATGTCCTTTCTGCTCGCAACGGAAACAAGTGACGCCGGTGTGTGTCACGCCGTCAGCGCCTACAATCACTCCGCCATCTTGCATAAACGTAATGCCGTCTTTTTCTTCAACTCAACTGCAGGCTCCTGACTGCGCGGATTCCGACGTGGCTCGTCCCGTTTGGGAGGCTTGAAGTTGACCAACAGACTGTAGGCTGCGGTCAAATTGGTCGGATACTGGTCGTTGCCTCGGGAGAACTGGTTCTCGAGATTGGCCCGAAGGATGCCAAAACAACGACAGTTGGCACGCCTGAGGATTGCCAGAGCAAGAGTGTGGTTACGCGCTATCTTGAAGCGCTTCGTCGCATCGTCTGCGTCGGCCAAAACAGCAGCAGTGGCATCGAGTAAGCCTGGGTCTTTGCCAATGGCGCCGCCATAGTGCTCCAGGACCTCGACGAGGGAACGAAAATGCCTAAGGTAGGAGGAAATTGAGTCTTCGGCGCCTTGAGTGTAGGCGTAGTAGGTGGTAAGCGCGTTGTCAAGGTAGAGGTAGATGTAGCGCTGACCCTCAAAACGATACATGATGCCCTTTATTTCCTTCAGAATCCAAACGCAATCTTTTTCGTGATTCTTCGTCTCGAAATCATCGAGAGAAGTGAGTTTCGCTTTCATCGCCTCACTGCACTGGCCCCAAATGACCGCGTAAGCGGTCTTCAAATTACTATTGAGACAGTCAGTGTGCGTGCAATAAGCTGACACCTTCTTCTCCCAGATAGTAATAACAAGCCTGTTGGTCTCAGAAACTTCGAGTTCCGTGGGCTTCGGAATTTCGGGCCTGACGAAGTCTTTTGTAAGGGAAGCTATGTCGCCCGGGTACTTGAGCTTCTTGGCAATGTATTCTCCGAGGGCTTCTACAGTCTTTGAGAACTGCTTCTTGTCATTTGTTGAGACAATGGAAAACGGGGCCGTTCATCTCTTCGGTATTACCCTTAAAAGTAGAGCGAACACGGGTGTAGTAGTGGCGCGGCTGCCGTGACGGTTTCCGCAACCGCGGCTACCGCTTCGTCCGTGTCCTTGTCCGCCACCACGTCCACTAGCATTGCTGTTGCGGGGGACATTAGAAGGCGATGCAACAGTCTCACTCATGGTGGAGTATCTTAGGTTCAGAAAAATGGATTAGAAAAGAACGCTGTTTTCGACGAGCGTTGAGAAAAACGGAGTAGTTTTCTTTTTGATTAATGTTGATTCTAGGAAAATCTGATCACACCATCACTACAGAACTTCGCACTTGTTTCTGCGTACGTTACTACTACCACCGCATCCATTATCCTTTAGGGCTTTAATTATGTTCACATCTTCCTCCCTTTCATGTATCAGCACTTTTCAGTACATCCAGTGGAAAGGTGCAGCTCGGACTTGTCTGTTGGACCAGAGAGCGTCTCCTGAGAGCTAATGGAGGAGCTGGTAGTAGACTACTGTGTTGATTCTAGGAAAATCTGATCACGCCACGAACCTTCAATTCTCAGCTGTAGTGTGTTAGGACTCTCGATAGTCTACTATAAGAAAAGTCAATCAAACTGTTCTTACGATGGGATCAATCTAAAAGAATGAACAGTCACTGGTACCCACTTGAGGCCCTTTACGAGAATTGACGCGTACGTGGAAGCAGATGCGACCTCCATCTGTTCGGACTCTTTTTTCTTGGCTGGCAACGCGAACGTCTGCCCGCTAGCTCCAGATCAAACCTTCTCCAATATTAGATTCTCAACATACTGTAGTGGAGTTTTAAAATGCCGGACGCCGCCGTCGTCAAAGATATTTATTGAAAGACTAGACATACAATCTTGAGGTAAGAAGTAGATGTTGTTGAAAGTAGAGAAAACTTGATCACGCCTTGAACATTCAATTCTCAGCTGTAGTGTGATGATGCTTTCAATAGTCGATCTATAAGTAGAGTCAATGAAACTGCTCTTACAATGGGATTTATCAAAAAGAATGAACAGATACGGGTGCCCATTTGACGCCCTTCTTGTGGATTGACGCATACGTAGGTGCAGATGCGGCCTCCTTCTGTTCTATAATATTTCGTTGGTCTGTGTCTTCAACGTCTGTACGCTGACTCCAGATCAAACCTTCTATGATATCGGAATCTCAACACGCTCTTCGGATGGAGACAGCGGTGATTTGATGAGTGTGTTCACATGGCAGTGACCTAAAAGGACGTCTCGAAATTTCCGGAACAAACTGCCTTGAGAGGTTTCGTACAAAAATTGGCAAACATTTCTTCCGTAGGGCAGTACACGACGGAGATGTTCTCGGACAAAAACCGATCTTTCATAAAGAAATATCGAACATTAATGTGCCGGGACTTTTGCCCGCAGGATACTCGACCATTTTTTCGAGATGGATTGCACTCTGGTTATCCTGATTAAAAACATTGTCTGGGAGCTCGCATCCTTGCTCAGCCAAAATCATTTTGGCCCAGATGACATTGGGTAAGTAATTGCTCGACCCGACAACTTCCGCTTTGGTTGAACTCTTGGTGTTCAGTTTTGGTTTTGTCCACACGACCCAGGGACATTCATATCATCGTGCACTGCGTAGGATTCACCGGCGTTGAGACTGTCAGCTCCAAGGATGAGAGGAAGGTCCAGAGTACCATTCACGTACTGCAAGAGCCTGATTAAGTTGTCCCAGTCCTGTTCCGTGCTGCACAAAACTCGGGTACAAAGGAAAGCGACGGCGAGCTGCAGATCAGTCCTGGCTTGCTTCGAAACGAATAACAGCTTTGCGACAATGCTGTGGAAGAATTCACCTTTCTTTCTCTCGAGGTGTTCGGATTTATCGTCAATGGCAAAGAGATCTCTCTACGCTGGTGTTGCTGAGGCGTTCATGCCCAAATCGGCGATTGCTTCTTTCAAATACTCTGTCATTAAAAGCGTGACGGTTCCGTTGCCATTGAACGTGATGTCCATTCCTAAAAACACGTGATGTTTCCCTCGGGTCACGGTCATTTTTCCAAACTTTGCTTCAATTTTTTTTATGACGGCAGTAACCACTGTGTTGTTACATGTGAAATCTTGTTGTTGTCGACGTACCAAACGACAGTGCATTGCTTCCCTTTGACCTGGCTGTTTGCCACGCACGGGTCATACGGATTCAATTTAAAACCCATGTCAACCAAAGGACCTGTGAACAACTCGTACCATAATAAAGCGGATTGAACGCATCCATACAGAGCCTTCAGCAGCTGTAAGTAAAGCACTTTCTTGCCGTGTTCAACGACAACAAACTTCTTGTACTTAGGGTTCACTTGGCACATGATGTTGACGGCTTCACTGACCAACTTCAAAATGACAAAATCTTCCATGCCCGCGTGTAGGTACGCTCCTTCGACGTCAGCCGTAGCGACGTCACGTCCTTCCTTCGCATCAATCATAAGTGAGAGCATAAGTGCATCCGTGGATAACGTGGGAGACGTCGTCTCTTCCCTTGTGTAATGGGCCCTCTGGCAACGGCCGTCGGCGCACGTGCGCCCCTTCAACTTGCCGGATCGCTTCTCTTTGATCAGATTAACTGCGCGAATCAGGCTCAAACTCAGCGGGGTGATCGACTTCGTTAGCATTTGCGACGTCGTCATCGTCAATATCAATAAAATCGTCGTCGGGTGCACCAAAGGTCGGCGTCAGCATCGTCTCGACGGGTGCATTTGGTCGCCATTCGAAAAGTGGGACTCCGCCCTTGATAAAAGGTTGACCTTCTTTCTCAGCCATGACCTCGACGGCTGAAATGACTGCGTTGGTCATAGGGATTTCCGTCCACTGGTCGCGCAACAGGCGCTTTCCGGTGGCAAGTGACATGAAATGATAGTCACTCTGGGCGTTTCCCGTCAGATTTAGTACAATCGCTCCTGTGTTTTGGGAGGTTGTGGTGTTGCTGGGATCGTTGTCTTCAAAAACCTGTACGTACAACCCGAATTCCTACTTAAAATCATTGTAGACGGGGTTTGCTCGACCTGTCAATATGGTGAGCGGGCTGAGTGTGTCGGAGATGCCGTTCTTGGTCGGAAATTGATTAAGACCTTTGGCGGCATGGTAAATGAGTTCCTGAATCAATAATTTGGGGAGACGCTTGAAAGGCAGTCCGTGGATTGTGGTGCGCGTACGCTCCTTGATTGTCCGGATGGACCGTTCGACTTTGCCAACGTGGTCATTGGCGGCGGTGACGTTCAGTCTCGTGGGAAATACGTATTTGCGGATGCCTCTGAATTCCATGTCGGTGTGAAATTCCGGGATGTTGTAACCTCTGGATTGGTAAAGAGCCACGACGGCTTCTTTGATTTCTCGTAGAAGGGTATCTTTCTTCCGGTCGAGCACTGGTGCAACGGTGCGGAATTGAACTTTGCGAGAGATCGTGTGAAAAAAATTTACCTTAGACGTAAAAAATGTCCATGCACAGAGTCACATCACGGTGGTGCTGGAGAATAGAATCTGGTAGGTGTACGGGGTTAAACGTAGGTACATGTTAGGAGGGGCCTTTGGTTGTGTTTCCTTTTAGAGCAGCGACGTTGGGGCCGTAGATGAGAAGTGCCCGTTTGGCGTCGTCAACGGTGACGGGGCAGTTGCGGATGAGCTTTTTGATGAGAATTTTCTCGAATTGTTGTTGAGAATTTTCTTAGAGAGTTCTCGAGCCTTGTTCGCTCCTTCAATTTCGCGACGTGTAAGAAGTTCCTTGTTGTCGGCTACTGTTGTGACGAAAGAATACTCAATAACTGGGGCAACATTAGTTTTAGGCGCGGCGGCTGCAGCGTCGCGGTAGTAGAGACCAGTCTTGTATTCACTAAACTTCATGACGGAACCATTGGCACGGTGGACTCATGAAGCAGGCTTGACGTCGGTATCCATGGTGATGCGGCAGAGTTTCCGATGGTAGCAAGGGAGAAAATGTTCGCCAAAGAGTTGGGGTTGTACCATACTGTGCCGATATTCTTAATATCGCCGATGAGCAACGAGAGTTGCGTCCCACCGTTGGTGTAAGCCTTCAGATGGTTGCTGCTGCAACGAATGTTGGAGAGGAAACTTGGGTTTTTGAACACCAATACGCTGGACTGGCTGTCGAGAAGCACCCAGGAAGAGGGAATGAGATCGTAGCGCTCGGTCAACTGAGTAAAAGTGAACTCGGAAAGTTTAACGCTGGGACTGGCAAAATCATCGGTGACACGCGTGTTGGTCGTGTGTTCAGCTTGGAGAAGCCGCCCGGCATCGGAAGAGGCTGCATTCGTATTGGTCGAGACCTGCGATAATCTCGCCGGCTTGGATGAAAATCATGCCGTCTTTGTCAGCAGTGGTCAAAAGTGGTCCAGGGTTGCGAGGAATGTGGCGACGCGCCGGGGCTTCCCTGACTGGTGATTTGAAATTGTCCAACAGGCTGTAGGCTGCGGTCAGGTCAATGGGATACTGGTCATTACGTCTGGTAAACTGGTTCTCAAGGTCGTGCCAGAGGTCGCCGAAACGACGGCGGTCAGCTTGCTTGAGGAACGCCAAAGCGATGGTGCGGTCACGCGCAGTCTTGGCGCGTTGCGTCGCATTCAACGAGGCACCAGTAGAATAGAGTATTCCCGGATCTTCGCCGATGCCGCCGCCGTAATGTTCCAAAACTTCAACAAGGGACGTAAACTGCTCGAGGTAAATGGCAATTGTGTATCGGGACCTTGGGTGTACGCGTAGTAGTTGGTGCGAGGGTCGTCTAGCGAAAGGAAAATGTTTTGCTGTCCTTCGAAACCATAGGTGATGCCTTTGATCTCATTTAAAATCCAAATGCAATCACTATTGTGGCTCTTTGTCTTGCCTTCATGGCTTCGCTACACTGGACCAGAATGATCGCGTAAGCAGTCTTGAGATTACTGTCTAAGTAATCGGTGCGAGTACAGTAGGACATGACCTTCTTGTTCCAGATGGCCTTGAAAAGGAGGTTAGTCTCCTCCGGATCGAGTTCTTCAGGTTCGGGAATTGTCGGAAGGGTCAGATCTTTAGTTAAAGAATCCATGTGGCCTGGATACTTTAGCTTCTTTGAGATGTACTCGCCGACAGCTTCAACCGTCTTTGAGGTCATTGAGCGCTAATAAAGTGCGGGTCAGAAATGATATGAGATATTCATTCAATACACACGTGGAACGCTTACAACGATTCCACAATTGCATTTACCGGATTGCCAAGAGGCTTGGGCATCTTTGGAGGTATCGCCTCCAAAACGTCCCCATAAAAATCAGTCCAATCGGTCGCAACCATCGAACTCGACTTGAGATCAGGCGACGACGCATCAAACAAAATCGAATGTCAATCTGCTTTCGCCAAATAAGGGAACATGTGGTAAAGTGCCTCCAAATGACCTTCGCGCGGCAAAACATTAAACGAAGACATCAATGACACTTCCAAAACAATATCAACCCGACCCATTTCAAGAGCCCAACGCAGAATTCCAATGTACGCTTGGTTCCGTTGAGTCATAACCGCGTTGCATTCCGGTGAAACGTTCATTTTCGGACAAAACCATTTGGCAAAGGCTTTGACGCCTTGCCTTTCAATTTCATTCCTTCACTTTCCAAAGTTGCCTTGACCGTTACCGGCGCGTTATCGACATATTCGTCCGCACCAATACTCCACGCCATAGTCCCATCGGGCAACTAGACACGCTTAATATTCGCGCCCAAGTATTGCTCCGGTGGTCCCACCAAGCCCTCCTTGAGCCTGTAAAGTTTTCCGATCGCATCCATGGTCAACTTGGGATTGTGACAACCAAAATATCGTCAACGTACACGAGAAGCATCTCGTAATATTCAAATTTGTTCGGCTTGACGGCCGGACGAATCCAATCATCTGGGTCAGCTTTGGTACTTTCGTACCCGAGTTCCGTCAGCGACGAAGCGAGTGATGCCCTCAAAGCCGCGCCACTTGTCTTAAGACCGTACAGGGCCTTCGCAATAATCATAACGGTATCCGCCTTCAATCCAAACTCCGGGCCAGCTATGGTCCAGATCTTTTCGCGACATTCGACGTTGAGATACGCCTTCCCAACATCAGCCGCCAAAATGTCCAGATCGTTAAGCGCTGCAAACATGAAAGCAATACAAACACTGTCACGCGATACAACACTTGAGTAAGTAGTACTTCCCGGAGTCTTGGTTGTCTGACTGCCAGCAACGAACCGGACCTTGCGGGTGAAATCCATCCTGATGTTGAATATTGATTTCTTGGTATCCAACAAGTTTCTTTCCGCCGCAGGCTTCGTCAAGCGTTCCGTCCCACTCGCAGAAAGCGGGAGTCACGTTCAGCATTTCTTTCTCAATTGCCTTGCGCCAAAAATCAGTTCCTGTCTTGGAATCAATGGTGAGCGCCTGAGTAACATCTTTCGGCACTTCAATACCAAACTTGTGTGTGGTCTTCCAGTACCGGGACTTGCCTTTCGAAATAATCCGATTCCGAGTCCTAGGAGCGTCCTTAACCCACCAGCGAAACGCTGGCTCTTCAACGAGATGGTTACCAACCGCGTACTCGGCCAGTTCAATGGGGTTAGAAGCCTTGAGGTCCTTCAACGCGATCCAATCCGAGGTTCCATCCTTCTATTGGACAGATAGTTGCCACCCTTGGGTAGTTTGTCTCGGGGTCTTGTTGCCGTTATGGCTTACAACATAGCCATTGTCCTTTGAATAAGCAGTCTTGTCCTTCCGATGGTCTGAAATTTCGTCCAACATTAGAAACTACCTCCCTTCACTGTCAACCTGTGAATAAAGATTCTCCGCAATCACATTGGTAGTGTAAGATACCGTCGCGCCATCCGGCATCAGGACTTCGTACTCTCTGGTATCGAGTAACGGGTTAGAGTTTCGCAATCCAATCGGGTTTCCGTCTTCGCCCTTTGCGCGTTTGATGACTTTACCAATAATCGTACATTCTTTCGTATCCGGTGCGACCGTCGGGTCCCCGTGCGATATGACTCATAATAGTACTTTCGTGTACCAATCCGTAATCCCAGACTCTTCCAGGCACGTTCTTGGCGGACATCTTTGTCTTCCATTGTTTCTTGGTCTCGCCAATCATGCCCTTGGCTTGGTTCTGCCAAGGAGAATGCGGCTCTGTCCTTCGCATCTTGCAGTGAACACGCCTGCAAGTCTTTACGAAGTCACATTTTGGTCCGACCTGCTTGCCAGCACCGTCACAAACCATTTCATTGGGATGCCAACGTCTTCGATGAATTCCTGAAGCGCAACTCCGGCATCTGTCTTTGACGCCACCGGGTAAACTCGAATATAGCCCTCACTGTAAAATAACTGGGCACACTTGTTACCTTTTAGTGACTCGACTTTGGCAAACAATGTCTCAGAGTATAGGGTCGTGTTAAGGCAATTGTACCGCAACAACATGTGATCTGTACGATAACGACGATGAATTGGATGCAATGCGTGGCGAAGACCAAACTGAGTTGTGGCCTTATATGTTAGCTTGGCAGTGTTAATGCCTATACGCAATTTCTTCGCAAGTTCATCCCCAGAGACAACGGAATGGCGTCGGTCTGACACAATCGCACTTCCGATTTGACGAGATTCATCTGTACGATCAGCGTTATGGACGCGCACAGCAATAACGAGGCGAGGATACATGGTTTCATCCGTGAGTGCACTCGACACACTTGCCAACAATGCGTCACTTTCTGCAAAAGCACGAGACATACAAACTTGGGGTTCATCCGGAAAAGCCTCGACATCGACCATTCCACAACGAGCAGACGAAATCAAACGCTGGTGATCCACTTCTTCATTTGACAGGTCGTGTAAGGATATGTTCGAAGGATCCCACTCAGCGTCATATGTGAGAACGATGCAATTGCATTCACTGAGTTCTAGCGCGGTTGGTACACGAGATTCGAGGTACTGTACTCCCGGACATTTTGAGCGGAATCAACATGCCGCTGTCCGTGTCAACAATTCCGAGCGAACGATTTGGATCGAACGGGTCATAGCAAACATAAAAACCGTGCACGCGCGTCTGGTTCGGGTTCATTAATGAATGAGGCATTTTGGTACCAAACCATCATCCTTGGTGGACAACAAGAATGTGAGTAATACATGTATCTTGGTCGGTCCATGCCGTAGCACCACTCGCAATCTGCACGTTTTCAACCGTGCCATACGAATCCAAGAAAGGAGAGACGTCACAACTCTGTCCTGTAAAACACAAAAGACGAAAGTTTGCTCCAAGGCACCAAGTGTCAGCGTGAGTGTCATCTTCAATACACGACTGGTGTCCTTCTTTTGTCTGGCTTCCGGTATCTTCAGGCAACTTGCCACTTTGGCGACAGTACGACGCGCCAAGGATGTAACCTGCGACGTTCTTGCCTTCCTAATGACCTTTTAGTATGAGCTTGGGCCAAAAGCGTTACCCGAGTCATCTTCGGTAGCAGCTCCAGCTCTTGTTGTGGCATTTCCCGAATCAGCTTGACGTACAACGATGGTGGTACTGGTCATTAACTTTGTTAAAGGCGCAATCTGGCGCTTAAGATTGGAAGGCTCGTCATCATCCGTTTTCCCTCAGCGAGCCTTATAGATCGCAGCGCGCGTAGCGCCA
>Ga0307978_1003733_pt1 | contig 10314 bp, 9 predicted proteins | sample OrgLakmetage1056_FD_203151 | JGI IMG/M metagenome (GOLD analysis project Ga0307978, IMG submission 203151) | Saline water microbial communities from Organic Lake, Antarctica - #1056 | ecosystem: Environmental > Aquatic > Non-marine Saline and Alkaline > Saline | place: Antarctica: Organic Lake...
TATGGTGACGATGAACTGTACTCTCCTCTTTAGTTCTTGATATACTCCTATCGTCTTTGAAATAAAAATATACTACGAGAAACATCGAGAATACCACTACTCTGATTCTTACCCTCGATATTGCAAAGGTGTCAAGTTCATTGCTACATTAAATTACAATTTATGAGCTCATACTACAGCCCTTCCTTACCGACGACTCCAGCAAGCGATTATCTTCCGACTTTGGATGAGCCTTTTTCGTATCTCCTGTTGGAGCTTTCCCTTTGAAGACTGTACGGTACGACGTGCCTGGAGAATAACGTAGATTCCCAACCTAATCGCCAAATGCACAAACAACGTGACAGTAGAAAATGAACTTATGACAACTTCGATGTAGAGTTTAGTGAACTTTAAGGGATTGATAAGGCGGGGAGGAGGCGATTAAATATCCATGATATTACTATCTGGCGTTCGAGGTTAAGATCATTATAATTATTACAATGAATCATATTTATTTACGACGTATAATATGATCAAAATAATTCCATATTCGTTTTTTTTGTAACCATAGCACTCTATCGAGCCATGTAGTTAAAACACGAGCACTAACCTGCACCCAGTCCATGATCAGTGACTCAGGTTCGTCGATTTGATTGATTTCCTTGGCTTTTGAACCACCCACCACAGTAGAACTTGGCACGACAGACCTATCTTGCCCCCTGGCACCTCGCAACACACGTCTCAAGAATCCCTCCGTTCGTGTCGCCCGGAAAGTTACCAACTACGAAGGAAGCGGGAACGCAATGGGTAAAGTTATTTCAATGAGGTCGAAGGGATCTTTCTAGAGTATTCCGACAAGAAAAGCTACCTTCTCTTGGTGATTATCAATGAGCACCGCAGCCCAAGAGTCTTCACCGGGGCAAAGAACGCGATGTGCAAGCACTTCACGGGCTTCGGATAACGTCATCAGTGCACCACTTTTGGAAAGTCGCATCACATGCCTTTTGGAGAGAAAAGTTGTTATTACGTTCGAAAGTCTCAGTTCTTCGGCAAGAATTCATAACAGAAATGGCCAATAATATAACATAGATGAAAAAGCCAAAAAATGCGCTGATTAAACCTATTAGATGACTACAACAATAAGCAGCGGCTGCTAAGGCAGCCACTGAGGCTGACATCCCGAGAATCTTTGAGCTTACGCACCGTTGCGATTCACGCCATGACTTGATCGTGTTGAAGCGCTCCCACCACTGCCAGTCCCATCCGTTCGGTGCTGGAGCCCCAAACGAACAAAAATCGATGCTCCCATGTGCAATAATGGCACCCGAGCCACCACTGCTATCGCCACTGGCGGGAGCAAAGATACGCCTAGTGAAACCCCAGCCAAAGCGGCTCCGGCTGTTCGCTCTTGCCTTACCCGTATTCTTGATGTACTCGCTGATGCCATTATTTGGTATAGGGTTGAGATTAGCCCACGGTAAAGCAGCAAATACAGCATTAGACTCATTTGCTGACACCTGAGATCATCCAACAGTTATGTATTGTCAACTTGATAGCCCGATTTTCAATATTCTTTAGAAAGAAAACGAAAAGAAAGGCGCACACATAACATACGGTTAAATATTAAGAGACAATCATAATTGGGATTACCGTTTCAAAGTATTCCAGGACAGTAGCGCGCTTTCTCGGGTCGGCAAGTCGTTTAAGCACCCACGAGCCCACCTGTGTAATCCACAAAAGGGCATATTTTGAAGAGACCTCCTCAAGTTACTTAAGATGTGCTCAACTCTAAGAACAAGCTCAAGAGAAAGGTTTGCGTACTACTTAAATTCGGTACTTTAGACGAAGAACAAAACTCACTCGCCATCGCTCACACTTTATATTTATTCGTTATTTTACTCCGTTTGCAGTTCATACAAATGCATGCATGACAAATCTCGCCCGCACCGTTTTGGAGTCTGCAAGAGCAAGTCGCACAAAAGGCACGCGTAACAGACGCTGCCGGGCATAATGATCGGAAACATCCAGCAGTGCATCAATGAATCCTGGGATAGCTGCAACTCGCCGCACCTAAGTAGTAGAAGAAACATGAAGCAAACATTACATAAAATCAGACAATGTTGTAAGTACAACAGTAAGGTATTAATGCTTGGTCCCAATTTCGAAGCGGTGAAGCGAACACCACCTAACAAGCAGATTGGCTTCAATGCAAATACAGTTCAGTTTGTCACCGCTCGATACTCCAAGCCGCCGATTGGCAAGGCATCAGCGTGGCTACCCGTCCTGTGGGCTGGCAGTGGCGGCTTATAAGCTGTCGCGGCGGGGCCGAGACTGAGCAAGTCCCGCTGGCCTCCGTCGGCGCCCGCCATGCGGTAAGTGTGTGTGCCCTCACTGTTCTCCCATTGAACGCGTACGTCACCTTTCGGTAACCCTTCAGATTCTGTTTTCAGCACCTGTTAAGTATAGCATCTACAGACATGAGATTCGCGTGAGTACACATAGTCTGTACGTTCTGTTGTACTACAGAAAGTACTTTCATGAATCTTTTCTATCAAGGCTTTTTTCGCGCCTTATTCTCTCTCTCTCTACATCTTATTTTTTCATTCAGAAAAACTTTTGCTTGCCTGGCCGACGCCACCAAGGCCGCCGTCTTCGTCGCCTGACTTCCAATCCGGGCCTCTCATCACGCGGTCGCCCACGGACACAAGCGCAATGGGCCGGTCGGCTAAGGCAGCTGCATGGGCTTCAGGACTTGGAAACCGCAAATCTTTCCATTCGCACGCACAAGTGTGGCCTGAAATCGTCCAACGAATTTGAGCCGGTGGACTACTGCCAATGACTCGAAGGAAAGACACATCTTGGCCATCCTCACTGCCTTGTTTAATGTTCGATACCGGGTAGTTTGTTTTCGATACCTGATGACAGAGGCAGTAAGAGAAAGAAATGATGTAGGGTGGATTCACGTAATTTTTCTATTAAAAGCTATGATTGACCAAATTATTTGTTGACGTTTTCACGTTTGACAGAATATTCGACTGCACTCGCCTTAATGAACACTAAGGGTGTATTCGCTTTGAGGTACGAAAAAGTTTCTGAAAGTTGCGGTAACTTGAGGGCGCGTTCTTTGGCCTCCATGAGAGCTAGTTCCTCGTCCGATGGCCCTACAGCTGCCAGCAGAGTGTTTAAATCGTCGTCTTGTAAGCCATCCGCCTTTGAGGCTAGTGCAGCTGAGGTTTGAGCAAGCGCGCTCGTGCTACCATCCTAATTTTTCGCACAGGTAGTCACATATGCGGCAACCATGCGCGGAGGAACCCGTGTCGAGTCTGGAACCGCACCCATCGCAGCTATAGCTTGAGTGTGGTGTGATGAACTTTCCCAAGGGGTGTTTGCCCCTGCCACATCGAGGTGCGCTTGGTAGCGGCGGCGGTGAGTAGATGAGGTCTCGCTTGCCTCCGTCAGCGCCCATGCGGTAACTGTCCACGTGTCCATGCGCTTCCCATTTCACCTGCACGCGACCTTTCGATTCGCCTTCCGAGGCCGTCTTTAAGACCGTCCCACGTCCACCAGGTCCACCGTCTTGTCGGTCGCTGTTCCAATCTGGCCCCCGCACGACCGCATCACCCACTGCCAGTGAGGCGTTAGCGCAAACCATGTCATCGTGTCGGAAGCTCCCACAGCACGACCAGTGTGGTGCTTCAATAATGGAATCACCGTGATTACACTCCATACCTTCGAGCTCATGAGCGAGCGAGCACCATTGTCGTCGTGTGTCTGAGCGCCATTCTCCAGCGTGCCCTTTATTACATAGCATTGGTGCCATCTTCTGACTGTCGCTGCCGTTAGAGCCGGCTTTACAGAGGTGAAACATGGGAGCTCCACTTGTGCTACTCAGTGGCAAGTATAGAGGACCATGTAGAGGTAGTGTTAGAGATAGCCATGCGCTCACGTGGTCGAAGTGGCCCAATGGATGGGACGTTTCCTCAAAGAACGGATCGCCACTTCCTCTCGGAGATGACAGAATGCACCACCCCTCTAAGTCTGGATCATGCGTGACGAAATCAGCATTGCCTTGCAGCGTAGCGTAAGCTTTTGGCGCTAGTTTCAACCAGTTGTTCTCCACTTTTATGACTGGTACTACATCGTCAATAAAAGAGCCAGGCTCGACGTAACCCACTTGATCGGCATCTAAGCTCGGTGCTCGTCTTACTCGCACCCCATCCGATGGTGCATAAACTGAAAGGCGGTACCACAGGAGATTTGTTGAGCCTCCACCGCTACTAACCTTGGCTGCAGTAGACTCTTCTGTTGAGCTACCTACAACTATTTCGCCAACTACTATATCGCCAGTTTCAGGCCCACTTTGAATGCTGGGATCAACTTTGTCGTCGTAGGCAAGGCTCTTTCGGAAGGGCACGCCTGCAGGTTCGACGCACCTAAATGCAACAAGCGGATCCCGCAGGTCTTCCCACATGCACCAGAACCTGCAAGAATGAACAATCTCTCGTGTGAGCAGTGCAATATGTGATTCAGCAATTAGAATTTACTGCATGGACAATCATGTCAAACAAAGATATATACTAGTAGTATGTACTTTAAAATATCTATTCACGCACTTAAGTCCGCCTTTTATCTTGGCTTGCACAGGCAGTAGTTTATCATCCTTTGTAGCAATGAAGGTGACCAGCGCCCCGTCGATGCACTCTTCAGGATACTCGTATGATGAGCTTTTCTTGAATATGAGTTGTGCGTTGGAAGTAAGGTTGGGAAGACTTGTGACCGAAAGTTTAGAAAGAGTATTGCTCCGCCTCTGCGACGAATCAAGTGCTGTCGTAGCGAACTCTTTCGTCTTCGTGATTGCTGAAAAGAGGACAGAAAAACAAACAACGCAAGAATATCACATAACTGTATCCATTGTTAAATCAAGGCCTGGGTTATTTCCATGGTGTTAACCATGAAGACTCACCTGCAGGATTCCAATCCCTTCCAAAGACTCTGACGTCACCGCTGTCGGTGAGGCATTCCATTTTCCCGAAAGAGCCCAACAGAGCTTCTTCTCTGCTGTCAGTCCAACCGCCATGGCCCTCGGCTAGCCGTTTCGCTTCCACCACATCAATTTTGTTCACCCTCACAACTTCACCAGCAGTCAAAAGTTCTGTTGCTCGGCGAAGCGCTCCTTCTTCATAGTACCACGTTTTTTCGTTGAACGTAACCTTAAAAGGCTTCACGCTTTCATCGTCTTGTAGAAGAGTAGCCACATCGCCTGGTTTTAGAGGACTATCCGCGGCGTCGACGTAAGAAGTGTACCCTTCCGTAAGCTGAACTTGCTCACCGACGCGAAGTCGGCCTTCCACGGCTGCTGACAGCACCTCAGGAGGCACGACTGCCGAGATGGGCGCATAGAGATATTTAAACCTACTGCTTGTAAAAAAGCCTCCAGCAGAGAGCGAGTGCACCTTGTATTCAACTCCAGCCCTAAAAATCAGCCTTGGACCCGGGCAACCTTTCCACTCTGCAGAGACGTCTGAAACCTGAAACTTGACTACATCTCCTACCTTGAGGTACCCTTCTATCATGTTTGGATTCCAAAAATAGTTTCGCACTCGGACGTCGTTATCGTAATCAACGTGCGTGATACGACCGACAGAGCCAAGGCAATCTAACATTCCTGACTTCCAGCCACCATGTTGTCGTGCAAACTTTTTAGCTTCAGATATAGGTATTCTTTTAATGCGTACAATATCGTCGACGCGAAAAGGTGTTGGTGCATCATTTCCAAGGTCAAAACAAGGGCCACAAAGGTCGAAGTCGCAACCTTCGGTGCAGCGAAACCGGGTACCACTCCCTCCGCCCATTCCGCGGCAACCTCCTGGGCAAGAGCGACCGTCACAAAACCAGCCTCCAGCAGAATACGGAACAAGTCCATGACGATGCCAGGGATGTGAAGCTGCCGTTATTTTCTGAGCATCCAAAGTTGAATTCGGCCTCACAATAAGTGCAGGGCTCCAAACATGACCCAGAACTCGAATACCACCACGCGATGTAATAGCTTCAATATTCCCATACTGTCCAAGTAACTTTCTCATGGAAGACTTCCAATCTCCATACCCTTCCATAGATATCTTTGCTTCATGCTCTGACACTAATTGAATGCGTACTTTGTCGCCTTTTCTCAGACCTTTGGCGTCTTTGCCACGTTGTTGATCAGCTGCAATCAATTCGATACCACATTGCAAAGCAAAATCGGCCGCATTATGAGAGGATCTTACTCGGTCTTTCTTTGAGCTTGACCTTGTCGATGATATCACTGTCTTTACGCCTCTTTCACTGCCACCATTGCCAACTCGGTCAAATGCACCTGAATTGTCTTCAAACCAGTGCAAGAAGTCGGCATTGTACAATGGGTGACAGAAAAAACGAAACCAAAGCTCGGGGCGTGCTCGCCAAAGCCAGAGCATCGTGTTTTTCTCCCCTTTCGCCGGATCAAGACTTTGCCTGAAAGTATCAATCCGAAGAACCCGTGAAGACGTAGGTGCTGCATATACGTATCCATCATTTCCAAGGACACCACATCCGTAGGCTCCTGCTGCGAGGTGCGTCTTTTTGCCGATGCGCTTTAAACTAGAGTGCTCTACATTGTCGATCTCTTCTTCAGCATCCAATCCTTCAACTTGCTTACCCTCTTTGATGGCTTTCGTTTCCTTTTCTTTCGCTGCCTTGAGATCTTCAATTGCTTTCAAGTTTCTCTGAAGAGCCTCTTTCGGCTCAATTCGGATAACTTTACTAGCACTATGAACAAGGCCGTAAGCAGCTTCGTCAAGACCCAAAACAGTATCAATCCATTTCAACGGTCCAGGCTCCAAGTTGGGGCGAATCAAATTACTTTCGTCTTCTGATGGGTCAAAAACAAGAACTTTTTGAGCGCCTTCGCCACCAGGAGATGCAACCACGACACCGTCACATACACACGCGCCGTAGAATTTTTCTCCGCCAAGTGGCGATAGTTTAGTACCCACCTCATTGATAGATGACGGGTCGTCGGGATCGAGCTGCAACACTCTGTGCGCATTATGAGGTGTAAAATATACGAAGCCTTTGGTGTTCTCTTCCTCGGAATTATTGCACAAATTACATGGCGTATCGTTGTTCGGGTCATAGTGCCCACAATAGCATATCTTGGCAGGTAAGCTTTCATCATTCTTTGGCTTGAGAACAAAGGCTGCACCCCACCATTTCAAGCCAAGCCCAAATTCAGTCCCCAGTTCACGGCCTATTTTTGTCACCGTGGGGTTACTTGAGTCTGCAAAGTTTATCTGCAGAACTTGTTTGGCGTTACATGGAGCGCAGTAAATATTGTTATCATAGGAGCACAGAACGCCTTGCCCCCATTTCGAAGATTCGTCATCGCTATCACCTAAAAATGTTATCTCATCGCCCCTGAAAGGATCTATCCGAAGTACTCGAAGAGCACTTCCAGGAATTCCGTAAATACAGTTATCAGGGCCAAGAACTGCTGAGCTATATAGAAACCCTGCCGGCTGTGCTGCTGTCATTTCGTGGGTGTATCCAGGAGGAAATCTGAGTAAACGACGGTATCCTTTTAATGTGTTCAATTTTAAGACGCCCACGTCAAAGTGACTCCTTGGCAAGAAGTAAAGGCTGCCATCTTTTGCTTTGGCCGCTGCAAACCACATGGCATTATTCTCGAAGTCTAGCCCGATCTCTCGGACTTCTGTAATGCTGCTCCGTAGTGGCCCAAATAGCAAGCCTTGCATGACAAGATCGCACAGCACAGACCGTACGGCTAAAATTTCACGTGGTACAGAAACACCGCACCCTGGTTCATCGAGAGCAAGCAAATCTTTAGAGAAAGCCGCAGCTGCCATAACCCATGAAGTGCTTTTGCAGTCAATGCCTGCGCAGGCACCAAGACGACGGGCTGATTCGTTAGTTTGTTGAGCAAGCCACGCAATAGTGTCCGGCCGGTAGAAAGCGTGGATCAAGCCTGCCAGCACAGCGTGAGGAGCACGCTGCCATAGACGCCACATGATATCGTCATTGCTCGATGCTTTCTGTAAGATACCAAGTGGGTGTCCAGAGAGCCTATTTAGGCAGAAGCCCAGTCTAATACCTTCTTTACTTCGAATGTATACATTTGCTCCTCCGTGTTTTCGAACATTTTGTAGCCCGTATTGCTCTGGAGACATGTCTTCTACAGATTTGCTGTCCTCTTGTGTACCCAGTGAAAAGCCACCGCCTCCATAAAGGAAGCCTGACCCGCGATTTTCTTTGGCTTTGTTGTGCTGCCAAATTGTTATCCATGGCTCAGAATTAACGAGTGCCCTTTTTCCTGCTTCTTTGGATTGCCCATTTGCTTGCTGGTTTAAGAACATGCGTACATGATGAGGAGCACAAGTCTCAGATGACGAGGCGACGCAACAGGGTGTCAACTCTTTTTTGTTTTCTTCAGCTGTCGCCGTTCCATCAGTCGCCAACATTAAGGCAGAATTCAGGTCATCTCGCCCTATGATCATCCAGTGCCGGCCGTCTCCACACGCGAACAAAAATTCCTCAAAGTTTTCTTCGCAGAATGGTATCGACCAAGCAGGTGCATCAGGGTGGTCTGCGCCACTGATAAATTCAGTTCCACTACAATCAAAGTGACAATTCGATCATTGTACCAAGAAAAAGAAAAAGAGAAATGTTAATCGAATGCGCAAGCAATGAGAAAGAGTGATCAACATGGCTAGGAACCACTCACTATTTAGAAGTGCCGCGAAGGCGGTCGTCTGCGGGATGCCATTTGTCACCTGCCGGGCAATGGCGCACAAGTTTCCAGCCGTTTTGAATAAGCTCAGAATGGATTGGAAGATTGCTACCAGCCATCCGGGGGTGCGGAGCACTCAGGTCCATTGACTTCTCCGGGTCGTCTTCAGCCGTGCCGTCAGTACCTCGGAGACTCGTAGTGGGCGCAATGATGGCTGATTCAGCGACCGCACGTTCTTGTGGTGTCGGCTGAGGCTTGCTCATAAACAGATGCCGTTAAAGCAAACCAACAAAAACTGCAACAATTTCTTCTTGCGCCGCTCGCGGGGATGCCGGTGCAATCGTTCGTAAGCAGGCTGCTAGCCGGCTAATCACAAACTCGGCAACGTACGCATGCCGAATGCCGACCGAGCTGACACTGCGAAAATGTGGAATCAAGCCAAGTTCAGCCAATCAGAAGCACAAGTTTAGATGCCCGCGCGATGCGCGGTTCAAGTGCAGCTAGCTAGTTTGGTGCGGAGCACCGTACCCCTCTGTTCGCGGCCTTGAGGTGCCCGTGTGCCCCATGCAGTGCCCGTGGCGCGTGAACGTTCTTGTGCTCGTGGCCCGCTTTTTCTTTTCTTATCTACAGCACATGTACGTACAAGAGAACTCTACTTACAGTAGTGCAGTACAAAAAGAAAGGGCGGACACCAACGAACGAACGAACCACGAACGAAATTCCATTTAAACAAGTTCAGGTGCCCGCGCGATGCGCGGCTTCGGAGCAATGTGTTTGCTGTGGAGGCAATGATGCGGAGGAGTAAGTTGTGCGTGTTCTTAGCACCTCAGTGCACGGCCTCGAGATGCCCGTGGGTGAGTGCCCTTGTATTGCCCGTGGTGCGTGTCCCTTCTTGTGCCCGTGGTCCGCCTGATGTTTTGTTTACTGCACATGTATAACAGAACTGTAGTAAGTATGTACTGTACAGTATGTATCTGTAGTGCAGTACGAAAAAAAGGGCGGACACGAACCACGAACGAAATTCCATTTGATATAAAGGATGTCTGTCGACCGCTCCACTCACGCTGCATCCTTCGTAAAACTACGCACGATTTTGCTCCCATCGTTCGTAAGCTTAGAACTACTTACACACGATTTGGCTAACGTGCGTACTGTAGTTCTCTTATGTACCAGAGAGGTGGTATTGCTCACGACGCTGGAATGTATGATGGGGAGTGGTTTGCTCACGACGCTGGCATCTTGAGACTTCGTAGCAGCCCCCTCTTCTGCTGGCGGAAACTCTTCTTTTGAGAAGCACTCTCAGAGCACGGAGGAGCGTATCACTTTGGACAGCTATCATCACTTCCACGGCCACTCAGTTATGTGTGCTTAATTAGCTTCCTGATTTGAGCTGCTTTGCTTTTGACGCAGGCCCCGAGGGGCCGGAACTAGAGGGCTAACAAGTAGAGATAAAAAGCAAAGCAGCTCAAACAAACTTGAACTCGAACTAATTCAAACCCAAATGACACAGAAGCCAATGCTGCGGGCAGAAGTGTACGCGCGTGCGTTGCGCGCAAGTCAAAATCGTAAAG
>Ga0307978_1003734_pt1 | contig 10314 bp, 5 predicted proteins | sample OrgLakmetage1056_FD_203151 | JGI IMG/M metagenome (GOLD analysis project Ga0307978, IMG submission 203151) | Saline water microbial communities from Organic Lake, Antarctica - #1056 | ecosystem: Environmental > Aquatic > Non-marine Saline and Alkaline > Saline | place: Antarctica: Organic Lake...
TTGCTTGCATTTTCAAAACTCGTGTAGGATACCAAGGTATATATTAGACGCAAATATGATGTCTCTTGTTGCCTACCCATTGTTCCATGCCTGACTATGTGTAACTCTATGCCCATCTAGATCGCGGTGGCTGCCGCCGTAGGCATTGGCATGTTTGTGCTCATGGCCATGCTCAATGCTAGCCTAGAGGACAAGAAGGCGGGCGCAGCAAAGAAGAAAGAAGCTGAGAGCTCAGCACCTGACACCGCAGCGGTGCTTCCTGCAGGCCAGGCAGCTGTCTCCGTGCAGTATTGCGGCGCCTGAGGCTACGGCCGGCCGGCACGCGCGCTGGCTGGCTTATTGGCCGAGGAGTTTGGCGACAAAGTAGCCGTTGACCTGGTGCAAGACATGGGAAGCACCGGCAATTTCGGTACAGCAAAAAGGACGCTAATTGTCCTGCTTTCTGATTATTTTTTTTCTTTCTTGTCCCATTTCTTTGACGACCCTGCGTTAGAGAGATGGCTTACTCTTTGCATGTACTCGTGGTTCATTTATCGTTGGCATACTGACCAGAGGTGGCGCTGAAGAACACCGGCGAGCTGCTGCACTCCAAGAAGGGCGGCAAGGGCAAGTGCGAGTCGCGCGCGGAGCAAGAAGCAGTGAAGAAGGCTATCAAAGCGTGGCTTGACAAGCAGTAAGATGGAAGGCTCGGCTGGCTGACTACCTCGTCTTAAAGTCTTATCAAGAGCACGATATTTGAAAAAAAGAAACAAAAAAAGCGAAGGCGCGCTTAGTGCTGTGTGCGTTGCAGCTGAATGACTTCCCAGGAAAGCATCAACCTTTGTTTGGGAACGAAGAAGCAAGAAGCATGCACCTGTAACTTAAGCCCGTTGCTCTAATTCATCAAGACGCCCCACTTACGAGTTTCGAGGGCTTATCTACTCCTTAAATACTATGAATATGAACTATGAATGGCATCCTGCTTGCATATCATCTGAGGTAATACAATACACTCAGCTGCCTCTTGATCTTGGTGCTTAACAACTGGGAACTGGGGCATGTAATCTTATTCGCAGAATTCCCGGAGACGCAGAAGCATCTGATTAGACGGGCTTCTTATATATTCAATAAGTACGAATATTCTTTATTTCAGCTCAAGCATAGACGTTTTTTAAAGCAATGTGATATGGTTCTGTATTAGTATGAATAGGTCTCGCTTGAGGTCTATTGGGTAATTGATTCAATCACACGAAGGGCTTCAGATCCCAAGAGCCATCTCCGGAGTCGTCTAGTTGCTCGCTGTCCGATGAATTATCCACGCTAACTTCTGGCGTAACCGCACTTGCAGCTCTTCTGACTTCCTCTATTTTTTCTTTTGCTTCTCTTTTTCCCACGGCTGCTGCAGCATTCGACTGCACAGATGAAGCGGCTTCTTGGACCTCGTCATCAGCTAAGCTTGGTGGCACAGAAAGAGAAGAAGCAACCGCAGCAGCAGCAGGAGGAGGAGCACCAGTTCGCGCACCACTGAGATGTCTGCTGCCACTCTTACTGCTGCTGCTGCCGCCATCTGAGTGAATACGAAACCAGGCATGGTCCAGTGCTTGCTCTGGGGTTAGACGAGTGGCTGGATTGGGGTCCAAGAGCCCTTTCACCAAAGACCGAGCTTCGAAAGACACGTGGCGCCACGGCGACAATGCATTGCTGCTGCTGCTAGTGTAATCCGGGTCTTCAAACACAGATGAGCCTCTACTGCTGCTATCGACGACAGCACTGCTGCTACCGATACCTGCGCTATCGCTACGAGCTCCATCATCATCCGCGCCGTGAAACTCAACAACAGCTGCTAGGTTGGCTGCAATCAATTCCCGGTCGTCGTGGCCATAAAACGGTTCGTACCCACACAGGAGCGCATAAAGCACCGCGCCTGCACTGAACGTGTCGCAGCAATTTGCATAACCTTCGTGGGGCCCAGCTTTCAAAATTTCGGGCGCCACGTAACCCGGGGTGCCGCAGCGGCCTCGCAGCAAACGGTCGCGAGGATCCACCAGTGCAGCCATCCCAAAGTCCGCGAGGAGCACCCGGCCATAGCGTCGCTCCACAACTGGGGCACTGCCGCTGCCACTACCATAAGCACTCCCACTCCCACTCCAACAACTACGACTCCCACTGGCAGTGCCAGCAGTAGGAAGACCATGGAGCACGTCTCCTCCTCCGGCTGGTTGGTGCGGCAATTTCAGCAAGGAATCCCCCCTCGGGGGCTGAGGCCGGCAGTCGTCGACCGGGTCGGTGCCCGGTGGGAACGTCAAGTTCGCGAGCTTCACGTCTCGATGGGCAATGCCGCGCCGCTGCAGAAAAGCCACCGCCAAGAGCAAGTCTCTGGCCACAGCGGCGGCTGCGGGCTCCGGCAGAGGGCCGTGCGCTTGGAGGCGGTCATACAGGTCCATGGGGCTCATGAGGTCCATCTCCAGGGCCACTAGCCGGCCGGTCTCGTAGGCGCCCCGCAGCGGCACGCAACGCACCACGCTGTCGGCTTCGTCCCATTGCGCCTGCTCCAAGCTGCACGAAGAAGAGGAAGGAGAAGAAGAAAAATGAGTGCCCTTCTGCTGCTCTGTGGACTCAGTTGCCTTGACGCCGCCAGATTCAGTTGACGACGATGATGATGACGACGATGAAGATAGAGGCCGTTGCAATGCTTTGAGTCGAGCGGCTTCTTCTTGCGCGTCCGCAATCCAATTCGGAGCTTCACCACCGCCAACGCCGCTCCGGTGCTGATAGTTCTGACGATGGAAATGGTCACTGCCGCCACCGCTGCTCGAGCCCCCACCAGGAGCATGCGAGCGCACCCATGCCGTAGCCCGGTCTGCTACCACCCGTTGGCCTTCCTGCTGCTGGGCGCAGCGCGCCGCGTGCCGCGCGTAAGCTGCGTCGGACGCCACGGTGCAGAGGGCCATCGTGGTGGCCTCCCGGACGAGCGCGTCGCTGCGCTCTTTGCCGGCGCCCACCCGCCGCGCAAAGGCCCGCTTGTCACACACTTTCACGGCCACCCAGTCTCTTCGTGGACTGCTGTTGCTGCTGCTGCTGTCGCTGTCGGCGTTGCTGCTGCTGGAGAAGGTGGCAGCACGGCGGGCGCAGCGCACAACGCTGAACCGGCCAATCCCAAGCAAGCCCGGAGGCAGAGGATCAGATCCTGTAGAGGAAGACGCACCACTACTACTGCTGCTGTTAGGACGTCGCCCGGCCGCTGAGAGGGACGCGGACAGCGGCAGGCCTCGAAACCCGAGGGGGGGGGCGTCCTCACTGCTGTTGCTACCGTTGCTGCTGTTGCTGCTGTCACCAGTGTCGCTGCTAGTGTCGCCGCTACTGTTGCTGTCGCTTTTAGCATGGCCTTCGTAGAACGCGTACAGCGCGTTGAGTTCGCGGGGCTTGCTCCGGCGCCGCAGCCTCGCCAGCCACCCGCGGGCGTGAGCCGCTGCCGTAGTGCGGTTCGCGTGGGGGAAACGCACCAATAAGCGCACGCGTTGCAGTGCTGCACTGCCACTGCCACTGCCACTGCCACTGCCACTGCCACTGCCACTGCCACTGCCACTACTGCCACTGCTACCCTGACTGCTGCTACTGCTGCCCATGTGTGGGGCAACGGTGAGCTCCAAGTCGAGCATGTGGGGCTCACCTGGGTACCCGTCGCACCGTGCGCCATCCACCAAAGCAAACCCCAGCGGCCGCAGCCCCACCAGTGGGGGTTTCTCCTGCGGCACTGGCGCCACCACCTCCGCAGCCGCCGCTGCTGCTGCAGCTTTGGCTGCTGCTGCTGTAGCTGCTGCTGCGGCGGCCGCAGCCGGTGTTGTGCTCGGTCCCGTTTCAGCTGCGGCTGCTGCCGCGATAGCCGCCGCCGCTGCCTCTGCGGCTTCTGCTGCTGCCTCTACTGTAGCTTCCTCCTCAGCCGTGGTGTCCACCTCAGTTTCTGGAGCCGAAGAGCTCTTAGGTGCCCCATTTTCAGTAGCAGAGGAAGTGGGAGCAGGCGGTTGCGGGTCATCGTACTCGAACAAAAAGCTCTGGCACAGCACGAGCCGCCGCCGCACCCACCGCGGCCGAGGCAACGCATTTAACGTAGAACCAGTACCAGGAGTAGTCGACATTAAAAATGGGAACTTGGCTGTTGGAGATTGAGGGGTAAGAGTAGGCAGGCTCAACGGCATAGTAGACCCCTCAGTACAGAAGCGATCTGAACCTAGAGCATCCGCCAGTTCGAGTTCAGGGTTGCTATTGGTGGAGCGGCTAGAAGAGGTGCGAGGCGGCATGCCGACTGCAGTAGGGTGCGGAGCTGCAGTTGTAGCGGCTGCGTGCAAGTTACTAGCAGTGAGCGAAGGCAGCCAAGTAGGCGATGTGGGTGGTGACGACGGCAGCGATGCTTCACTAGGAGGCGCGCTGGCTTCTAAAGCCTCTGGGAATGCCTGAGATGATGTAGAAGGCGCAGGCGCAGGCGGAGGTGGTGCAACTGGGCGTTCCGTCTTGAAAAGTGGCGAGGAGGGGGGCGGCACGACGAACATGTGCACTACGCCAAAGTCCAGCGCGTCCCACAACGACAACCCTTGCGGTTCTTCTAGATTGTAGAAGGGGGGCGGCGGCGGTAAGAAGGTAGGTAGTACCTTGGGCGCACACGCAGCCACAATCGCTGGAAGCGCCCAAGGGTGCTCACTCCAGGCGCCCAATTCAGGTGAGGTGTGCGCAGGCAGCAATGGTCGCGATGACGGCAATGGTGTATTCGTTGTGGTGCTCGTAGCTATTGTTGCAGCACCAAGAGGCGCTGATGCAAGCAGCGGCGACAGAAGTGAACGTTCAGAGCTATCATGACGGGCAGCAGTATTGTTACCGTCATCGATAGCCTTCGCCTCCTTCGCCTCCGCTTCAGTGCTGTCGTCCTCCGCCGTGGCAAACTGAAACCCCCGCAAGGCCCCCACGAACACGGGCGGCAAGCGATAAAAAGGCGGCGGCAGCCGGTCGTCGTTGCTTTCGCGGTCTTCGGCCACCACTTCCATCGTGAGCGCCCCATAGCCCGACGCCCCTCGCCCTCGGCCGCGCCATGGATCACTGCCTCCGCCACCGCGGCGGAAACCCCGACCGCCACCACCACCGCCGCCACCGCCACCTCCTTCGTGGACCATTGGCCGGTTCGCAGCAGCGGTGGTAGCGGTGGCTGCTGGTAGAGCAGGTGGGGAGTCGGAGATGGCCCGCGTGAAGAAACGCGGCGGTGGCGGAGGCCCCTGCGGCTCCCGGTCAAAACTGTGGCTGCGTTGGCTGGCGCTGTCGTCGCTGCCATTGCTGTTGCTGCTGCCGCTGCTGAGGCTGCGCGTGCTATTGTCGTCAATGTCATTGTCCCCACCGCTGTGAATCCTGCGCTGCACGACATTACTGCTTGCTCGCTTCCGGTCTCCGAGCAGACCGGGCGACGAGCCTGCGTAAAAGAGCTGCCGCGCTTTGGCCCCGAGCGCATCCAGCCGGGACACGCTTGCCGAAGGGCCGTGGTGCTGCAACCCGTGAGGGCTGTTCAAACTCCCCGGCAACGACGGAGGCGACGCAGAGGCTCCTGAGGACGACGAGCATGCAGGCGACGAGAAATGGGCGCCACCTCTTCGATCGTAGGCATCGCTGCTTACACTGCTGCTGCTGCTGCTGCCGTCCATCCCGCTCCGGTCGCGACTGCTGCCCCGGCTACTCCCCCTGCTGCTGTTGTGGCTGCTCGAAAAGAACTTGTTGCCAATGAAAGACGAGGCCGTGCCCAGAAAGGCCGACGCCGCATCGGAAGCATAGTCCCGGTGGTTGTGAAACTCGGTGAAGTACCGCCGCGACGCTACTGCGTTGCTGCTGCTGCCTCCGCCACCACCGCTGCCGCCACGACTGTCCGTTGGCTCTCGTCCGTTGCGGCTTTCGTCCATGCCCTGGTCGTTGTTGCCACTCGCTCGCCCGCTGCTGCGTCCAGCCACTCCGCGAAGCGCGCTAGCGAGCAGACTCCCAGATCGCGACGGCATCGACGAGGAGGAAACAGTCGCTGTTGCTGGAGGTGGCTCTAAGGGCTCCAGCTGGGTTGTGTTAGGGGCAGCACCTTGATTCCACCCACCGCAGCTGCTGCTCGCATGCATGGAGCTACTGGCGCTATGGCTTGCGCTGCTGTTGCTGCTGTAGTTGATGTCTTGGCTGCACAAAGCAGGTGATGACGCTGGGGATTCAACCATCTCGTAACTGCCGCGTGGGCGCCCACGGCGGCGGCCAGCACTGCGCGGCGGCGTGCGATCCATGCTAGCGTCGAGGACGTCGTCAGTGGTAGCAGCGGCAGTATCTGCTGCGGCTTCATCTGCCACTGGAGAGCTGAATTGTGCTGCACCGTCCATAGAGGGAGGAGTAGAAGAGTCCATGGATGTGCGAGTGGCTGCCTGAGACGATGGCACCTCCTTCTGACGCCCAGCACCCACCGAAGAAGCTTCTCTTCTCGCCAGGTCTGCTGCGACGCGCGTTCTCCACGACGGGCTCTGGGCAGCGCTACTTTCTTCGGCATTGTCATCGTCGTCGTCTCCAGGACTAGCGCTGCTCGGGAACGGGCGTGGTTTGTCATGGTCGCCACTGGCGTCGTCGTCGTCTTCGTCATCACCGAGGCCTACTCCATAGTCCTCCGAGCCAGCACGCCGCGGTGCTGTACGATGTGGAATGGCAGGGCTTTCGTCCCCTAGGGGCTCCGAATGGGGTTGCTGGCGAAGCTCCAATGGGGCCACAGCGGCGGAAGCGAGGTTGGGAGAATCATGAGGGCTGTGGAAGGCAGGCGGCTGAAGGAGGCCCATCATCGCTTCCCACACTTTGGGGGTGCGGTCATGCGCTACACCTTTCACGTCAGCGGCATCGATCAAATGCAGAAATGAAGGAGGCCGCCGGAGGTTCCCTTCATCAGCTGAGACGCCGGTTCTGCCTCTAGTGCTTCCGCCGTGGCTATCGCTCGCGCTGCCACTCGTAGTATCATGCGTTAAGCGAGGTGCACCAGTCCCTGCGTCAAAGGATTTGGCTGTGCGGCTGCTGCCAGAGGCTTGGGCTGCTGCGCGCCGCATATTGCTCACCCGCCACCGCATGTTTTGGGCTCGCTCGCGCTCGGTGTGGTCCATGGTGGCAATTACACAGGCGAGCCAGGGGAACTAGGGGCACTAGAGTGGGAGTGTCTGGTACACTCAGAGCACTAGACTGTACGCGTGCAATGAATTATTACAAACGTACAGTGGAATGTTAAGAATGTCACGCAGCCACTCAAATTGAAGAATCTTTACTGTGCCCTATTTGATGGCAGAGTGGCCCTGAAAGAGCCCGCTGCGGCACAGCTCGAGAGAAGAATGGCAGGAACACTACCAATCGTACATGGTCTGTAATTGTGCTTGAGTGGCTAAGACTGTCGTAGATTCTATCTCGCATTCGAAAATTGCCATGGTGATTTTGTTGTGAAGAAGTCATCATGAAGACATGAAGACACGTGATCGATCACTTTTTCTCACTGGCAAATATTAGAGCACACGAATAATGATTTTTGACCAATCAGCATCGAGTGTGTGGCTAACGTTGTGGCTCGAAGGCTTTGGTGCGCAGGCTGCTGTCTTCCTTCAACGTGCGGCCGAAGGACGCGCGCACTACACCTTGGAAGGGCCGCTTTTAGCTCTGCTATTGCGTGTTCATCATGGATCGATGGATTTCTGGCATTGTCATTCCAAAGGTGCGTCAAGCATCACGCGTTAGTGAAATGAAACCATCAGTGAACACACCGAGGCGAAGCGCTTCGAAAGAAGGATCTAGACGCATGCTAATCGAGACATTCCTTTTAGATCGCGTATCTTTCTGAATACCCATGCCTGGCCCAAGAGTTTCTCATGTGAGGCGTCGTCGCCTCCTCGGTCACCGCAGTCGCTATTGCAACCGTGTCATGTCATATCATACCCTCATTGCCAAGCAATTTCCTCTTCCTGCCATTCCGTCATTGGATTTCTTGTTGTGAAGGTGATTGTCTATGAAAATTTCAAGCTGGGGCTAGTGCAAGTCCTGCTGAGTTTTCTGGCCTTGGTCTTTTGGCTGTGGTTTGTCGTATGGGAAATGGTAAGCCTCGTTAGCTACAGCAACGCTGTTCATTACTACATTGCAGCCCATTACTACATTACGGCCCCATATTCTACCTTGGCCTCTTTTTCTTAGCTGCGAACGCAGCTTTTGTTCTCAATAAATGGTATCTTGCTTGACTAAGCCATTCAGGCCCAACTTATTCTCATTTTCCAACGTATTCAATCGCGTATTTTGCAGAACTACGTCGAGGTAGCGCAGCCTTTCGGCGCAGTGACCTTCAGCGCGGGTTCGGCTTCTTACGCCATAGACACGTCCTCGTACGACTACTGCAGCGCGACGTCAGTGGACGGCTGCACGGTGCTCGAACCCTCTGAAGTGCTGATGGGCCGGGGCACTTCGCCCGGGCATCTGTTCGTCAACACCAAAGTGGACCTGTCTTACGAAACTTGCTCCGCTGCGTCGTGCTTGTCGTCCACCGATACCTCCGCTGCCGGGTGGGTAGCCCCCTACGCGTCAGTGGCAGCCACCAAAGACATGTACACGGCGTCCAAGACGGCGTCGTACCTGGTGGCGGGCGTGGAGGACTATTCGGTGACTGTCAACCACGGCGCGGCCAGCCCTTGGGGCGACAAGCAGCGTTCGGCGAAGGGGCGCGCGGGCAGCAGCTGGGGCATGGCCGGCGTGCTTCTGGGCCCTAACGGCTGGAGCGAGGAGCCACTCATGAAGTATGTTTATTTGTTTGATTATGCATGTTTGTTTGCATACCTACGTGTTCTCTCTTATTCGTTCTTTGTTTGAGCACTGTTTTTGATGTTTTTTTTGGTGTGTGTGTTTTCAAGAGCATTTAAGCCTTGATATCTTGTTATTTTGCTGTAAATCGCTTTCAACTTTCTTCTCATTGGCAACTTGTCTTAAAGCAATCGAACTTTCTCTTTATGGTGCCGAATTACCGGCAACTAAATTCATAATTTTGTGACATGGTCCTGCGACCAGGTTTGAGAAAGGCGCCTACGACGTTGTGCCGGTGTCAACGCTCCTGGCAGCCGCTGGCTTGGACCTCTGTGACACCGCTAGCGACTGCGACGCGGACACCGACCCGCGTCTCTCGGGGGCTACCCTCCTGGTTGAACTCCAGTACAACAACCTCGTGAGCTGGGCCGAATGGGCGTCGAAACTGGCGTACGCCGACACTCTCACTTACGCCTACAAAGTGTCTCGAATTGACAGCGCAGAGGGCGACGGGGTTGGCGCGTCCACCTTCACCGACGTCCACCCAGACCTGACGGCAGGCCCACTCGGGAATTCAAGGATTACGGTAGAGCGCTCGGGTATTACCGTGGTGTTTGAAGTGTCGGGAACCGTGGGCAAGTTTTCGTTTTACGAGTTTTGGGTGGCGTGCGTCGCGGGTGCGGGCGCCTTTGGGGCTGCCGCCCTCCTGTTCATGCTGGTCAGCAGGGGGCTGGTCTGCGACAGCAACTTGCGCCACAAGCTGGCCACGGCGCGCGCCGCCAGTTCCGAGCTCTTCGTGTATTCCGCGTCCGCGCACAAGCTGAAGGACGGCACCTTCGCCAACGTGAACATGGAAGCGAAAGCGGTGTTGAAGCCCGAGCTGGAAATGTCCGAGTACCAGAAGCGCAAGGGCATTCAGCGCAAGTTCAGCCGCACCAAAATGGACGAAGGCCTTTACGGTGGCGGCAGCAACCTCAACGGCGGCGGGGGCTGGGGCGACGACGACGACGAAGAAAACGGCGGTGGGTTTTCTCCGGTGCACTCAGGGGGTGGGAACAAGAAAGGAGGCAGAGAAACGCGCAAACCCGTGCCAATTGGGACCAAAATCAAGCGCGAATTCCCAGGCTATGGGTTTTTCGACGGGACGGTGGTGGAGTACAAGAAGCCCTATTACCGGGTGGTGTACCCTGACGGGGACTCGGAACAGCTGCTGGGCCGAGAGCTGAGGCCGCTGGTGATGGCGTCGCAGCTCTAACAAGTCAGCTAGGCAGGGGGCTGTCCTTGGATTGGGTCTGGGTCTGGGTCTGGGCGCTTATCGTATGAATCGCCAGAGCTGCCTTCATCTTTTGCCTGTACCGTTTTTCCTTGGTGCTTCACACCTCAATGCCCAATTGAGACGAAAAGAAAGGCAACCGGGGGCATTTACAGATGAAGCTTGAAGCTAGAAGCATGGATATGAATATAAATATTACGAAACACCCACTATGAGACTATGGCCCTTAGATACTGCCATGGAATTGGAAT
>Ga0307978_1003735_pt1 | contig 10313 bp, 6 predicted proteins | sample OrgLakmetage1056_FD_203151 | JGI IMG/M metagenome (GOLD analysis project Ga0307978, IMG submission 203151) | Saline water microbial communities from Organic Lake, Antarctica - #1056 | ecosystem: Environmental > Aquatic > Non-marine Saline and Alkaline > Saline | place: Antarctica: Organic Lake...
CCTACCAGCAGCCCATCTGCGACACCTACTAGCAGCCCATCTGCGGCACCTACTAGTAGCCCATCTACAACACCTACCAGCAGCCCATCTGCGGCACCTACCAGTAGCCCATCTGCGAAACCGTCTCCAAGTCCATCCAATGGTCCATCAAACCAACCTACCGGCAGCCCATCTATGACACCTACCAGTAGCCCATCTATGAAACCATCTTCAGATCCATCCAATGGTCCATCAAAGCAACCTACCAGCAGCCTATCCAGTAGAAAATTACTAGATAATAGATTCCTCCTTGTCGATCCGACAATTGAACTTCAAGTACTAATTCTTGTCAATGGTCCATATGGTGCTCGAACTATTGTAGACGGGTTTCAAGAAAATCGAGAACGTTTTAAAGAACTACTAGGAGATGGTCAAAGACTCGGAAGTATTGAAATTGTGTTACCTAAGGCCAAAGAGACTCCTGAAAGAGACACACCAGCTGTTAGAAGTGGAGCTGGTAGAAAAGCAACGTCATTTTTTCTTTCTTCAGCAGCCGTTTCATCAGCAGTTGCTGCTATTGTTGGGTTCGCTTTCTAAAGAAATATAGATCTTCAGACTATTGTTCATCTTGTTTTTATATGTTCGAAAATGAAGAATTGCTCCGCCGCTTATTCTTTTCGAGGCAATTATATTTGTTAACTCTCTAGTCAACTCTACTGTTGTTTAGTGTTTAGGCACATTAATATAACATTTCAATTAAAATTCACTATTCATTCTTCTTCGCTTTGCTTATTTCGAATGTGTAACATATACACTCTTTTCGTAAGCTTGATACCAATTGTCTGTTTGAACAATATCAATTGAGCACCACTTAACTCGACAACCGATACTAGGATTGAACCGAACCATGGTCGAACATTTCTCGACACTAGTAAATGGTCGTCACAATCCGATCGTAGAATTTATTCATTTAACGCCACGACGTTCACAAAAGTTGACATATTTTCTGGGTGAATCGAGGAAGTTTGATGAGTGGCGTAGTGCAATAGTTTCGCTTTTCTAAAAAGTATCCTTCTCAAAGCGTTGCTGTACTGTTGAAGTAATTGTATAACAGTAGACTCCTTTTGTCATTGTAGTCGGAGAGATTGATTGGAGGTTATCAATGCATTATTGACATTCAAATGCTTTCAAGTGTTTGGAGTTGGGAATGGGATCTTCTCTCTTTTTTTTAGTTCTTGTATCTTCCTCCTAGCTCTCAGCCCAGTGTAAGTGTGTCTACATACTTCAGATGCCCCTAGCTCTCAACCTAGTATGAGTCCAGCGCCTTCGATTGTCCATAGTTCACAGGAAAGTATGAGCATTTGCCTTCAAACGAGCCGAGCATCGATCCCAGTATGAGTATGATACCCTCCAGCTGCGACAATAATGCTAATTTTTCATTCAAACTTGATAATGGTAATATTCAAGATTGTGCATGGTTGACAAGTCGAGCAAAGAAAATTGTGAGAAGAAAAGAGAGATATTGTGGAAGAGATAATGTTGCGGCAGCTTGTCAATTGTTTTGTGATTCCTGCTGAGTGATGCTTGCGAGGATGAAAGAACATTTTCATTCGAGATCATTTAGGGAGAAAATAAGATTCGTGGATGCGATTGGCGAACTAAAAGTTCTCAAAATACAGCTAGCAGGCTTGCCAAATACTGTGGTAGAGACTAAGGTGGTACTATTGTCAAGAATGCTTGTCCAAGGTCATGCGCATTTGCGTCTAGATGAATCCTAGTAATTAATTGATTTGTTTGAGACAGAGTTTGTCCGGTATGGACAAGTTGATGTTGCCATGCAACGGCATCTCATAGCGTGTATTGGACTTACTGTTCAGATAATCAGTATATAGATGATGTGTAAATTAACAAGTCTTTATCGGAGATTAGTCATAACTAAAGTTGTGAGCAAATACGGGAATCATAGACGCGTTCGTAGCGCGCCACTTTTGGAACTTTTTTGCGCGCACCACCGCCAATCATTTTTAGTTTTTGCATTTTGACAGATTTTGACGCACGCGACGTCTATCACTCGAGATGACCTCACTCTATTGGGTAAAAGCATCAAGCGAAAAGGACATTTGAGACAATGACAGTGAACTTGAAACGTCGACTAGCTCGAAATTCGTGAAATGTTTTTGTTTCCAGCAGAAAAAGCAGAAAACATTGTAAATAACATAGTATTATGAATTTGAATATTATGCGTCTTTCTTCCTTTTTATTCCTTGCGGGATCTCTTGTATCTCAAGCTCTACCTACAAACGCTTTCAGTGTCAAGCTAAGGGCCAAGGCTTGTCGTAGCGCACCACTCCTTCAACCCAAAGCCGTTTCTATTCCTTTGGAAAGAACTGCTCCCACCTGGACCAGTTCTGAAGAAACAATTAATGAGAGGGATGCTTGGGTTTGCAATCTCGATTATGACGCCTTTGCGCAGGAAGTTGGCGATCTTGGCAAGAAACTGACGAAAGAGTCAAATGAGGATGATGTAGATCACCTCAATAAAATTCTTCATTGGCGTGATACGGCTGCAATGATTGGAGTTTTATCAATGTGGTTGACACCGAATCCTATTACTATTGTAGCCCTCTCTACATGGACTTATGCTTCATGGACAATGATTGCGCATCATACTTGCCATGGAGGATACAATCGAGTTGACGCTGGTAAATATAAATCTAGAGGATTCGCCTTAGGTTCGGTCCCTCGGCGCGTGGCTGATTGGTGTGACTGGATGTTGCCCGAAGCTTGGAATATTGAGCACAATAGGCTTCACCACTATCATTTAGGGGAACCCCAGGATCCGGATCTAGTAGAGAGGAATCTTGATTTCCTTAGAAATATGGAAACTTCGATGGCTTTCAAGTACGCGCAAGTCCTCGCCTTTGTACCCATTTGGAAGTGGTTTTATTATGCCCCCAATACCTATAAAGAGCTTCAGATTGCAAAATTTAATATTGATGGCAAAAGTTTGCCAGCAGCAGCGAATCTAGAGGAGGCCATTACCCTCATCTCTCTATTTTTTCCAAAAAATGAAGCAGAAAAGGCAATGAGAGACGTTGTCAATCCAATTAGATTTGTGGCAAAGGTACTATCGCCATTTCTGCTAACTAGATTCATTCTCCTTCCAGCTCCTTTACTTTTGGTGCCTGAGTTTGGTTGGACTTTATTTGGCCATGCTATTGTGAATCTAGCTCTCGCAGAAATGCTCACAAACATTCATGGATTCATCACAATTGTTACAAACCATGCGGGTGATGACCTCTATAAATTTGATGATGAAGTGAAACCTAAGTCAGGTTCATTTTACGTTCGCCAAATTGTCTCCTCGGTAAACTTTGAAACAGGTACCGATCCAATTGACTTCAGCCACGGATGGTTGAACTATCAAATTGAACATCACGTTTGGCCTGATCTTTCCATGCTCCAGTATCAACGGGGTGCGCCACAGTTGAAGGCAATCTGCGAGAAGTATGGTGTTCCATATATCCAGGAAAATGTTTTCGAGCGCTTACGAAAAACGATCGATATTATGGTAGGAAAGACAAGTATGATGGATTTTCCAACATATTTAGAGCCCAAGAAGGACAAAGTTTTCCGTGGAATGGCGTGGAAGAGCACAAAAATGGAGCAATGAATGAGTAAAGAGATGAGATGATGCGCAAATACGAATGATACGATAATGTGAATAAATGTAAATGAATACAGTACAAACCAATTTTGAGTTTAAGACTATAACAATTGGAATTTTAATTGATCGTCAGTTTGATTTCTTGACATGAATGAACGCAACCTAAGTGCCTCTGCTACGGAAAGTTCTGCGTTTACAACCAGTTCAACGGTGGGAACATGACCGCCTATTGTTTCATCGTTCTTCTTAGTCAAAATTAGATATTTCAGCTTCTCCACGTTTCCATCCAATGGCTCTCCGTCTATATGTGTTATGACATCACCAATCCGTATTCCCGTGCTGCGTGCGAAATTTCTTTCGACACGAGATACTAAGACCCTTCTCCAAGGCACATTTGAATCTGGTGCGTGTTTATCTTCTAAACCCGGTTCCAGACCACGTAATACGTTCTCTGGTCCATCAAATTTTGAGCAATCTGTCTTGACATGGTGGCCCCAAATAGAGACCGACAATGTAGAGTATGCATCGCGGATGAGTTTACATCTATCCTCGTAGCTTAACTTGCTGTAACTTTGGTTATACTTGAGAAACGACAATGAATCTTCATCATCTGCGAATTGAATAGGACAATTCCGTTTATCATGCGGATCGAAATCTAATGTAATAGTAATGGCACGTGGCATTCGATATGGAAGTGGATACATTTTACTCCATTTTGTTCGTTCTTTCGCATCCTGCTCGAAACTTGATTGACCACTAGATCTTATGGGTATAGGCGTTGAGCTATACGTGTAGAATCCAGGAGCATTCTTTGATCTCTTATGCTTGAAAGGTTGTGAAGGTCGTTTTTGAGTGCTTGCGCTTGCGGTGGTACCTACTACTGGACGACGACTAGCAATTGGCGAAATGGATTTCTCATCACTATTGCCGACCTTTCTATGCATATCCCTTTTTATAGCATTCATTCTGATAATACTTGCAAATAATTGAGCAGCCTGGACTAGCTTGTCGGTGCACCCCGATGTCATCATATCAAGTACGTAGGCTCGTTCAGCTTCGGACATACAATGCTCAAGTCCCATGAATACCATATCATCTACATGATCATTCTTCTTTTTCATCAAATTTCGCTCAATTTTTAATTCTCGGTCCTCTTGTGTGTCGCAATTGTTTTCAAGATGGGCAGCTTTTGAATAGGAGCCTTCTCTCAGACTAGCACGTTGCATTTTGGCACTCAAGTATTGTACCTTAGCTCCAATTAGCTTCGACGGGTTATCATCTGAGATATTATGTTTTTTCCTCAATTCCTTCGCGTTCAATTCTGTATCTTTTATCCCCTGCAGTCTCTTCTGAATCTCCCCGTCCCTCAACACGAGAACATCCTGCAATCCTACAACAAAGGCTCCACGGCAACTAGGACACTGGGCTTTCGTAGTATATAAGTTCCCATCAGACGCCTCCTGAGGTCCTTCATTTGAGACAGACAGGAGATTGAATGTGCATGATTGGCACATGTTAAAACTACACATTTTGTTTTCGCACAAAAGAGGATACGATGTATCTTCTGGTGCCAAGTATTCAGAACAAATAGTACAAACATTAGGATCTAAAGAGAAGGATGCAGCTTCATCGGTTACATGTTTTGCGACCATTGAAATGGGCTCTTTTGTGGGCTCTTCTTCGCTTAATATTGGGTTCATATTAACTGCTTTCTCTTGTTGGTTTTACAACAACATTAAGCTGTCATCTAGTCGCTAGCTGGTCTTGTACCTTGTACTTCGGTTGAGGTCATCGTGCATCGTGCATCATCTCCTCTTCTCTCTTTTGCTTGATAGCTGATAGCTGATAGCTACCTAAGTTTAGACAGCACCACCACCAAAAGCACCAGTCAAATCCTCAATTTTGGATACAGTCCCGCTAAACACGGAATATTGACACAAACTTAGTATAATTTGTAAGGATACACTACATGATCATACTACCATGTTACTACGACCTTGCTACGACACTGTTGTAAGACTAACATGGTTCTTTTTTTATAAAGAGTCGCTAACTGTTCCATAGAGGGAGCGTTGAAAACAATTGAGAAGAGTTTCGAAGCACGTCATCGTCATCATGATTCAAGCTCCTGTTTCACATCCACTTCCATCGTTGACTTTCATCTGGTCTTAGCATCATCGCCGCTAAAGTTAATCCTGACATACAATAATATCGAATATTCAGAACAAAGAGCAAACTATTTACTATCTCAGATGTCCCAACGGTCATAAAATCCAATAATGAATACTGAAGAAAGAGTATCCTCAAGAAAAAGCCTAAAATGCCGTTACTGCATCAATTTCTTGCGCTGTACCAACTGGAACAACGATCTTCGTTCATCATCGGAGCTCGATTGGGCTTCATTCACAACGATCATTCTTTCCTGGACAAAAAATAAGCTAAACAATGTCTTCCAACGGAGCTTACGCTCGCTACACAGCTAATCAAGGCGGAAATAATCCATACGGTCAGTCAGGGTATGGAGGTGCAGGATCAGGAGATGGAGGAGGAGGATACGGAGGAGGATACGGATCCGGCTCTGCCCCTGGGTATGGCGGTGCTTCGTATTCTGGCGCTCCGACGTATCGTGGTCCTGCTGCTGCTGCCCATTCTTCGAACGATTATGCGCAGGTATGTAGAAGAAGATGATACTGAATGAATACACGATTGTTGTTGGGCGTTTAGCTATAACTTTGTGTCTAGAGCATTCTCTAGAAATTCAAAGATCGCAGCTAGCTTTTTTGGGATTACGATCAATGACTTTTTCCACCCCCAAGCAGCCCCAAGGTGAAATAGTCATGTTGCATTGAATAAATACCTCGCATGCTTACACTGTCTCTAACTTGGTTCACCATTTTCTGCAATAGCCATCAACTATGAATATGGAGGACTCCTCAGACTCAGAGGATAAGAGCAAACGAGGCAAACGCAGCATTGCACTCCAATCCCTCAATAAAAATGTTCTTATCTGGGCCGGATTCTTCACCGTATCACTATTCGTATACTTTCTCATGTCTGGCGGAGATTTCTCCTTCCTCATGACTTATGGCGCCATGTCTAGAATGTTTGGTTTCGGAATTCTCAACGTGAAAACATTCAAATCCCAACGAGCAACCGGTGTTTCAAAAAAGACCCTTCAACTCTACTGTATCGTGTTCTTCTTCCGCCTCACATCTATCATTAGGCATGAAGGATATTTACCCTATGATAAATCGGGAGATTGGTTGTATCACTTTATTGAAATCATGGCGCTCGTATTTACTGCCACAGCGCTGTACGGTTGCACTGTGCCCTTCAAATCGACATATCAGGCGGATTGTGATAAGTTTGGAGAATTTAATGTTCCACCTGGCTATGGAGCGGTCTACCTGGCAGCACCCATTTTGCTTGTGGCTATCTGTCTGCATCCAAATCTCAATGCAGACTGGTTAAGTGATGTCGCATGGACCTACGCCATGTATTTAGAATCCGTTGCTGTTATTCCACAGTTGTACATGTTTCAAAAGCAATCAAATGGAGTTGTCGAATTATTGACTGCCCACTTCGTTGCAGCGTTAGGATTTGGTCGTGTTATGGAATTCACTTTTTGGATTTATAGTTATCATGAGCTTGCTACTTCATCTGGATCGTCTTTACCTGGCTACATTGCAATCATTTCGCAGTTTGGTCAATTGGTTCTGATGGTTGATTTCTTTTGGTATTACATTACAGCAGTGAAGAACGCAACTCCCTTGGTTCTTCCATCTCAGTCTGGTGGAAATATGGTGTAAAATAAAGGCATGCACTGTGAGGACACACGTTTATAACAAAATCATCTTGTTTCGTATTAGTTGGATGGTTACGGATACGAATAGGAGGCTGCAACGCCAAATACGTAGACAGGTACGATTCAGATATGCAATGAAACATAGTTGCATGACATTAAATAGTTTTTGTTCTCCAAGAAGCATTGAAAGTTTAGAAAGCGATAAAGATCGGATTACATATTAATCTTTTCTAAATGCAATATTGGTCATTCAATATGCCTTGCATACCAAAATATGGTATATGTAGTTCCTTACTTGTAGTACCGATGTGGTTACTTGACCTAGACCTTTTGCCTTAGGGATAAGATTGCATGGCAAGAGAAACATGATATGGCCAGAAATGTAAAAGGGTGTAGTGTTTTATTGTAGGGACTTGTATCAAGACATCGTGATCCTTCTCAAACAAAGTGTACTTGGAGGTCAGATTTGGACTGTAGATTTTAGACTGGTTATCTTTTGCAAATACCATGCATGAAAGTGACAGTATAACTCAACGTCAGTGGGAAGTCATTCCGTGGATAATTATTGGATGGCAGACTTGACACAGCGGTCATATTACATATACGGCTGAAGACAAATAATACGTTCAAGAATACGCATACTGAGCTGAGAAGTATGGATATGTAGCTTCTAGAACTCAGTTGATTTTTTGGCTTTGTTAAATGATCTTTTCAAAGCGAAATTATATGTCAGCAAGCCTCCCTACTGTAAAAAGTAAATCAGCTGTCCGGAAAGTAACCACAGCCAAAGGATTCGCAAGGGATAGAAATAATATCTAGGTACCTCAATAGTATCGCAAATTTGCTGACGTTTAAAAAAAAGTGGTAGGGTAGAAAGTTGAAAGGTGACGTTGTCGTATTGCTTGTTTCTTGTCCACTAAAACAGGTTGAAGAGCCTTCGGGGACAATTTCGAAGTCATCCTGGTTAGATACTGATGCAGAGGAGGGCAAGGTAGAGAAGGGATTATTTGATAGAGTAGAGTACATTCCTAATGGTCAATGGGAGTATGCTTACAAAGAGTTACAAAGTATAATATGAAATCGAATTCCATGGTTTCTTCTACAGAGTATTTTGCTACCTCAGACCTCAGACTGAATCTTATTTAGAGCTTCAATGAGTTTCCAACGCCAACTTTTTTCATTTTGCTCCGTACATATCTATTACTGTCGATGGCGAGATTTTCATAGAAAGACACCAGAATAGTCATCATTCATACATCTGCAGCAAGTTAATCTATCAGGACGTACTCGGATGTATTCTGGCCAATACCGAAGATCTAAACCAAACGCCACACAAAGGTGTGATATTAAAAATCATCAGAGTCTCGTCGTGGTAACTATACTATTAAAGTTCATGTGTGGTAACGTGGACATAGTGTAGTGTACACACTTTCAAAAATATTGACAGTAGATGTATACGCATGTATTGCAGTTGATTGCAGTGTAGTCCTTTTGCTCCTACTGAATGTATATATAAAATTCACATTTTTGTCCTGATCGAAATACTTTATAAAAGAACATAGTCGATTGCACAAGGTTCCACTTCCCTGCCGAATTTATCATCTCTTCCAGAGGAAAATTTGATTGCTACCTCCTCCAATAACCAAATGGCTGTCATTTGAGATTTCAACTACATTTCCCAATTGATTATTTTCCACGCCTTCATATGTGCCTCCATTACGAAGAGGTGAACCAATCCGTACCCAATCCCCGTTGTTTAATTTTCGCACTACAACTTCACCGTCCCTTGTATTATGATTTGTACACCCAACTGCAACAACCATTCCGTTCCTCGACAAAGATACAGTCCATCCGTGAAAAGTACTACCTACTTGCTTCCAATCCATGCCAACAAAATAGAATATTGCTACATTGCCATCGATTTCGGAGCCAGGATCATGATGGCAGTCACTCCGTGACGACGAGTCACATGCCATGCTGCTCATTGAGGATACAATGCCAATGCCAATCTTACTACCATCACTACTCAGCGACAATGAACCCGTTTTTACCATGCCATCCCATTGTTCTGATGAGGCTACATCTAAACCTTTCTGTAACCATTCGCTATCTTGAAGGAGTTCAAATACTCTGGCGTAACCGAATTCGCCTTTCCCGACCATAGCCATAGTTCTGCCATCACCAGAAATGGCTGTTTTTATATATGGAGAGTGCATGTGAGGCCCTCCTTGAACAGAATTTCCAAGCAAAGACCATATCTGACTTGTGCTATTGAACGAAAATACGTCGACTCGCTCCAATCTACCACTTGATATGGCTTCGTTATCAATTGCAGATGCGACTGCAAGGATATTTCCATCGTCCGATAAATCAACACTTGCACCAAATAAATCTCCTGGTTGTCCGACCAGGTGATGCTCGCGTTTCTGAATTTTATTACCGTTTATTACATCATAAATTTCAACCTTTCCGCATAGATCATCGTGTTCGCTATTAGGACACGGATATCGTGGTGCCCCTATCGCAATGATGGATGAATCCTCTGAGATTGCCACGCAAGATCCAAACTGGATATCTGTGGACGATTCAGAGGATATGAAGGGTGCAAAACCTGCGTTCATATCAATTGGAGGCGGGTGTCCAGGTTCCCTTGGTGGCTCATTATCTGGAGGCTTTCCAAAGAGGTACACACCTCCGATACAATCTTTATTTCTCGAACCTCTCTCCCTGCACCGCCTGGTCTTCTCTGGAGCACCAATCAAATAGTGATCTCTTGAGACATGAACTGATTTACCGAATCCAGGATCACCATACCTTTCATTCACAAATCGTTTGCTTAATCGGTATGAATCTTGAACTCGA
>Ga0307978_1003741_pt1 | contig 10305 bp, 9 predicted proteins | sample OrgLakmetage1056_FD_203151 | JGI IMG/M metagenome (GOLD analysis project Ga0307978, IMG submission 203151) | Saline water microbial communities from Organic Lake, Antarctica - #1056 | ecosystem: Environmental > Aquatic > Non-marine Saline and Alkaline > Saline | place: Antarctica: Organic Lake...
CGTCGTTGTATGATGGTTGTACAGCCTTACCATCGCGTAAAGCCGAGTTTCTCCTTGAGCACGATTTCGGCCTCAGTCACCAAAGTGCCCGCATGCTGGCCCGAGGTGAACTTGGGCCGTATCTGCGCCATAGCTGCCCTTGGCTGTCTTCACGAGCAGCGGCAGCCCCTCGTCTTCGTCCTCGTTTACAACAACAACTGCCTGAATTGAGAATTCGTAGTTTTATACGTAAGATCTCTCTTGCTTTGATTGGGCAACGTTTCTGCGGACCGACGTTGGCTCAGAATTAATTTGCGTTTAAGAAAAAATACTTAGTTTGGCTTTCGGGTGCCGCCGATAGCTTCTTGGGCGTGAAGAGGGGCTGCAGCCATGGCACAAAACGGCCCGGAAGTCAAGAGAACTTGTGCTGGATTAGGCTTTTCGAAGTGCCAAGCGCCATGCCTCGGTACTTGCATGCCGGCGCAGTGGATGTCGGTAAGTCTACCTCGGTATCAAAAGCATGCTGCAAGATGACTAAAGCCGGTCTGAATCAAATCTGAATTTCATGAAGGCTTTGCTCGACAAGGCTACTACGATATCTCTTTTTATAGTTTTTTTTAATCAGCCTCAGATCTTGAAGTAATTGTACTTTAAATTGGTGTGAGATGCCTAGCTCGGTAAATTATGTAGACTGAGCCGATTTCTTCCCACTACTCGCAGTGTGTGATGAACGGACAAACAAGGTCGTCAGTGTCATGGAAGCTACAGGGCCCAGGCACCCGCAGCATGATCGAAGGACCTGCGGGCTTGAAAGCAAACGCACATAAAGCTTTGACGCAAGAGCTTGTCAAGACCTTTCCGAACTTCGAGTTAAAGGTATGTTTACTTTTGAGCTTTACAATTTCTTTCTTGGCGAAGCAAGAAACCTCAAGAGATTGAGAGTCAGGTGATTTCAAGTTACACCGCTTTCGGTTTTATGTTGTTATTGTTGCGCCTCTAGACATTCACGTTTGCGTTCACGGCGGACGAGCAAAGCTTCAAGTACTACTTTTACACGCCCAATTTTCAGTGGATCGACGTTTTGACGGGCACCATCAAATGGAACGGCGATTTTGGCGAAGCGAAATTTCAGTCCAGAAGCAGCGCCATTTGCCCTGCGAGCTGCCCGGGGGCGTTCTGTTGCAGCGCTGCCCTCTGTTGCGTGCCCTTTCTGGACCATGGCAAGAACAAGGAACATCTGGAACAGCTGAAGGAAGCTCTCGATAAGGTACTAGTACTTGCATGTTCTTATTCTATTCCCCTAGCAACTAACTGAATATCCAATTATTTTGGCCTCCTGATTGATTCAGCAAGCTCGTTTCTCATTATGAAGCTATGTCGTTCGTTTTATTTTCGTGTATATGCCCTCACGACTAGGCGGGAATCCGAGTCGATGACTGGGTGCCTGAGGAGGAGGCGGGAGGTGCGCCATCGGACGAAGCCATGGTCCGTTAAAAAGAAGTGTATTGCAGAGCAGCCTGAACGTTTAGTTTGGAGTCTCACGCAAAATATGAAGGCATGTTTATGCCGAACAACGCCGATTGAGTCCGATACAGGTGGTTGCACGTATTGAAGGTGCGCGGCGTAAGGAAGCCTAAACCAGCTGTTTTTTTCTTATATCCGAAACAACAGACCTGTTTTTACAAGTGAACGCATAGGCAATGCGTTGTGTTTGTTGCTTTGCCAGCTGCCACTGCCAATCGGATATTGAGCTGCCTGTCGACTGCCGAGAGAATAAGTGGCCATCTCAGCACTAAAGAAAAGCAAAAAAAAAAACTGACGAATATCGATCTACTTATATCGAACTCACCCGCCTGCCTTGGCTGGGTATTACGATAAATCGTATCATCAAAATTTGCCGTGTTTTTCGTTATTTCGCTGAATAACGCCCGATTTCGCGTTATTTCGGCGTTATTGCGTGCTCTCTTTTGACGAAATCGAAACGAAATCTCGTATCGTTTATGAAAAACGGGCGTAATCCTCAGCCAAGGTAATAAAAGAGATGGCCATGCCGACTCCTTGTTTCCGAACTCGGTGTTAGTGTTGTCAACTAGATATATAATTAATCTAGCATTTCATTCGAAAAAAATGGTTTTCAAATATCAAACAAAGAACAAAGGGCCCCGGGGGTCAGTTTTTATTGCACTTGCCTTGCCTCTTGCTATTGCCCTTGCCCTCTTGCTTGAAATCGAAATGGCAAATGGCTAAGGCTAAGGATGGGGGTTCAAAACGCCTTTCAGCAAACTGCTTTGCATTCATCTTCGTGTTTGTGTCGGCCTTGTTATTGGCCTCGGTCTTGGTCCTGGTCTTGTCCTGGTCTCGGTGCTTCGTGCTTGGTGCTTGTTGCGGCTTGAAAACAAGTGGTTGGTATCGGAGGTTGGTCTTGATGTCTTGATGTTTGTTTGTTGCATCATTTTGGACTCAAGATCGCATCTTGGTCTGAATTTTCAGGGGTCCATGAATGAAGACATGAAGATGGCGCAGAGAATACTCAGAAGTGTGTGCTGGGCTTTCCTACTCCTGCGTTGGACGCGCGCAGAATACACATGCGGCACAGACAATTGCTGGAATGCTGAAGGCAACTGCTGCCGTGATACCAGCCTGCTCTACTCGGGCCGTAAGTCAGGCGCTTTCCTGATGCAACATATCAAACATGAAAAGAGAGTCTTCACTAGGACCGCTGTTGATTGCGTTAACGCTTATCGCGCGCTCTTTTTACATAGGTGACGAAATTGATGCACTGGCTCAGTTCTTCGAGGTGCGAACGCGTTATTGATAGTCTAGATTCTTCGGTCGAAAGGCTTGCACAATTTTCTATCATTCGTTCCAACAGTCGTTGGCACCACACCCCCATACTCCCCCTTTCTCGTTGCCCTAGTTACGACATCTTGAAGTGAATTGAGTCTACACACTCATGATTTCTCCCGTACTTTCCTTCTCTTTTGCTATCCAAATCCTGAGCAGTCATGCAACGGGCAGCACTGGGAGAACTACCGCAACTGGTGCGCAGGGAAAGCCATTCGCCTCCGAACAGAGAGCGACGACTTGGGCCAGCTCAACGCCCAATGCGAAGACGGAGTGATCACTGACCCATGCACTGGAGTAGTGGTCCAATACCCGGACGGATGGACGGGCAACCCAAGTGGAGATGGCAAGTTGTGGACTGGCCTAAGCTGCACCGGTGCCTACGTTGTCGACGAAGTGGTTTTCAAATCCCCACAATACAACATTTCCGGAGACTTGGACGAGTGTGCCGGCAACTTTTCAGCGCTTAGCGCGGTAAGCAACGTGGATTTGAGCGGTTTAACCGCTGTCTACGGTGGGGTGCCTGCGTCGTTTGGTGCCATGCCCAGTTTGACGACCCTGAGCCTCGTCAGCATGGCCTTGGACGGCACCATCAGCGAAGGGCCCGAACCTGCACGGCACTATTCCTTCGGACTTGGGCCTGCTGACGGGTCTGTCGTCGCTCCAGCTCGATTCTATGGCCCTGTCTGGGCCGGTGCCTTCTGAACTGGGCCTCCTGACGGCCCTCACGTCGCTGTCGCTGAAGGACAACTACGCGTTGTCGGGTACTTTGCCCCAAGAGCTGAGCGGGCTCACCAACCTCGCCACGTTATACGTCCAGAACAACGCGTTCACGGGCCCTCTGCCGTCCTTTGCCAATGCTTCCGGGCTCTACGACTTCCGAGCGCACAAAAACCAGCGGCTCACGGGCCCACTGCCCGAGGACTTTTTGCTGGCGGCCAGTGGCGACGCCACGGGCGCTGCTCGGATCATGCTGCACTACAACCGCATCACGGGCACCTTGCCAGCGCACTTGGGCAACTTTGCGTCCTTGTCGCGGTTCAGCGTGAACTACAACAATTTCACGGGCTTTGTGCCGGACGTGGAGGCGACCTCAAAGGTGGAGCTCGAAGGCACCGGCAACGAATGGGTAAGCGCGAGCCAATGAGATTTGCTACTGTACATGTACATAGGTCTATGTATTTGCATTCGTAGTCTGTACACATGTGCTCGTATACTTGATCCTTGTAATTCTTGAGCGCGCATGAGGGATTGTATACTTTGAATGGGAAATGATTTTGTTTTGTATTCCCTTTTCTTTTTCTCCTTTTTTCTCTTCCTTCTCTTCCTTCTCTTACTTCATTGGTGGTATCTGTTACCTCGCGCAGCTCTGCCCCTTTCCCAGCGCCACGTCCAGCGTGCTCGCCAATGCCCTTCTCGCGGTCTCGTGCACGTGCCCAGCGGGGTCTTCTTGCCGTGGAGGCCTCTGCCGCGACACTTGCGCCACCTGCCCCGACGGAGCATTCTCCAACACGACGGACGTGGCCATCGATTGCACACAATGCCCCGCGGGACGGGCTAGCGACACCTTGAATGGAGTCTCCACCAACAGTGCTACCACTACAGGTGGAGAGACGGCTCTCTACAGCGGTGGCGCCACGGCGTGTGGGCTGTGCCGCCCGGGATACTTCAGCCCTTCCCCAGGGCTCGCGGCGTGTGAAACTTGTTCGCCCGGACAGTTCTGCGCTACCTCAGGACTGGTTGTCGCCTCAACCTGCCCTGCGGGGACCTATTCTGGAGCAGCTGCCGTTGCCTGCACCCCTTGTGCCGCGGGTACCTACCAAGCGTCGTCGGGCCAATCTGCGTGCACCGAATGCAGCGCGGGCAGCTACTGCCCTACCACCGGCCTCACCGCGCAAATCACCTGCGCAGAAGGCTCCACTTCTAATAGTGGGGCTACGGCTTGCGTGCCGAACCCCACTCCAGAGCCCACGCCGGTGCCCACCTCGGTCCCCACCATGCTGCCTAGCCGCCCCACGCAAGTGCCCACGTATGCACCTACCCTAGAGCCCACTCTGGAGCCCACTCCACAGCCGACCCCAACGCCTTCTGCCGCACCGTCGTCGTTGCCAAGTATCGTGCCCACGCTGGTGCCTTCGACATCTGACACTGTGGTGCTTGTGGTAACCTTAGCTTTGACGGCTGATGCTGCGTCCTCAGTCACGGAAGATGGTGTCCGAGCAGCTGTCGCAGGTTACCTGGGTGGTGCTTCTACAGTGCGTGCTTTGAGCTTGAACTATGCAGCCTCTAGACGCCGGCGTCGCCTTCAAGACGGTTCTGAAGAAGAGGAGCACCTGGACGAATCGGACCATCTCGAGTCCTCGTCTTCGATTTCTTCTCGTGCTCTTCCTCCCATGATGCCCCGCATGCTGGGGACTTCAACGGCTAGTTTCGAAGTGGTGGGCTCGCTCGCTGCTTTGGGGTACACCGACGCAGGGAGCTTTGAAGCAGCCGTAAGCAGCAGTTTGAGCAACGCAATCAACGACGGCAGCATCACCGCAAGCTTGCAAACGACCTGCGGTTGCACGAGCGTAGCTGCAGCGTCCGTCACAGTGGCGGCTTTGTTAGGTTACCCTACACTGCAGCCGACGCCTCTGCCGACCCCCAACCCTACTCCTGCTTGTGGAGTGGGGCAATACTATTCCACCGCGGATCTGGCCTGTGCGACCTGCCCTGGGGGGCGGTACCAAAGCAAGAGCAACTTGCCGTCGTCCTCGTGCATGCCCTGTGGTGTCGGGGCGTACAGTGCTGCGGGCGCAGCGAATTGCACTCTGTGTGCACCGGGGGCCTTCGCGAGTGACGAAGTCTCGACATCCTGCGCGCCGTGCGCCAGTGGAAGCTTCAGTGCCAGTGCAGGCGCTGCTAGTTGCACTAGTTGTGATGGCGGATACTTCGCAGATGAGGTACGTCAGGGGGGTGTGACATTTTTGTAAAAAAGGGCTGTAGGTGCGGACTTTTTTTCTTCTGTTTTCTTTCAAGCCTATTTTGACACTTTGGAGTATGCTTCGCGTCTAGTTTCTTCTTTGTCATTGTTAGAAAATAATTTTAGATTGACCCTATGCCCATATACATCTGTGTTGTGTCTGTTCTTCCTTTTAATGCATGCAGGTGGGTTCCACGGAGTGCACGAAATGTCCCAACGGCACGGCATCCAGAACCGACAAAAGTGCGTGCAACGTTTGTGCTCCGGGATCGTTTGCGACATCGGGTGCAGCTGCCGTTGCATCCACTGCTACTGCCTCCTCTGGCTGCACGGCCTGCCCCAGCGGCAAGTACCAGCCCGACGCGCATCAGAGCGCATGCCTGGCGTGCGAGTCGAAATCGGATGACGCCACTTTGTACGCGGCTTCGGGCATCAACGCCACGGCGGGCACCGGCGCGACCATTTGTGAAGCCACTTCCGTCGACAACCTTTTCCTAAACGAGCCGTGGGTGCGCACCGCTGCGGCGGGCGTAGCCCTAATTCTGGCGTGTGCGCTGGTGTGCTGCGTGTGCGGCCGTTGCTTCACCTCTACCACCGCGGGCAAACGCTGCGCCCGTCGCTTTTGCGGCTACCGCGGCAATGGCGACGGCTTTGACACGTCCGACTCTTCCTCCAGCGACGAGGATTGCGAGAACGACGACGACGGGAGCCTGTACTTGTCACGGCGACGCGAGGGCCGGTACATGGTCACCTCCAAAGTCCTCGAGGTGTTCGAGACCCCAAACTTGAATGCAAGGCGCGTCGGGCCCCCCAAGGAGAGGGGGGATTTGTTGGTAGTGGAGGCCAACAGCGACGACTGGCTTCTGCTGGCTGATGACGAAGGCTGGGTGTTGGGTTTTCATCCTACCCGCGGCGCGCGTGTGGCGAAGCTGCGGAACCGGCCCTCTCCCCGCACGGGCAAAGCCACCAAGACCTTTCGGAGCACGGTGCACGAACACATTCGCCAACAAAAGCGCCAGAGCCATGCAAGCAAGCTCAACAGCAGCAGCTCCAGCACCAATTTGACGTCCCAGAACGGCAGCATTGGCGGTGGCCGCGGTCCACGAAGCGCGATGCGCCGGGCCTCAGCTTTCGGAGAAAGGCTGCTGGCCCAGAGCAATTTGGCATACCGGCCAGAAGTGAAACGCACCGACGCCACCACGGCTACAGGGGGTGGTGGAAGCGGAAATGGGAATGGTTCCCGGGCCTATTATGCGGTCGTCGTGGAAGACGGCGACTTGCTGACTTTAGGTGGCGCCCCACCACCACCTCCGGGAAGCCGAAGCCGCACCAGGAGCGTTGCGAGCAGCGACCACGATGGTTTGTCGCACTTCAAGAGAGCTGCTCAGATGCGAGCGGCGGCGGCGAACGTGCCGCAGCCGCCAAGTTCAGTCAACCCGTACAAGCTGATGCCCACGCAAGTGTTTTCGGGCTCCGACGACGTGCTGCTCGAAGACGCGCCGCTGCCTCCACCGCGGCCGCCGGGCAACCCGCCTCGCATGGTGCCGCGCGAACTCTTCGAAGACGGCCAACAAACCACGTGAGTGAACTCGAATCCAAATTGTTATCTAGAAGTAACATGCATTGCGGCATGCTTGCGCGGTTGGTTTCATGCTGCTGCACATTTGTTTTTACTTTTCGAGAGGAATCTTTCTTAAAAACATAAGTTGACCCAACCCTTTCATGTCTCATTTGCCCACCCTCACATTCACACACTTACACTGCCTCTCTCTCTTTTTTTTCATGTACCCACAACAGGTACGAAGTCCAGTACCACAAAGTGCGCGTCCGGGAAGAGCCGACTCTGAAAGCCAAACCCGTGGGTATACGCCAGAAAGGAGACATCGTAGTGGCGGAAGCCGAAAACCGGTTCTGGGTGAGAGTAGCTCCCAACCCGCACAAAAACCAAAAAGGCGGCTGGATGCTCCGGGACCAGAAAGGGTTCGGCCCTTTGCTGCAGCTGGTGGCGGTGGAAGTGTGGCGGGAGTACCGGGACCCTGCGTCGGGGAAACCGTATTGGGTCAACAAGGCCACCAAAGAGACCACCTGGCGCCACCCAGACAAGCGCCCGCCGAAGCTGCCCCCGCCCACCACCCTTCACGACGAGGACGCGCTGACGGTGGCGAACCCCATGCTGGCAGCCAAGAGAAACGCGTCCTTTGCCGTTGGCGCGAGCGGCTACCTCCGCCGTGGCAGCGGCAGTGGTTTGAGTACGGTTGGGCGGCGGCGGCTGCAGGAGCAGCAAAAGAGAGCGCAAACGCCGCCACGAGACTCCCCAACGTCGCCGCCCGAGCAAGCACAAAGCACCACCACAGGAACTGGCGAAACGCACAGCGGCAGCAGCGGCGGAACGCGTTCGTCTTTCTGGCCGCAAGGCAGCACTCCTACAGGCTCCGACGGTGGCCTGTCGGAATCTGAAAGCCGAGACAACAATAGAAGTGGCTGCACGTCGCCGACAGCATCGTCGCCGTCGTCGTTCTTCGCCTCGCCTACTTCTTTCACGGCACCGGGACTGTTACCGCCGGCTCCGCCTTCGGCAGTGGCGGAGGCTAACGCAAGGCGCGCGGCTCAAGAAGAGCAGCAAGGAAAAGAAGGAGACGAAGGAGCAGAAGAGCCTCGAGTCATCAAACCGCAGGCGCGGCGGGCGAGCTTTTCCGAGCAATTCACAGATAGTTTGGCCGGTGCTGTGGGTTCTTTGGGCGAGGGGTTCAACGCTTTCACGGCTCAATCGAGCAGCCGAAGCGACGCAGCCAATGAAAGCAGCAACGACAACAACAGCAGCAGTGGAGTTGACTTGATGTCGAGTCTGTACACGTTCAGTGGACTCTCTGGAGATGGCGCTAGTAGCGCACCCCTGACGCACGGTACAGAAATGGGCGCGAAAACAGTCGAGGTTGCCGGCCCTGACGATTTAGCCAATCAGACTCCACCATTGTTGCCTTGGCAAGCAGTCGCAACACCGGATGGGGCACTGTATTACCACAACACGGAAACTGGAGAAACGTCTTGGGAATTGCCTGGTGCGCGCGAGGAAATGTCCCCGAATACCGGCGTGTCTCTGTGAGATTTCGAAAGCGCTTCACGCGCCACCCCCCTTGATCGGAGGGAAGACGCCAGATAGAGCCTTCTGGAACGCGCAGATACATGCCACAAGTACAAACACAGATCACCTCTGAGAGCGTACTATTTCTGCCCTTGTCTTTCTTTACACCGGGGGAGTATAATCTAATCCAATCCCCAGCGATTTTGACACAAGGGCCATCTTGTTGTAATATTTGGAGCTCCATCGAAGCTTGTGACCAATTGGACCATAAATAAATCGCGTCTATGATGCGAAATGGCCAATAATGCGCAAAATTTCCGCTTATACGAAAAGTGGCCCCCTTTAGCTTATTTAGCTGCCAGTTAGACCCACGCGTGATTCACGTGTGGAGGCTTAAATTCACTTCAAGCGTGATTTACGCGTGATTCACGCGCTGTATACATACAGTAGATACCTCAAATATGCGGGGTATAGGGGGGTTTGGTGTTCTTTGGTGCTTTGGTGGTGCTGTGCTGGTGCGCTGTGTGTTGTGTTGTGTCGTTGCGCTGTAGACCTACAAATGTTTCGTGTATCTTCCTACTTCCTCCCCTCTCTTTGCACTCTCCTTTAGAGTGCACTTCAATTCAGCTGCGGTGCTCGTCGCCAGTGGTGTGTGCATTTCTCATTTGGCCTTCGCTCTTCACGCGCCACCAGGTTCGTTGTCGGCAGCCTTCATTATCATGGGGCGCGCTTGAGCACTAGTCGCGGCAATGATGGCAACGTAAGTGGTATCGTTGATGTAGAGCGGTTCGTAAATGGCCTCCATGTTTTCTGCGTCTGAAATTTCGTCATCATGGCGGCCTGACATGAGCTCGCATACAAAAACCCAGCCTTTCATGTTGCCGTAGCCCCTAGTACTGGACCATTCGAGATCAACCACGATGCGCCACTCGTCCAGTTCGGCATCAAACACGACCATCCCAATGTATCCATCCCAATGTATTTGGTGGCAAGTCTGAAGCGGAAAGTGGAATCAGCGGTCTTGGCGGTAGTCAACAGCGCCTCCTCCCAATCTTCGATGTATGCGTGGAAGGCATTCTCATGGGTGTCATTCACTATAGTGCGCGCAATAGGCGTGACGGTCTGGACGCCTGGGTCAACGAAGTCTTCCAGATCCCAGTATTTATCAGGCAAAAAAACCTGTACTGACCGTTTATTTCCAAAAATGGGTGAATGCCGGGAGGTGTTGGGCGGCGGACCAGCACCTCCTTCGAAGCTATAAATGATTCGAGTGCAACCGGGATCTCAAACTTAGTGAGGTAAGGTGTTTAGAGTATCGCCGGTCGTTTACGACCCGTCGTGCAATTTTCACCTCTTCATCACGTTCGAGGCGTCAATTTTGGCGCAGCATCCACCGCACGGGCTTGTAGTTGCGTCGCCTTGAAGTGTAACGCGGCAT
>Ga0307978_1003742_pt1 | contig 10304 bp, 12 predicted proteins | sample OrgLakmetage1056_FD_203151 | JGI IMG/M metagenome (GOLD analysis project Ga0307978, IMG submission 203151) | Saline water microbial communities from Organic Lake, Antarctica - #1056 | ecosystem: Environmental > Aquatic > Non-marine Saline and Alkaline > Saline | place: Antarctica: Organic Lake...
ACTACGACCATCTGCCAAAGCATCTTGCAGCAGCTTTCCGTGGTCTTTCCACTACTTACCCATAAACTAAGTAGTTCATCTTTAGGATTGACATCGTTTCATCAATAGAACTACTTAGTCCCCCCAAGCCTTTCAACCTCCATCACTTCTTAGTGCCTCTTGACACACCTTCTTACACGTATACGATAGTCGTTCACACCCTTAGATTTGCCTGACTACATGGAAACGCACCTTGCAGAAGAGGATTTTTTAGACTAGCTACTTAATCCCACTTTGTTTGCGTATTCAGCGATAACTTGGCAAGGCGACTGTGGACGAGCATTTCGCTCCAGACAACAAAAGACTCGAAGATGTCACTCAAACAGAGGCAAACCATCCAGGCTTGTGACAGATCTGCTTACAGTATGGCCTGGTTTTTAGGCAGCTGACCGCGGTCATATACGCGCTGGTGCTGCTAGATAACGCTCCCACGAAGTCCAGAGCCAGCCAACAGCCTTTACCAGCAGTCAGTGCAATGTGACTCACTCCCGAGACCTCATGCAAAGTTGAACCGACCGTGGCCGCCACATCCGCTTTGGTCAAGATGCCAAAATTGGTAGCTCGGCCGAGTTGGACACGGCCTGACGCGAACGTAGAGGAGTCGTAGAGGATTCCTACGCGAACGCAGAGGCGAGTAGAATAAACAAGGGGACAGGAATGAAGGAGCATCGTGATGGCTGGATGGATAATTGGCAATGGATTGCGTTTCGCGGTGGACTTGGCTTTGTGATTTCTCTCGCACCAGCCAGTTATATGACCTGTCGCGTTGCTGCACGGGGAAAAGGCACCGTGAGCACATATGGAGCATCGATCAACTACTAGACTACAGCGACAGCAAGCGGCGTTAGAACTCTTGCTAAAAGTATGACGGCCCCATTGGCTAATACCGCCGACGGACCACTCGTCGTGATCGCAACTCATATTCAGCCGGAGCCAGGAATCGGCGACGAGAGTTGTTGTTTAGTGCAACCGGTCTAACATCTGCAGCCGCAGCAACTTCTGGATTCTCAATGTTTCTTTCAACTTCATCACCAGCCCTGGGAACACCATGACCATTCGTATCAGCCTCATTCATTGGGCCTTTCTCCATCATGTCCTCCTCGAGTCCTCTAGCGAATTCATTATCACTGGAAGTGGAGGAATCGCTGACATGAGCGGTCCCCTGAAAAAAAGATGTGTCGAAGCAAGGTTGGTTCATAATCGCAATGAGGCTACCGCGCCCCTCGTCATCCAACCGGCCAAACCGCAAGTCAACCGCCGTTGGATCAATGCGAAAGGCACCCAATCGACGACCGAGAACGTGGCGGAACTCTCCTACGTGTTGGGATGTTAGAATAGATGGACAATCGCAGCTAAGACGGCACTACCAATGCACAATTCAAGAATCTTGGCGCTGTTTCCACTATTCATGAGAACTACCAACGTCTCTTTCATGCGACGTTCCCGATCTTGTCTGTCCATCTTCAACGAATGCTTCTGCTCTTGTCGTTCTCGACGTAGTGTGAATCCTCGCTGTGTGCGCTGCTCCTCCGCAACCCAATTCAAAGCTCCAAAATGAACGTGCCTGTTTGCAATAGTAGCCATCGTGTTTTGTGCTGCTGTGCGTTTGCTTCGTCTTCTTATTCGGTGCTCTCTGCAGTCGTGCGCAGTTTTGTCGATTCGGACCCGGATGCATGTTACGGTACTCCGCACTCTACTGGCACCAGGTATCATGCATCATTACAGTACTAATAACTCTCGTGCGTATCTACTAGAGTACGTACGGGTACACTGAAGCACATAGCACATAGCACTGGTAATGCACTGATGGAGGGCCCAGCTGTGGAAATTCCGGATCCCGCGCGAAAGCCCGCTAACCTTGATCGACGGGAGAGGCAAATGATGGAGGCCCACCCACGCGAGGATTACAAGCTCAAGCCACTGGTAACGGACGCTTTGAAGCGATCAGCAGATTCCACAACGCACTCTGTCCATTGTATATCTGGTATTCAAACGCGACGAATACAGCAACAATGCTCGAATATACTCCATGAATTATATGTAGCTGTGGCTTCTACTACAGAACCGACGATTTTTCTGATAGTGGACCGCAAAAAGAGCAGGTAGCTAGAGTAGCTAAAGATAAAGTAAAGATATGAATAGGTTGGCATCAACATAGACTTTACATGAAATAATGGTCTACGCCAGCGAGTTGGTGCCGGAAGAACCGTCCGAACTCGAAGAAACGGAACTAGATGACGAACCCGAGCGACGAGCCACAAAAAGACCAACGACCAAGGCAGCGCCAACAACAAGTGCAATCAAAGCAGTCTGTCCAGGGGAGACACCTGAAGAGCTTGTAGACGCGCCATTGCCCTCGATAGGCGGTGTGCCACTGTCCGGCGTTTCCTCCAAGGTAGTCGGCGAGCTGGACGGCGCAAAAGATGAAGAAGTAGCCGGGCTGGGAGCTGAGCTGTCCTCGTCTTCGACAACAGGAGGCAGCAGAGGCAAACCCAGAGGCGGCTCCGTTGTGTCGCAATCGCCTACTATAGTACCGGGAGATCCACAAGAGCACACCTTGGCGTGAGCGGACAGGTACTGTCGAGCCGTAGGAACAAGGGGAAATGCCACATAGCTCTCAGTGGCCCAAATCTTGGAGCGAAACGAACCCTCATCGTTATCGTCGTTGAAGCCAAAGCTGCTAAAGAGGTCGCCATCGGCGGTCTCTACGCCCAAGGAGTACTGTCCGGGAGACCTCTTGAAGTTGTCCATATTGCCATTGTCGCATGTACCGTCCGTCAAGTGGAGACCCTTGTCGTTATATGGGCACTTGCCAGCGTACAAGTGGAAATCAGATCCGCCATATTCTAAACCAAAGTACCAGTCGACAGAAGTGTAGGAAATAAGGAGCTCACCCACAGTATGTTCCCTGTTTTCAAAATCACATTGCCCGGCACCTGCATACACGGGACACGCCAAGGTATCTCCCCCAGCCAAGTCGAGTCCCTCGAGGTCGATGTTCCAGCCCCAAGGACCGCCTCCGTTGTTCATGCCGTTGCCTCCCATCAAGCGACGAGTGTCGTCAGGGATAAAGCAAGTGGAACGGCCGGGACAGTATGCATAGGCAGTCTGACAACCGATATCCAGCGGAGGCATGGACATGATCATTTCAGTGCCAGGAACTTGCATGCTCAGACTCAGATTCACTCTCATTTCGCCAAAGGAACCGGCGAGCTCGCGCATGGCACTGCAACGGGAAGAAATGAAAGCGTCGTGTTAGTACAAAATGTAAAGAGAGAGAGAGAGAGAGCAACATCGCTTTGTATCTTTCGTGTCTAGGTATCGGTTGGGTACTTACGCGGAAGCATCGTTGCGGTGGTACGTGGATCGACCAAACGCCATGGTAGGTTGGTGCTTCGGCGTATTGCTCGTGAGGTTCATACGGAGAAGACTCGGGCGAGCCGACGCGAAAGGGGTGATACTGAGGAAAAGAATGACACTGTTCATTGTAAAAATCATTGTACTGTTCTTGGATCTGGTGCTGAGAAAAGTGTTGGATCGAAAGTCGTTGTCTCGTGGTGTGTGTGTGTGCTGAAAGTTGATTTTGTGAGACAATCGGCATGTCATTCAGGAAAATCCATCGTGGAATAGGTGAAAGCGGTCGACTGAGTAGTGTGGACTCGGTAACGATTTGTCGCGAAGGAGGTGCATGCATCCAATTCCATCCATCGGTTTTGTTTCTGGCCTATCTAGCTGCAGCGCTGCAGTCACACGGCTGCACCTCGCCCGGTGTTTTTATCGAATCGAGCACGCGGCTCATTTTCGACAGCATAGCAGCTATATTCGTTCGACGCACTGCATCTCTATCGATCAAAACAAGGTGATGCCCTCTACAGTTTTCTCGTGCCTGGGACAATATCAGGATCAGGAGGTCTCTCCGACACCTCGGCTTCCCGCGCTTTTAATATTCACCACCATCATCATGGTCGTCGATCCAGAATTCCGAGAAAATGAGAAAGTTGTAATGGATTATGGTGGTTGGTGTACATTTCATTTTTAGTCGAGCGAGTCAAACTATCTCATAAGGCTAAGGCAAAAGGCGGCACAATAAAAAGTGTCCAGATTTTTACTTTGCTGTCCGCAATCGATCGCTCCAGACCATGATCATGATGGCACCACCACGAGCATCTCAGCTCTTATCCGTACGACGCCTGCTCCAACAAGGCAGACCGACTCCAGCATCCTTATTTACGATCAGAAAAAATTTCACGACATCGCTTTCGACCGCCAATCGTGCCCTTACGACTCAGCGACACAGCGCGTTGGCGTCCGAGAGGCGCATCATCATCGCGCCCATCATCGCTCGCCCTCGTTATTCTCCAGGGCCCACCCAGACTATCCGGTCCTCGCTGAGTACCAATACCAGTACTACAGCTAATACTGATACTGATGCGGCTATAGACGATACGAAAGACGAATATGCGCCGGCGGGAGACTTGTTTGATCCTGCCAAAGAGATTGGACCGAATCTGACTGGACAAACGGCAAGCATCCAAAGAAGTTTTGGTCCGCGTTCCAACTCGCAAGCCATGCTGGCTTGTGGCGGCGAAGCTCTGGCGGCGCACGCTAGCTTCGATCCGGATTACGCTCGTGCTCAGGGCTGGATTCGTCATCACGCGGTTGGACCGGCTGTTCTTTCAAACGTGCTAGTGACGGGCCTGGTGGGTGCGTTGGTGGAAGCCACGTTTCCAGAGGCGATTCCAGTATCGAGCTTTATGAAGCAACTGCGACCACTTATTGTGGGTGTCTCTGTTAATGCCAAGATTCAAGTAGAGGAAGTTTTGGATACCAATCGCCATGAGAAGGACTCTGGCAAGGAACGAGAACGCCCGGCACGGGGAGAGGAAGATCGATACGATCGCCGGTATGGATACCAGGTGAATCTGAAGACGCAGGTTTCCCGGGTGAGAGACGATGCAGTAATTGCCGAAGGAAAGCATTCGATTTGGATTCCGGATTATCTGCGAATGTAAATGCAATACCGTTACTACAGTATAGATATTTCACTACCATCGTGTTTGCTCTCCTCCAATCTATCACAGTCAAGTGGTTACGAAACTATATACTACTACCAGTACTCGGAGGATCATTTAGTAGAGACGAATACCTTCTCTGTGTCCCTCTCGTTATGCACAAGAACTTCTAGTTGACCTCTTCCAAGTCGGGAAGGTCGTCCTCGCCATCTTCGTCGTCCTCGCCATCCTCAAAGTCGCCCTCTCCTCCTGGAGCACCGCCCATGCCACCCATTTGCTTCATCATGGCTTCCATATCCATACCCGGGGGAATACCGCCGCCACCTCCTGAAGGACCGCCCATGCCAGCCATGCCAGGCATGCCGCCGCCTCCCATGCCACCCATTTGTGCCATCAAGGATTCCATATCCATACCCGGTGGCATGCCGCCACCTCCTGGAGGACCGCCCATGCCAGGCATACCGCCGCCTCCCATGCCACCCATACCTCCCATTCCCGGAGGCATGCCGCCCATACCACTGCCGCCTTCTAGCGCATTCATGTCGAAACCTTCCTCTTCCTCATCTTCGTCCACGTAACGATCCCAATCAATCTTGACTTGATTCTTTTCCAAAGTCTTGTCCTTCAAGAGTCGGGGCCAGAACTCCTCCCTGTCATCTTCCGCCTTGACAATATACATTTGGACGCTGCGAGGGAGCACCTTGTAGGTCGAGTCTTTTGCGTCGACGCCCTTGAAGAACTCAATGTTTACGCTGTAGTCCTTGGTTCCAGACTTTCCCTTGAACTGCAGCTCCTTGTCCGACAGGTTAATGGTCTCTTCCTTGACATCTGTTGGAATTGTTCGCGTGAGAAATTGTGTGTGAGTGAGTGAGGTTTGAAACGACGCCGTGGGAATGCCTTTGTGGTGCTGTCTGTGAAAGGTTGTGCTATGCTATGCTAGCGTGTGTCGTGTGGAATGTGTTGCGACGATCGAACTGAAATGAAATGAAAACTTACCTGGGATCGCAATCGTCAAATACAAGGAGTCATTTCGCTGGGCCCACTTGATGGGTGCTGTCTTGACTTCTGTCATGGTACTGCTAGCTGTTGTAGTGAGGTACTGACTGTACTGTAAGGTTCGTTGTGCTGTTGTTCGTGGTGGTGGTGGTGATTGTACCCTTTCCCGTGGGTGTCGGTCGATCGACGGATCTTTCTTCTTGGTTCGCCAAGCGGCTCGTGGTGGTGGGGGCTTGGCGCCAAGACGAGTGATGGCCGGCCAGACGCCTCTACGATTGATTCCTGAATTGATTCGATTGTGCTATTGTAATATACCGCTGTAGCTCCGTAGAGAACCTCTAGTTTTTACTATTAGACTATGGTACTACAGTCGATAGTACCTGTAGACCAGCTCTCTAAATTCCATATTGGACATAAAATAGAGTGCTCTACGACAGTTTGTGTTTATTTACTTGCGTTCCTATTTTTTAGTTCCGGACAAAAGTTGCGACATGGCAGACATTGCCTCTTTGCTACCCGCACTCAATCGCGACGCCGTCATGGCGGCGCGGTTGTCCTGGACCGTGTGCACCCGTCCATTGGTCTTGTCTTGCACCAAAATGTAAACAAACTCACCCGACGACATGTTCGCCGACACCTCGGCAAAGATAAAGGCCGTGCCAAACTTTCCTTCCAAATTGTACCGGACCCTGGTTCGCTTGCTCCCATCTTCCTTGTCCACGTATTCCGTGTGTTCAATAAAATTGCGTCGGCCTTCGCGATGTCCGCCGTGATCACGACCGTACGCTTTGAGGGGTTCGCCGTAGCGTCTCTTAACTTCTGGATCTGCGCGAATCAGTGCCAGCGATCGATCAAAGACGCGGTTGGCACTCATTTTACTGCACACGCGCGCACGTGTCGAGTAGAGAGAGAGAAATAAAGTGTATGTGTGTGAGTGAGTGAGCTATAGCTGGGATGGGGATGCGTGCATTCGGGGAGGTCTGTGTTTCGGTTCCACTCCAGTAGTGTAGCTTTCGTATTGGTATTCGTATTCATTACTACTCACGTTGGAAGAAGTTCCTTGCCAATGAAATAGGCACACACGGTGGCAAACACGGCGACTCCAGCCCACAGGGTAAGTCGACTGGCTGCGGCCACCTTTTCACCAGGTGTCAGGACGATTTCTTTGGTATCCGCGTCCGCATCTTCGCTGCCTTGTTTGGGTTCCTTTTCGGCTTGACTACTCAAGGATCGTGATGCTGTCAGATTGGGATGGAGATGAGTTACTGCAGCTTGGAGAGCGCGAGACGACGACGTTCCAGCGACGATCAAGTGAGGCGCCGCAACCAAGCTCGACCTGCGAGTGGTCAATCGGATGATCGATAATCCTGTGGAGGCCGAACGAAGCATCTTGAATGTTGAATGGTTGCAGGGAGTAAGTGACGAAACGACAGCAACTGTTGAATGATGGATGAAAGCAAGTAGTATGTAGTCACCAAAAGCCGAGATTTCAGAATGTGCGATGTTACGGTAAAGCAAGTGTGTGCCATCGTCGATCGTCGACCGTCCTTCAGCGTCATCTCGTTCGACTTGATCGACTCCGAAATGGCGCGAAACGACCGTTTCCGTTTTTGCTTCTCAAGAACAAGATCCTAAAGACTTATTAAAGACCATGGTATCGCTTCGACCGCTAACTTTTCTTTCCGTCCTTCGATATTCTTCCACAACGCAACAACAATCACATCGAGCCACCTTTGCACTTTCTGCATCTGTAGCAGCATTCTTGGCAGCCCCTTTCTCGGGAAAAATACACTCTCGCACCGTCTGTTCTGCCGCAGCGTCGTCAGCTTCGTCAGCCGCAGCAACGACGACCCCCATGTCCGTGTCTTCGTCAACAGGCTACATGAACGCCAATTTAGCTATTGCCTTGGATCAGGAGCTCATGACTGAGCCAGGCTTTAGTTTGGAACAACTCATGGAACTGGCGGGCTTGTCGGTGGCCGAAGCAGTCTACCAAGTCCTCACGACAGCAGTAGCATCAGCAGCAAAGGAGGATGGAGGCACCACCGCCACCAGCAAAAATCAGAAGCAAACGGGCTCTCCATCAAATAGGTTGCGTGTTTTGGTTGTGTGCGGGCCTGGCAACAATGGAGGCGATGGGTTGGTCGCGGCTCGGCACTTGGTAATGTTTGGTATGGAATGTACCGTCGTCTATCCCAAACAAAATAGTGCTCGACACTTTGTCAATCTGATCCGTCAGTGCGAGGACGTGGGGATTCCTGTCCTGACAGATATGCCCGACAAACTAAACAAGTATACTGCCGTTGTGGATGCCATTTTTGGTTTTTCCTTTCATGGGGAGCCGCGAGAGCCGTTTGCGACGATTCTGCAGCAAATGCTGGCGGCGCAAAAAGAGCACGGTATCGTGACGTTTGCCGTGGACGTGCCGTCGGGTTGGAACGTTGATGAAGGAGATGTAGCTGGGACAGGTTTTGTGCCGGACGTGCTGATTAGCTTGACGGCCCCCAAGTATTGTGCCAAGGAGTTTCCTGGTCGACACTTTGTCGGAGGTCGATTTCTGCCGCCCGTCCTTGGGGCAAAGTACGGCATCCGCATGCCTCAATACCCTGGTGTGAGTCAAGTTGTCGAAGTGTCGAGTCCGGCACGACCGGCCATTGGTTGGGAGGCAAGCTACGCAGAGCATTTGGCAGAAAAGGAAGCGGAGGAGTTTGCGAGCTACGCCAAGCAAGAACCCATTCCTGAGGATGATTCCTGGGAGGCTGGGTATGCGGTGTACCTACAGGAGAAAGCCGATTCCGAAAAGCAAGAATAGCGAACGAGTACCATAGAGCTAGTCTACTATACGACAAATCGTGAAACTATTCGCAGTATTATCATTTCAAGGAAAATGGTGAGAGCTTGAATACCCTTGCTTGAGAGACGATCGCTTGCCAGACAGAGTGAGCCATCGTAGGCCGTGTTCCTCTAAACAAACCTTGGCCTAGTGAGTCCAACACGAAGACCCACCGAGCTGTGCCCATCAACATATTTACGAGTCCGTACGGCCACTCCGCTCCAAGGGTCCGAGAGGACAGGAACGTCCGCGGGGTCCTCCTTTTTGTCGAGATGGTCGCACTCTGCCTTTGGAGACGAGTTCAGAGAGTACATGCGGTCAAAGCAATAAGCCGTCTCATTCAGCACGGACCTCTTGGCAAAAAAAGTTAGTTTGCCTTCGGCATTGGCGAAGTAATCCCAGGAAACCTCGACCAACTGCATGTTTGTCCACCAGTTTTGCAAGAGGAGCCAGACTTTGGTACCCTCTTTTCGAACACCGATAAGTACCATGGCATGGCACTCCTCATTCTGCGGCTTCTTAGCACCATCTTTGAGCGTCCCGGTATCAATCAAGCTAGCACCACCTTTGTCGGTTTCCAACACCAATCTCTGCGCGACTGGCTTGTCCCTCCGATGTTTTTTTGAGCTCCCGTCAACTTTCAAGGATCCCAGGGTTTTTGACAAAAGCGCATCATCTTCCCCCGGATCACCGCAGAGAGAATGGAATGTACCCTTTGACCCATGGTCTCCGCTGAAACGGTAGCAGCCGATTTCCGAAGATTTGCCAGGTCGCTCAAAGTTCTTGTGGACGAGAAATCCGCTCACCAGTCCAGGACCGTACATCTTCAAGTATGCATCAACGTTGTGTTCGCCTTTGCGGAAATGTCCATAACTGTATGTGACAACATCATCAGGGTCCTCTCCGATATTTTGCACCATGTTCTTCAAAATACTGACGGAATGGCCACCGGCATCAATCTTGATGTAGTCGTAAAGCTCGTCATCACTGAAGCGGCGCCGAACAAAGTTTGAGATGTCAACCGGCGGGTTGTCTATGCCGTGCTTCTGAGACAGATAGGCCAGCATGATGCACGGGGCCTGCAAATAACAGTTTCCGCTTTTCTGGGAGCGCAAGTAGAGCTTCGCTTCTTGCATTTCCGGGAGAAATCCGTGCGTGTTGGGCTGCGCAAAGTATCGCTCGAGCGTACACTTCGTCACGGCGTACAATTCTATGAACATGTCGTCACCGGACAAGTCGGTGTCTCCGTCTGCCTCAACGACCTGTAGAAGTCGCTTTTTGGAGACTTCTCCTTTGGTCATTTCAAGGACCTTTTTGATTCTGTCTTTTTTCTTTGCCTCTGCCATGAATCCTCTCCCGTACAGAAAGAAAAGCATTCTTGCTGTATCGCCACCCTTCCCCAGTAGACGGTGGTGTCCATCCTT